>OIXA01005844.1_pt1 | contig 10710 bp, 8 predicted proteins | sample 1587721 | NCBI WGS metagenome assembly OIXA01 (sample SAMEA3888900, study PRJEB22519) | human gut metagenome | biome: human gut; feature: human-associated habitat; material: faeces | place: Denmark | collected 2013 | reverse complement strand
GTCTCTTAAAATCGCCCTTCGAACTGCTCTCTTCACCTCAATCATATGGCTATTCCTAACCAACACTGGTGACTTTACATCGTCTTTAATTTTGTATCGTGTGTTGTAAGTTTCTACAAACAACTTAACAAACGTTGGATCATACTCCAAATAATCAAGCAGTTCTTTCCAGTAGTCTGCCATAAATCTTGCATCTACAAAGTACAAAGCCAACTTTTCTCCCAATCGTAACATAATTTCCTCATCGGCAGTTTCTTTGTATTTATTCTCTAGTTCCTCAATTTCAGGATATTTATTTCTGAGATTTGGCAGCCTATTCTTCACATTATTCAGAATCTCAAGTAACTTAAAATTAAGATTAATAAAAAAACAAGATTGGATAGATTCAACAAGCAAATTATTTCCTTCAGATGATAACATCGAATTTGCATCATGGATATAACTTTTATTCTTCTGATAGAATTCAACGTATTCCTGTGCGTTTTTCTTCTCTGGAATTGATGACGCATAATTGCTGACTATTTCTATACCACTATATATATCTTGAATGCATTCATTACATCTAAAGTCCTGCCTTAGCTTTCTCTTGCTATACCATACCTGCCATTTATAAATAATAGCAACAGAAATGATACTGCAAACCACACCTGAAAAATAAGTATTTCTCACCATGTTACTTACTAATGTAGAGAATGGCAAATCTGCAATTTCCTTGAATACACCAACTTTCCATGCTATTAACGATAATAAAATCAAAGACAATACTGTCAGCGAAAGCATTACTTTTCTATACATATTTTCCTTCCAATCTTGTAAGGTGGTTTTGCACCACAGTGGTACCTAATCTTCCTATCTCCTTAACAATTCCCTCACAGGCTTTTAAATTTTTAGTTAAAGGAGCTGCCTTTAGGCAACTCCCTTCTCTAATGTATCTTGCATAGCTTTTATCTTTAGTACGTTTGTAATATGCCATATTTCGACAAGCTCTGCAACAAAATTCCTTCGACAGCATTCGACTTTTTGGTCATATTTTGTTCTTTTTGCGTTTACAGTTTAGTACCAGGGGGCGAGTAGACGCACCTTTTACAAGTTGCGCCCCTCTACAGATCCGGACGTGCGGCTTTTCCGCATCCGGCTCCTCATATGGCTAATCGTATGTCTGATCTCTGTGTACCTGACACTTTTCTCCCTAAAATCAATTTCCTCTTCACGTCAATCTCTGTGTATTGGACAAGTTTCTTTCTTGGATATCGCCATATGTGACTCCCTTCCCTCCAGTGGCATTACCCACCTTCTTCGGTGTCGGGTAAGGGAGATTCCTTCCAGTTTCTCCCTCCCCTAAGAACGGAACACGCAACTTTCACTGCATTCCGCTCACGCATCTATAACGCATAATACCTATATGCGCAGCATTATTGGAACTCATTGCCATTTTTCTTTTCTGGCGATGTTTTTGAGAGCGTTTTTGAAAATATTCCTTATCCAGAAAGGCATTCTTATCCAGAGCCATTTGACTTTTCCTAACTATCGGCATGTCCGACATACTGAATAGAATGCTCTTTTCTGTTCGAAATGCCCATCTCCTTCCTTTGTATTCTTTCCAGTATTTATCGACAATCCATTGATGCTTTTTATTCGGATGTCTGCGCTTTGCCCATTTCCATAACATTTTCCATGTACGGTTGTCTATCGTGCCAAAACATTTCTTCGCACAGGTTCCCTGATGGTAATTCGCCCATCCGATTAAAACTTGATTTAATCTCTGAATGAGTATTTCTTGTTTTGTCGTCCGATTGTTTTTGATTATTTCACTGATCTTCTTCGTGACTTTACGCATAGATTTAGAGGAAGGCTTAATTATCAGCTTTCCTTTGAACTTACGGAAATTCCATCCCAGAAAATCAAATCCACTGTTTATATGTGTAATTACAGTCTTTTCCATTGATAATGTTAGCCCTCTTTCTCTCAGAAAGCTTTCCAGCATCTGCTTAATGGCTTCCAGTGTTTCCTTATCAGATGCCGTTACAATGAAGTCATCCGCAAACCGTACCATATGCACTTTATGGCTATTGTATTTCACTCCGAATGTTTTCTTGACTTTACTCCTCCAATATACATTTAGAATCATGGGTTCCATCCCATCTAGTACCATGTTTGCATACGTCGGTGATATAACTCCGCCTTGTGGTGATCCTTCCGTCGTAGGATAAAGCTTTCCTTTATTGATGTATCCACATTTCATAAATTCCTTCAATATCCTCTTGTCAGTTGGGATATGCTCCATCATCCACTCATGGCTGATCTTATCAAAGCAGCTTTTTATATCGCCTTCAAGTATCCACTGTGGTGAATCTTTTCTGCTGAGTATTCGAAATGCATACTCTCTTGCATCTTCTGGGCTTCTGTATTTGCGAAATCCAAACGATATCCTGTCCGCAGTTGTTTCCGCTACTGGCTCTAACGCCAACAGTTGAAGTGCTTGCATCGCTCGGTCTCTCATTGTTGGAATTCCAAGCGGTCGCTTTTCTGTTTTCCCAAATTTCTCAATGTAAATCCGCTTTAGTGGTTTTGCATGATAGGTTTGACAGTTTAGCTCATTAACCGCCTTCATCTTCTCAGCATCTGTTTTCCATAGTTCTCCATCAATTCCCGGTGTCCTTTTTCCTTTGTTTGTAATTACACGTTTAACAGCTATTGCTTTGGCATAGAACGAATTCGTCATTAAATACTGGAGTCTTTTGACTAACCTCCATTTTTGTTCCAATGTTGCCTTTACAATTCGAATCTGTAGCCTGCTAACTTGTTCTTCTGCTTCTGTCCAGTTGATCTGGCTCCATCGAAGTTTCATGTCTGCATTGTCCTCACTTATCGCGTAATTGAACGTAATACATTCACAGTTTCCAGTTTCTTCATGTAATTGATACGCGCTGGAAGTCTGCTTCCTTTCGGACAGAGCAAATCTTGAACTCCTATTTCTCACGTTACATGAGAACCTTCGCTTTTTCCAGCATCCTCTACCTTCTGCGTATTGTGCTTTTCTTACGATTGGCCTACCCGTAGGAACGCATAAGGCTTACCTTGTTCCTCAATCTGAATAATTATGACATGTTTAGGTTTTACCTATAGACCGGGAGTTCTCTGTCCGTTTGACTTGGCATCATACTAGTTACCTTGTCCCTGACTCCGTACCATTTTGGTTAGGGTGTATCAGCCACTTTCACCCTTTATAGCTGACGATCCTTATAGTAATTCACATTTGTTAACCTTGCATGTCTTTCCCTTGCAGTAACGCGAATACGGCTTCCGCGTTTCCCACGTTGTCCCGCTGCTCCACATCTTTCATCACTTACTCGACATTATGCGGTAGGAATATCACAAACGGATGTAATAGTGATTTCTCACAATTCAGATAGAGACTTTGCAAGTCGCACAGTATGAAGCCATCCGACTGCCTATATTTCTTCTGTCTCCCTTCTTTTGTTGACAAGACATACTCTGCTCCTTTTTTTCTAAAGCTGAGAAAATATAGGCTCTCTCCAGTTGACATACAATTCTTGTATTACATGAATAGATCCTTCCGTACCAGGGGTCTGGCACGCAATGCCTATTTTACAGAGTCCTGCGGCTTTGACTGCTCTGGCAAGTTTTCTTCTATATTAAGAGGTCCATCCTCAGACATTACGACAGCTATACATTTTACATTAGCATTTCGCTTGTTACTATTCAGCCACTCAACATAATTTGTCAGTGAACTATACCTCGCACCTCGTCCTGGGTCTCCCTCTTTAACGGTCTCGCCATCAACAATTACACCAAACGCTTTACATTCTGCATCAAAATTACAGAAAACTGCGCCATCGACCGCTGTAATCCCCTTTAACACTTCGTCAGGTGTATCTTTCGTTAACTTCAGCGAATGTGCCATTATTGCATATGCCTTTCCAAATTTTGCAAGTCTCTCTATCTCTTCTTTTAAAACTGATTTTCTATCCTCTGGCTCCTCGATAAAAATCATTCCAGTTCCATGTGACGCAACTTTCCTTATCTTACGAATTACCGCTTCTACTTTTTCACATTTCTCTTTATCACTAATAGCATTAGCTAACTTCCCATACTCTTTATCATATATATCCCCTACAGTTCCAATAGGTGGCATCTTATAGTTGCCTTCTCTATATTCAAATAATTCTTCTTTACCGTATTTGAACTTCCACACTGAGTGACCAGAAAATTCCACCTGATATGCTTTTTCTGCCTTCTTTAATGGTGTTGCCCCCTTTATATACCACTTCGAGTCTGATTGCTTTTTTACCACAAGTCCATACGTCTCCCTTGAAATTTCCATTAATTTTCGAATCAACCGAATTTTTTCTATTTCAAAGTCCATCGCTTTGTCAAAGACTATTCCATCATTACCAGGTTTCGAAAAGAAACGCTTTGTACCAAAAATGAGATGTGTATGCGTGACTCTATTTTCGTAATTTAATGCTGACAATTGGATAAATATTTCTTTATCCGGCATCCCTGCCATCACTTTATCCACATAATTCTGAATTAATTTTTCATTTGTAATTTTGTCGAAAAGACTGCTTTTGATTTCCTGTCTTTTATAGACAGCACAATCCTTTCCCTTTACATAGCTCAGAATATTTGCCAACTCGTCTAATGCCACTACCGATGGTATTTTTTCTGCTAAAATTTCCAGAAAAATTCTCATTAATGTAGTAAAGCTTTTATTCTTGACTGACTTTTTGACAAAAAATCCCCATTGCAACCTAGATAGATTATTTTCTATCTTATATTTTTCGAATTCCTTTTTCTTAACCGTAATTTTATCATCCAAATCTGCTTCTACATAAAGCTCCACTACTTCAGCTTTAAACCCAATGCAGACTTTTTTGATATAAGACTTTATCCATTCATCTAATTGCTTAATTGTATCTGTATATTTTTCATTCAGCTCGCCCATCTTCGCATTTTCCCCCTTCGGACGCACTAGACACGTAAGCATCTATGTATTTCTGCATTTTTAACAGTTCATCCTGTACCTTACAGTTCTTACCAAACAGCTGATACATTTCTCTGATTTTATCTAGCATTGCATCATTATTTTTAAACGATTGCTTTAACATTCTTTTACATTCCATTAAATATCTCAGCATTTCCTTTAGAATGTCTGCATTATACAACACTGATAGTCCACTAACGATCTCTCTTGGCTTTTTCTCATCTAAAGAGATTGCATCTGTCTTTTCATTTTTATAAAAATACGTCTTTACAAAATTATACAAGGCATTTCTTACTTTTTTCTCTTCATCTGATACTTTGCCATTTGTGAATTTCTGAATATTCCATTCTCCATATTCACTATTGTCTTCTGGACGATCCATACAAGCTGCAACAAGCCCCATCCTCAACAGCCATTCAGAATCCTTATTTGTATCAAATTCAAAATTTTGCTGTTTCTGACAAGTAACCGCTGCGTTAATATAATCCTGCCAAGACATGCCCGTTATCAATGCAACTGTCAAATCTGCAAAACTCTCTGAAAATACATTCATCAACATCCCAATTGTATTTATCGCACTAAATACCTCTGCATCAATCTGATCCCCAATTACAATTTTTCTCACAATCTCATGCATTTTCTCCTGAAGCTGATATTGACTTTTCTGCAAATTCGACTTTCCAATAAGACTTAAATAATTTTCACTTCGATATTGGATTCTCTCCCACAGCTTATCACCATTTTTTTCTAAGATTTGCTGTAAGCCTTTAGCCAAAAGATAGGATAGCTCTGCACTATACTCCTCTCTCTTTATCAATCGTTCAATTTTGTCATCAATCGCAGTCCCTTTTTTCCCCCCATTATACTCTTTTTTCAAATATTTTCTCAAAGAATCCTCTTCAAGAAACTGTTTTAACTCGCCAGCTATCTCTGTTTCAAGTTCCTCCCACACACTATCACTGCTGCACACATACGCAATGCACTCTTCCCATTCATGGTTTTTCCATGTTTCCAGCGCATTTTTCATATAAGAAACTACAACCTTAGCAGTAATTGTAATTGCTTTTTCCATTCTCACACTTCTATTTCTAATCTTTTTTCCTACAATGTGCGCAACCTCATGTCCCAGCATAATAAGCATAAGATTAACATTGTAAATCTGGTGCTCTGGAATTTCCACTAAAAACATTCGATTGTTTTCAGAAATCATTTGAAACAGCTCTGTCACCTGTGTACTATATGCTCCACCCGGACAGAATAAGAACTCATATTTATGCGGCTCTTCCTGTTCCATTTTTCCAGCAGCGCATAAATACTCTTTTACCGCATTTATATATGCGATAAAAAACATGACCAGCTTTATCGGCACATCATACATTCTCATATCAAAGTCTGGAGTCTGTGTAAACTGACGGTCTACTCTGGCTGCATTCTGAATTGACAGATAAAATGCCTTTTGACATTGGAAAAAGCACTCAGCAGCATTATCCCTCAGTCCATTTTTCGCTGCTTCCTCCAATATATCCACTAGCATACTCGCTGAATTTATCAATGAACTGTATAAATATGGTGGAAAATGCTCATTCTCAAATTTCCTTAACGAGCATAAAATCTGAATCACACTTTTTCTAATGTTTGGATATTCCTCTGTAACACTTCGAAACTTCTCCATCAGTTTATCACATGTACTACGAGGCATTCCAACTGTTTGATTCGAATCATTTTCCATACTTTTTGATTCTAGTTTTCTCGAATTATACTCTATTTCTTTCTGTCTTTGAGTTTCTCGCTTTGTACCGATTATTGTCGTAACTTCGACTAAATTATTTGCATATATTTTACTACTATGGTTTAAACATCCATTAATATCTTGATAATACGGTAAAAACTGGCTCCATGGAATATTCTCAAGAATCAACACTTCATCGTTACAACCTAATATCGGTACTCCAGTTGGCTTTATTACTCCATGCGCCTGAATCATTCGCTCCAATTCTTTATAAATCACCTGTATACTCTTAGGCTTACGTTCAATCATATAAATATGTACATTTGCTATTTTGCCCTCTAACGTTTCTATTTTTTCTTTACAATTTAAGAATGCGCGCTTAATAGATGCAACCGTATAGCAATAGCCAATGTTGCATTTCATATACTTTTCAAATAAATTTTCTCCCTTACTTGAATGAAAATCATCTATTATTCTTGCTCCTGTTTCATACTCTTTGCATCGTATTACTAATATTAGATCACTACTATCAAGCGTTAAATACGTAATTATTTTACATTCCTTATTGCATTTTCTGCAATACTTTCTATTTAAGCCCTTTTCAAACTCAGCTATATTTTTCAAACTGTCAGCTGACATTTTACAACTCAACTGAACAAAAGAGAAAAACAAAAAAGGATACTCAGAGCCATTCTCATCATCTTTCCAAAAATCTGCCTCATGTGCTCTATTTTTGTCTGTTCGAAATGCATAAACTATCTGTGAAAGATACGTTCCATTTGCCTTCTGAGATACATTATTACAATGATCCCACAAAAAACTAAACGTATACTGCCCATTCGCACCTTCAAACAAATCTTGACTAACTGATATTCCATCGTAATAACCAAAAGATACATATTCGCCTGTATTTGCTTCTGTATTTCCTGGCAACGCAGAATCATTATATAAAGTAAATGCTCTACAGATATTATACATTAGACTTTCCCCCTTATCGTGTTGTAGAATGTAAAAAACCTTGCAGCTCCCTGCAAGGCCCTTTACACTGTATAACAACTAATCTACAGAAAGTATTATAATTCTACTCTTGTCTTTCGGTTTTCTAAATTCTGATCTTTTTCTCCCCAATCCTTGCCAGTAAATGCGGAACAAACCGCATCATTTTTACCGAAGAAAGTCTTGGGTTGAGCAATAAGACGTTGATTGTAACTCTCAAATGTATGAGAATAAAGAAGTTCTAAATCCTTCATAATCCTTCATAAGTTCCTCCGATATTTTTTTAGCAGTATCCCATTGTAAAAAAGGATACTACTTTTTTATAATATTCTATAATATATTCATTGTCAATACAGAACATTCGTTCATAGTTGAGTTTTTCATTATTAAGGTTCTCATACTTCCTATCAGTAGGTGTACCTCTTTACATTTCTTTGCAAACTTCTCCTGCTGGTTTTCCTCTTTACTCTGAACTTCCTGTTCTTTCCTTGTGAACAGTAGTGCGTAAAACCGTTACTTTATATACTTGATACCCATTTCACTAACATTAACCAGCCAATTGATCTTATGCTCATTTTGACAAATGTATCCCATGTTAAGCAAAGCATCCTTCATCTGATTGTTTGTTAAATAGATACCTATTTTACTCTCCAGTAAATGCTTTAACGAATATGTTGAATGTTTTGTATTATACGTTTTGATTGGATTGAATGTATCTCTAATCCAATCCTGGACAACGCGACGCTTGTTTGGTAGGAGATCAGACATCAATGCATTATCTAATCTATCAAGTTCACAATAACCATACGAATTCAAGTACCCTGCTGAATGTGGCAGTCCATTACCATCAATAAAGCATAAATCGCGTTCTGATGCACACCCATTACAATCCACTTGAATTTCTCTTCCATACATTTCTACCAGACAATACTCCTCATGGTTCTCTACTACTCGATAGCCACATACTTCTTTAACAGTTCTCGTATCAATTTGCATTTTAATTTTTCCTCCATTTCTACCACACCTTAATCAATCATACTCATACTTGAAACATAGATCTTAAATACATTCAAAATCAGTTGGAATATCCTTATCCAGACACCATAAATATGGATTATCTTCTAATAATCTCCCATTCAAGATACTCTCTGGCAAAGATATTTCATCTGTTTTAATCCAGACAGGTGTTCCCACTTTTATACGGCTTCTTAAATTCTGTGCATATCCATCTTCGTCAAAATTCTTGGACACAAAGACCAGATTATGACCTCCTGCTTCTCGCATTTCAGGATAATCTACTGCTGTTTCATACCGAATCCCATCGAAATCACTATCTTCAAGAACCCATTGTAAAAGCAATTGTGGAATATAGTATTCGTTTTTTTTACTATAGCTATGATTCTTAACCATTACTGTACATGCCGCCCTCAAAGGATATGTTACAATCTGTTTAACTAAATAGTTTCTGACTTTTTGTAGTTCTTCCTGATCATTCCGCGCATTCCAAAACCAGCAATAAAAAGAGTGTGCAAGTGGAAACATAGCTTCGGCAATATCAACTACTTTTTCAGTATCATCTAAAGTCTGTGTAACATCAAAAGCAGCAATAGCAAATTTTTTGGGTTTTCGACACTCACACCAACAAATTTCATACTGAGATGATAAATATAAACACGGGTATCCTTCCACGCTAAATCTTTCTGATGAAGCCAAATTTCTTTTATTGTATGGAATATGAAACAATTCCTTGCGTGTTAATTCAAAGCTACTTTCTGACTCACGTTTTCTGATTCGATAATACGGTTCCCTTCGAAAAGCACCTGTATATTGAATAATAAAATTATCCTTAATTGAGTTCAAAGCTGAAAATATAACATTCTTCCCTGTGTCAATATCTTCTGATTCACAAGCTTTTACTGCGCAGACAATTGCAGCACAGAAATCTTGTATCTAATTAAATCTAATTCGCACCTGTTTACAGGTTTCTTCTCCTAAAGTAGGATTATTATCTGCTTTGCAAGCCTCATCAAGATCTTGCAAATATCTTTCATATAATGCTTCAAGATATTCTCCCATTTTCTTGTCATGTCTATCTAATGGAGTTTTGTAATCAATTAACAGCTGTAATAATTTATCCTTCATATTATGTGACTCTCCCTTTTGTCTTTTATATGGTTCAACCATGCTTCTAAGTATACCGCCACACCGATCCATCCGCCCAGTGTATTGCCAAACACATCATCAAACTCCGCGATGCCAAGTCTAGTAATATACTGGGCTTCCAAGTCCACATATAAGCTAAAGTTGACCACATTGGGGTCTGGCACGTAATGCAGTTACATTACTATAATACACTCAAGACTTGCTTCAAATGCTGTGGTTAGCAGCTTATTTGGCGGGATTTCCACCCGCCTGATTGTACGCCCTTAGCTGGACGCACTGTCAGGCGCCAATGTCTCCGATCCGCTATTGGCATTAAGCAAATAATATTGAATAAATGTATTCTCAATCCATAGGCACAAATATCTGTATGTTCTTTCCAAAAATATAAAAAATAGAACTAAATCGAGCATAATAATGCTACCGACTTCTCTACTTGCATTATTTTCTACCATTACGCTGACCAAACAAATAATACTATGACTCATGAAACAAACTGCTAAGCTTCGTGCAAGGGCATATACAGAATGATATCTATCAATTCTAGCTGTGCCTGCTTTGTTTGTATTCTTCAAACAGCACATTGTTTTATCAAAATTTAATTTTTGATATTCTCCTTCATCAAGGATATTACTCTCTATAGCTTCTTTATAATGATTTTTTATATGACATCCTATACCTTTATGCCTTGTTCCATTATACGCAAAGCTTTTAATCTTTTGTATTTCAAAACTATTTAAACGTTCAATAATCAACTTACCAACTTCATGTAAAACGACTCCTACAAAATATGCCACCATGGTATCCTCATCAATAT
>OIXA01005842.1_pt1 | contig 10711 bp, 9 predicted proteins | sample 1587721 | NCBI WGS metagenome assembly OIXA01 (sample SAMEA3888900, study PRJEB22519) | human gut metagenome | biome: human gut; feature: human-associated habitat; material: faeces | place: Denmark | collected 2013 | reverse complement strand
CATACACTTTTGTTTTAGGCATCCAAAAGTGTCAAGTTTTTTTAGGGTAAGTCATTATGAGATAGAGTGTGTTGGTGAGAGAAATGTCCAAGAAAGGGGACTGGATATTGTTTCATGGATACCCTTTGAAGACAAATGTCAGAACAAAATTATTTTCTTATGCCAATGTGCTTGTGGGAAACAGTACGAATCCAAACAACATGACGTACGGAGATTTGAGCATTATTATCGTTTTTATAGGACAAAGCCTCAGCGAACACTTTTTGTTCCCTATGCTTTAATCAATCCCAAAGATGGTAAGTTTTACCATTCTGATTATATTGAGGACGATTATTTGATCTTTGAAAGATTACGCATTATCAGTTTGGCTAAAAGAAGTGAAGATGTGCTTACACTATTGAAATCGACATGTCTGGTCGAGAGATGCATTCAAGATTATTACACATAAGCAAAAACTGTATTAAAATGAAGGTAAAGCGGTGCAAATGACAAATGTTGGTGGTATCACCAAAGATTTCACCAGTAATGTCACTAGTTTGTCACCAGTCCAACTCATTGACAGACAAAAGGAAATCAACAAAATGATGCTGAATAATCCGCGTATTTCTGTTAAAGAAATGTCACTAGCGGAAAGGACTATCAAACGTGACGTTGCAGCAATGCAGAAGATGGGTGTATTAGTACGTGAAGGCAATACAAGTGCAGGTCATTGGGTTGTTATTAAAGAGAAAGAGTAATAACCTGAGTTCGGGATAAGCGACAGTCGTTTTTCTTGTTATGTCGGGTTTCCGACAGATGCATATTACATTTACCTTCCAAACAATATGGATGGCCAAATGCAGAATTGTAAAGTCCAAATAAAGTTTACTTTTATTGCTGTTCTGTAAAACAAGCCCGGAGTCCCATTTTCAGAGGACTTCGGGCGGGGGATCTGTGCTTTTTAGAATTTTAGCGGACAGCAATAAATAAGGAAATTCTCGTCCGCCATTTCTATGACATGTCTAATATGATGCCAAAAATGAAGGAGTGTGGTTATCAAATGGTTGGGAGAAGGCTTTGCTTTGGATGTTCTTGCCGTGTTTCCTTTATACCGTCATTTCGATTGTATAATTTGTCACTTCGTGAATAGATAAATAAGTGGAGGATGGGCGATTTGAAGTCGCCTCATCCTTGCCTTTTGAAGGTATTTTAAATATCTATTCATACACTTGTTCCAATCTCTCTTTTGCCTTTTCATTGCCGTTCTTTAAAGCTTTTGCCCACCATTCTTTTGCTAAACTTATTCTTCGGTTTGGCTTGACTTCAATAAAGATGGCATTTCCCTTTATGGAATCTGTTACAACTCGAAAACAGACTTCGCCATCTCTAAACATATCTCCATAGTTAAGTTGAGCATAAGGATCACCCTGCTCTGCAGCCTTTCTTATTAATTCTGTTGCTTTAACATAATTTCGTTCCACTCCAGCCCCTTTTCTATACGCATTTCCAAGGTTGTTCAATGCCGAACCATGACCTTGATTTGCCGCTAAAGTGTACCAATATGCAGCCCTTTTTAAATCAATTCTTCCACCAAGCATTGTATGAGCATATTTGTCATTTTCGTCCTTAAAATAAGGTTCTTTTGCATCATAACGGCAACCTGCGTATATCGCTCCCAAAGTAAATTGAGCGTCAGCATTACCTTTTTCTGCAGCATTTCGTAATATTACAAGGCCTCTTTCTATATGGTTAAAGTCACATTCTTTCCAACATAATTGATTGTATAGATGCGCATTTTCTGCGGATTCCTTGAAAAGTTCCCTTGCTATCACATTGGCTCTATTTATATCTTTTAGTGCTATAGCTTCACGACGTTTATCCTCTTTAGTCCATTCTGATGCCAAATGTGAGCCATATAGCCAAAAACAAAGTAGTACAATTAACCATATTACAATAAGAACAACGACCAATACTATAATACGTTTTAACCATTTCTTTATATAGTTCCCTGTAGTTCCGTTAGATTTGAACTTTATTGTTGGAATTTTTGAATAGATTTTTTGAAAAAGGCAATACAACGTATTCCATATTGAGTTTGGTTTTGTATTGCCATTTTGTTCCTTGCCACAATAAGTGCAAAATGGCGCATCTTCATCTATGAGTCTGCCACAGTATCGGCAATATACTTGTTTCTTATCCATGACTATTATCTTTTATATTAAGCGGCTGATAAAAATATACATTACAACTCTTTGCCACAATATTTGCAATAAGTGGAGCTATCATAGTCTACTTTCTTACCACAATGTCTACAATATTTGACAACATCCATACTTGGTGTTTCTTCCTTCTTGTTTTGCTCAGTATGAGGCGAACTTGTACGGGCGGACACATCATTAGTAAGTGGTTCTTTGCTTTCTTTATCCGAGCCATTCATATTAAAGTCTTCGTTCTGAGGCATAAATCGCGTATCTTCTTCTGTACCAATATTGGTTTCTGTCTCAAATCTCTCATCCATCATTTTGTGAATGGCAGCAATTCTTTGTTGTTCGGCTATTTGCGTTCTCTGCTCATTCAATCTCTTTGCCTTTATCAACGCATAACCAGACATCAAACAGAAAAGACCTGGTGCGACCAATTCGGTTGCATCAAAATAATGAAAGTTTGTTGCAGTGCAATAAAAAGCATACATTAACAAGCAATAGAAGAATCTACCTACTTTCTTCCACCATTTTCTATCTGACTTTTTGTAAAAGAAGCAATATGCAGCCAAGGCTAAACTTGGGAAAACGTTGGTTATGCCCATAATAGCACGACTCTGTTCTGAAGTAGGATAGCCCCACATAACATATTTGTCAGAAGTTCTAACAATTTGATTGGCACTGTAAGAGAAGTCTATGGTCTGCTCCGGGTATTGCACTTGCGTTAGCCAGAATATGCCCATAGCAAGACACGAGATGCCTAACAGAACATTTATTCCACCAAGGATTTTTAATATAATGTGTTTCTGTGGTGATGTTTCCACAGAGTTACAACTTGCCATCTTCATCATTGTGTAGATATAAGCTACACCGAAGACAACGATAAGCAATAGACGACTGATAAATTGATCTTGTAGCATATTCTTATGTTTTTAATTGATTGATAATAATTCCTGTGGCACTTTACAATGGTTTCTAAGTATAGTGTAGGGCATTTCTATAGAGATTTGCTCATTTGATTTGCTTTCCCGATAGACCAACACCATATTTGAATGGGATATTGCGAGCATACCGATGAATTCCAGTACATCCTTGTCTTGGACGACTTCTTGGACGAGTGCATCCATATAACCCAAATCATCCTCTCTGTCTTTTAGTCTTTTTATGTCTTTCGCACCTTCTTCATTGACCTTATATTCAAAAAGGAGATTATTTCCTTCGTACTTTATCGATTGTAACAAGCAACTCTCGTCTTTTACATCTCCAACAATACTATTTATCGCCACTGTTGTTGCTTTTGGGGAGTCACTTGCTGAGACTGGTAATTTCAGATTGGCAATTTTAATCTGCATATCAATGACCTTCTTCAAAGCTGTTGTCGGAGACAACTTGCAAGAATCAACAAATGTGCTAAGTTCTTTGCCTGTAATATTCCATGACATGGATTTCTTATTCTCCATTGAGATCTTGAAACAGATGTTCAAACCTTTAGTTTCCAAACTATGTGCAAAAGTATTTCCCAAGTTTCTTTGCCCATTCATTTCTATAAAGGAGTATTTCAGCATATCCTTGAATTCATCATAGTTATCTGAGTATACTTGCATAATTCTGTCGTCACCTTTTACACTGACAGCATAAGTTACTGTCTCATCAGCAAACGACACACTATCCAAATAGCCTATCGTTCCTATTTCACGAGGCAAGTCTGTGTTGCATTCAGCGATAATTTGAGACAATTTCATCTTGTCGCTGAATGTCAACTTTGGACGAGGCATATTTAAGGCGATAAAGATGCCTATGAGTGTACATACTATGAGTACGGCGATTATGTACTTGAATAGTTTGTCCATATCACTCAATGCTTACGGTACTACCAGACACGTCAACATTTCCAGAAATGCCCACATCGCCTGATATGTCAACAGTATTGTCAACATCTACATTTCCCGAAACATTTACTGTATTCTTGACACGAACATCTTGCGTTACAGGTATTATCCCCAAGTTTTGAAGAACCAACATCCAAATGCCAACAGCAATAATAACCAAAATGCTTTTTAAGGATAGGTTCTTGAACCAGAACTTTTTATTTGTCCTATTTGCATTGGTTACATTTCCACAATATGGGCAAAAAGCAGAATCATCAGGAATTTCTTTTCCACAGTTTTTACATTTCATATTCCCCAAAACATTCCCATTGGCTCCTTTGGGAGAAAATCAAAGGTTATTGATAGTTTGATATACAAAAATAAGAAACGTGGAGCCAGTTCTGTCGCTCGTTCCACGATTCGTAGGCCTTCGCATTGCCCTGTCAGTCGAAACGAGCAACGCCGAAAGCCCCACGTTAGTGTAAGTATATAATTCACCCTTGTGACAATGAACGGCAGAACCGTCCGAAGCCAATAAGGGCTGTATATAATACACCTCATGAGGCGTTCCCGTTGCTTTGTTTTTGACTGACAAATGAGTTTGCGAAGTTCACGAATCGTCAAAACCAAAGCGTACAGTTACGCCTTATTATATGTATATGTCTACCCAACCTCTGCCCATCGGGGCTTTCGGTATGAGTATAGACATCGCAAAGATAAGGCTTTTGCATGACAATGTATCATGTTTCAATGAAAAATTTATTGGAATGAAGCAAATTTCTTCAATCGCACATTAAAACAAGACACGATATAACATCTTATGGAATGATGGGGAGTTTCATAAAATATCACAGCGTAAACATCTCCAACTCAAACAGTTTGTTTACGAATTGTTTACGCAGAAACCAAAAACAGCGACCTACGATTGCTCGTAAGTCGCTGTAATAGAAGCGTGGACCAGATAGGGCTTGAACCTATGACCTCCAGATTATGAGTCTTTTTGTGGGGTATTCCATGTAATTATATAAAATATAATTACGCTGATTATCAGCGACTAACAAATTTTGCAGTTTGCAGGAAAATCACTATATTTGCACCAGTTTTCGTGCGAAAAGGTCACCTGAAGGTCACCAAAATGAGCACGATTTTACTTGTAAATAAACGTATTATGGAGAATGGGAAGATGAATAAGGTCACCAAATCCACAAAAGAGGAGGCAAAAACCACATCAAGAGGCGAAAAATGCCTTGCCAAGTTTACCGCTGCCAATGGTAACGTGTATGGTTCGTTGACTCTTGATATACGCAAGGCTGGCGATTATTCGCAACCGCTGCCTGTTGCCGTGCGTGTGTGCCATGCAGGGCAGAAAGTCTTTCTGCGCTTAGGTAAGGCATACACGATGGAAGAGTGGCTTGCTCTTTGCGACTATGAGAAAAGTGGTCGTCGTGTTCAGTTGTCAGAACGCAACGACATGAAGAACTTAATGGACAGGGTGGAATTGATAACCAATCAACTTATCTCGGAAAACAATTTCTCTCTTCACAAGTTGCAAGATAGATTCCAAGGCAAGAAAGATGATGACAGCACCATTATCACGATGTGGGACTCATATATCCAATCCAAGACCAACGAAGGCAAGGCTGGCTCCGCTCGTTGCAGCAAGGATGTGCGTAATCGTTTCGTGAAAGATATGGGAACGGATGTGTCGTTTGCTGACATAAACCGTGACTTCATCTTGAAGTGGGTGAAAATCATGAAGAAGAATGAGCTGAGCACCACGACTATTGCTATTGCGCTTCGCAGCCTACGGACTATCATCAATATGTGCATCGCCAATGGCCTGATGAAAGGTGATACAAAAGAAATGTTCAAGGACACTGGCTATAACAAGGCACAAAGTCGCAAGCATGAGTTTCTTGATGTGGCTACCATGCGTAGGCTATATGACTTTTGGAAAGTGGACGAGGCAAAAGATAAAGATGGCAACGAGTTGTTTCTTGGCAGGGAGAAACATGCGATATTCCGAGACCTCGGATTATTCCTCTTTATGTATTTGGGCGATGGTCAGAATCTTGCCGATACGTTACGGCTGACCTATGATGAACTATACTATGCCACTCATGGCAAGCAGTTGCGATTCCTTCGCCACAAGACACGTGAACGGAACGAGAGTGCCAGTGAGGTTATCTTTCCTGTCACTCCAGAGATACAGGAGATACTGAACAGATATGGCAACGTTCCCAAACTGGGGAGACGAGTGTTCCCCATAATGAATGAATTAAGCACACCCGAACAAGAGATATGGGTTATTCAACGCTACAATAGATATATTCGTGAACACATGGCAAAGGTGGCTAAGTTGCTGGACCTGAAACAAACGCCATCACCAACTTGGGCGAGACATAGTTTCGCCACCAACCTCAATAACTCAGGCGTTGTACCTTATAAATATATAAGCGATAGCATGGGGCATAGTGGTGGAAATGATATAACTTCCAATTATATCGGTGCCTATCCTCTGGAGAAAATGCTGGAGTATAACTATTACTTGCTCAACGAGAAGTCCAAGGAAACATCAACAGTTGTAGATAAGAAGGCCTTGCTCGATATGTTGAAGGGGCTGAGTGAAGAGGATAGAATGGAGTTGATTTCTAATCTATCTGGGGAATAAAACGGATTGTTACCGCAAAAGTACTAAGTGAAATGCCTCAAAAATACCAAGTGAAACGCCCCAAAAACACAAAGTGAGCACCGCAAAAAGGCCGAATGAAATGCCACAAAAATACCGATTTCTTTGTGATTTTCATACCGCTGATGTGTCTAAGGGGCAATAACTAAAATACTTATATGGACGATAATATGGAAATGCAGGAATGGCTTGAAGCGAATAAAGAAATCTATTCTGACTTCAAGAGCAAGATTCAATCTGTCTTGAACAATTGGTTGTGCGATAATGGAACAGAACTGAATGACGATGAGACAGACACGTTCCAGAACCTGCTCGTTGAGGCAATGGACGAGGAAGGTGGCACAGCAGAGAATTTAATAGACGGTTTCTCCAAGGCTATTAAAGAAGGCAATGTGTCCGCTTGTTGTCTGTATTGTTATTTGGAACTAGATAATGGATATGAAGAAATGGCGAAAGCCATGTCCAAGTTCGAGAAATCCAAAGATGCACAATACTTCAAGGATGGAATAAAAGTTTATTTGCAGGACAAAAGACGCGAAAGCCACGAGGTGGTTATCAAAGACTTGAACATGTTGAGTTTGCGCCGTTGGCACTATGAACATTCGAAAGAGTATCTGGAATTTACCGATTTCTTCGCCAAAGCCTACGAGGGTGATATGACATTCTCTTTCAAGGGTATGTCATATTTGGCAGAAACATTGTCGTTAGATGGCATCAAAGGCATCATCAAGATATTGGGATGTCTCTGTCCGGGAACAGAAAGTTACAACAAGGCTCAATTTGCAAACGACACTCAGCAAGCCCACGAGAAACTGAAAGACTTGTTCGCCACCACATTTAGCCAAGAGACAACGAAACGGAAGTTGCAACACAACAATCCTTTCTTGCTCAGCGCATTCTATTGGATGATATTTGACAATGGTTTTGTCAAGGCAGCCGATTTGCTTTCCAAAATAATGATGGACGATGGTTCTTCAAACTGGCAGAAAAGCTTTGGCGGGCAAATCATGAGGGCTTTGTTGCTTACCAGTATGGATAAGGCTGGCTATACCAAAAGCACTTGGAAATCCATGAATAAGGGTGAGACAAAAGATGTAGTCAGTTCTACCTTGCAAGAGACCAAAGGCAGACGAGGACGCAAGCAAGTCTATATCCTGCTTGAAGAAATGCTTGTTCCTGCCCATGCAGAAGTCCTCACGCATGAAATCCGACAGATTCTTTCAGAATGGGTATCGGAAAATGATACGGACTCCATACTACCTTACCTCTTTGCGGCATTGACCAATTGCAAGTTGCTCAATGACACGTACAACTACCGAACTTTCCATACTGCCATCTTGGAAAAGTTTCCAAACTTTGGATTTAAGTCTGGCTTTGATTGGGCAGAAGCCCTTTATAATGCCATCATTAGTGACAAAGGCTACGACTATAATTTGAGTCTGTCTGAAAATGCGGTTCAATTCGGAAAGGAACAGGCCAAATTGTTAGGCATACGATTGCGGACACGATTATCTCCTGATGTATATTGATGTCAACACAACAATGAAATGCGTAAGACGTACGTTAAAACACATATCATATGAGAGAAATAGCAATTATAATAAATGAGGATGAGGAAAAGAAGGTCTTTGTGCATGATTTATTTTCATTCTCTATTAAATATCATAACCAATCCAGTAGAAGAAATACCATACCTGAGAGTGAGAAAATTATTATCACTTTGTCAACTACAGGTATTTGGCTAATTGATGAAGACGAACTTCTTATAGAAGAAGATGGCGAATGGTGGGATAAGTCTGACGAATTATCTTTTTTCCTAAGATGGCAGAATCCTGATTCCATAAATTCTCCATTAACCCTAAAGATGCTGTTTTATTCAATAGTTGATAGTATTATACAAGATAGACATAGATCTTGTGGATATGGACACTCTATTAGGATTGAAGATATAGGTCGCAGTTATAGTGAAAATGCAATACGGGAAAAACGGAAAGAGATAGAAAAAGTGATACTTGAGGTCTTAACAGATGAATTTACTAAAATTGACAATACAAGTTCAAATCCTCATGCAAATGCTTCCGATGAGAGGATGAAGAAAACTCCTGAAGCAGCAGAAAGATTGAGTGCTCTTAAACCAAAAGGTTCTACTACAATAGATCCTAGACTAGAAGCAATAGAAAGAAGAGAAAAAGAGTGGTATGACCCATCTACTGCTATCGGAAGAAAGCATCTTGCAAGGAAAAGTTGGAAAGATTTGCCGAATAAAGTAAGGTCCTTAATACTTCATAAATATGAGATGTCAGAGAGTGATGTAAAGAAGTATTGGGATGGTTCGGACTATATAATGAGAGAAGATTATATATTAAAGTAGTGTAAGCCGAATAGTTTAGGGCGTAATCTTTCATATTCTTAACTTTGGATGAAAAATATGGTATTAGTGGAATGTAAGTAAATGTCATAGCAATCAGACGCTTTGATGTGTATATCATCGCAAATTTTGCGACATTGTCCTGCTTTTGTTTGGCTTTACGACATTAAATTGTTAACTTTGTCGCAAATATTGCGACGTTATTCATGGCTTAATGCTGCACAAACAGATTTAAGAAGATGTATATACACGAAAGAGATAATTGGACAGCCTTCCAATGGGATGTTACCGAACTGACAGCACTTTTGGAAGAGGTGAACCGTAAGCAGGGGTTGCTGTACGGCAGACTTGCCTCGCTTGGCTTTGACAGCAAACTAAAGGCGATGGCGGAGAACCTGACGTATGATGTGGTCTATTCGTCAGAAATAGAGGGCATACGCCTGAATGTGAATGAGGTGCGCTCGTCCATAGCCCGAAAATTGGGCATTGAGAATGTGAAACAAACGGCACCATCCCACTATGTGGATTCTGTCGTGGCGGTCATGCTCGATGCTGTGAACCACTACGACCAACCACTGACCAAAGAGAAACTTTGCGCATGGCAAGCAGCATTCTTTCCTACAGGTTATAGTGAAGGCTCACAGATAGAGGTGGGAAAGTACCGAACAAACGAAGAACATATTGTTTCTGGCATGTTCGGGCGTGAGAAAATTCATTATATCGCTCCTTCACCCGAGCGTGTGGAGGCGGAAATGGCCCAATTTCTTGACTGGTTCAACCGTCAGGAAAACGTAAATTCGGTTATTCGGTCGGCCATCGCACATTTCTGGTTTATCAGTATTCATCCTTTTGAAGATGGAAACGGACGATTGGCACGCATACTTTCAGATATGCTGCTAGCTCGTGCAGACAAGAGCGAGTTCCGCTTTTATAATATCTCCTCCCAAATCAACAAGGACAAGAAACACTATTATGATATTCTGGAAAGGGCGCAGCATGGCGACGGTGACATCACGGAGTGGATTCTGTGGTATGCCAGTACATTGTCTGCTGCACTTGATGAAGCAAATAACATCGTCAGCACCATCCTGAACAAAAGTTTCTTTTGGCAGAAGGCTTCCTCCGTGCCTATGAGTAAGAGGCAAACAGATATGCTGAACTTGTTCCTTGATGGTTATGAGGCCAAAATAACCTCTAAGACTTGGGCAACATTGGCAAAATGCTCCAAAGATACAGCCATACGAGACATTCAAGACCTGATAGAAAAGGACATCTTGCGAGAGGATATACCCGGTGCCAAACGACCGAGTTATTCCATCATATATGACCCGGAAGACATCACGGTATTCTTTTCTGAAGTCCGTATAGAAGAACAAAATGGAACTCCATATATCAAGGCTCTTTACAAGGGTAAGGTACAGGTATGCGAGCGAGTCCTACCCTTAGATGCAAAGCGGTTTGAAAATGGCGACCTTCCATTGGAGAACTTGCTCGCCAAGTATTGCTCCTACCTCAGAAGTGGCGCATAAGTTAAAAACATACCGTGATACGTTAAAAGCACCTCGGCAGAAATCGACATGATTTTTACCGAGGTGCTTTCTTTTTG
>OIXA01005841.1_pt1 | contig 10712 bp, 9 predicted proteins | sample 1587721 | NCBI WGS metagenome assembly OIXA01 (sample SAMEA3888900, study PRJEB22519) | human gut metagenome | biome: human gut; feature: human-associated habitat; material: faeces | place: Denmark | collected 2013 | reverse complement strand
CACGACAGTGACTGAGGCTTTTTTCGTTGGTACATGTGTCATATTTGGGCAAAGATGATGATAGTTGCCATCCGATAATCAAATTGAACGTAACTTTTTTTGAGGAAAAAGGTAAACAGTCTCGATGAAATGGAAAAGGCGGCTTGTTTTGGATGGTTACTTTTTCCTAATGCCGATTTGGGATAAATGATAGTTCTCCGGCGTCCATCCCCGTGTAACCCACCCGTCCACACGCTGCAACCACAACAACGCTACACTCCGCCTTGGGGATAGCCACTGACTAAACGATGCGGGTGGTCAAAATAATTGGTTGGTTCTTGATTTATATCGAAAAAAAATGGTACATTTGCATCATGAATATACCTGAAACAGGCAATATAAAATGGAGCGAGACGGTGATAATCGTCGATGCCGATTTCCTGGACCATGTGGCTTTTGACCTCATAGTCAACTTTGAACGTATGATAGGCCGCCGCATCCCCCAGGCCGATATGGCGCAGTGGGCTGTGTGTGCCGCTCTCGACGGCGGACTGCGCCCCGGAACCCACGAGACCCAGGTGGTGCTGATACACGATGCCGGCTCGCGCAAGATGGCCAACTTTGCGCCGGCAGACTATGAGGCTGAGCTCGACGGCAAAGCCTTTGCCGACGAGCAGTTGGGCGAGTTTGTCTTCAGCCACATCCCCTCGGGCGAGATGGCTGCCAAGCGCGACATCATCCTCGACTTGCTGAGCACGCTGCTCGGCCACGAGGAGGTAAAGCGGCTGGTAATAGTGCCCGACGACCAGGACGCCGAGCTGATGGACATCGTGAGGTCTACGCTGCGCAACGCCGATGACGACAAGCGCATCACCGTGATGGCCATGCAGCCCATGATGGGCGGCAACTTCCGCCAGGAAATCTTGGGCTACTCGTTGATGAAAGCCTTAGGAATAGAATCTAATGAAATAAAATAAAGTGAAATGAGCAGAGTATTGATGATTGGCGCCGGAGGCGTCGCAACGGTAGCGGCATTCAAGATCAACCAGAATGCCGACGTGTTTACTGATTTCATGATTGCCAGCCGTCGCAAGGAAAAGTGTGACAAGATAGTCAAGGCCATAGGCAATCCCAATATCAAGACAGCACAGGTGGATGCTGATGATGTGGAGCAGCTGAAGGCTCTCTTCAACGACTTCAAGCCCGAACTGGTAATCAACCTGGCCCTTCCCTATCAGGACCTCACCATCATGGAGGCCTGTCTGGCTTGTGGCTGCAACTACCTGGACACCGCCAACTATGAGCCCAAGGACGAGGCTCACTTCGAGTACAGCTGGCAGTGGGCTTACAAGGAGAAGTTTGAGCAGGCTGGCCTCACCGCCATCCTCGGTTGTGGTTTCGACCCCGGTGTGAGCGGCATCTATACCGCCTATGCTGCCAAGCACTACTTTGACGAGATACACTATCTGGACATCGTAGACTGCAACGCCGGCAACCACCACAAGGCTTTTGCCACCAACTTCAACCCCGAAATCAACATTCGTGAGATTACCCAGAAGGGTCTCTACTATAAGGACGGCGAGTGGCTCGAGACCGAGCCCCTGGCCGTACACCAGCCCATCACCTATCCCAATGTGGGCCCGCGCGAAAGCTATCTGATGCACCATGAAGAGCTGGAGAGCCTGGTCAAGAACTATCCCACCATCAAGCAGGCACGCTTCTGGATGACCTTCGGCCAGCAGTATCTCACCTATCTCGACTGCATCCAGAACCTCGGCATGTCGCGTATCGACGAAATCGAATACGAGGCTCCGCTCGCCGACGGCTCGGGCAAGAACGTGAAGGTCAAGATTGTGCCCCTGCAGTTCCTCAAGGCTGTGCTGCCCAATCCTCAGGACCTGGGCGAGAACTACGACGGCGAGACCTCTATCGGCTGCCGCATACGTGGTATCAAGGACGGCAAGGAGCGCACATACTATGTCTACAACAACTGCAAACACCAGGAAGCCTACAAGGAGACTGGCATGCAGGGAGTAAGCTACACCACCGGCGTGCCCGCCATGATTGGTGCCATGATGTTCTTCAAGGGACTCTGGCGCAAGCCCGGTGTGTGGAATGTGGAAGACTTCGACCCAGACCCATTCATGGAGCAGCTCAACAAGCAGGGACTGCCATGGAACGAGGTGTTTGACGGTGACCTGGAACTCTAAAACCTGAATAATCATTATGGCAAAGAAAGAAACAAACGAGGAAATGCAGCTGGCACAGGAGGGCAAACTCAAGGCGCTCCAGGCTGCTATGGCCAAGATAGAGAAGGACTTTGGCAAAGGCTCTATCATGAAACTGGGCGACCAGAACATCGAGAACGTAGAGGTGATTCCCACCGGCTCCATCACGCTCGACATTGCGCTGGGCGTGGGCGGCTACCCCAAGGGCCGCATCATCGAAATCTATGGTCCCGAGTCGTCGGGTAAGACCACTCTCGCCATCCATGCGATCGCAGAGGCCCAGAAGCAGGGCGGCATAGCTGCCTTCATCGATGCCGAACACGCCTTCGACCGCTTCTATGCAGCCAAGCTGGGTGTGGATGTCGACAATCTGTGGATTTCGCAGCCCGACAATGGCGAGCAGGCACTGCAGATAGCAGACCAGCTCATCAGTTCGGCTGCGGTAGACATCGTGGTAATCGACTCGGTGGCAGCTCTTACACCCAAGTCGGAAATAGAGGGTAGCATGGGCGACAACAAGGTGGGTCTGCAGGCACGCCTCATGAGTCAGGCGCTGCGCAAGCTCACCGCCACCATCTCAAAGACCAACACCACCTGTATCTTCATCAACCAGTTGAGAGAGAAAATCGGCGTGATGTTTGGCAACCCCGAGACCACCACCGGCGGTAATGCGCTGAAGTTTTATGCCTCGGTGCGTCTGGACATCCGCAAGGGCTCGGCCATCAAGGATGGCGACACCGTGATAGGCAACGAGACCCGCGTGAAGATTGTCAAGAACAAGGTGGCACCTCCCTTCCGCAAGGCCGAGTTTGAAATCATGTTTGGCGAAGGTATCTCCAAGACCGGAGAGATCCTGGACCTCGGCGTAGAGTATGACATCATCCAGAAGAGTGGCAGCTGGTTCTCCTACAATGGTGCCAAGCTCGCCCAGGGCCGCGACGCCACCAAGGCGCTGCTGCGCGACAACCCCGAACTGTGTGATGAACTCGAAGCCCTCATCAAGCAGGCTATCGAAGATAAGAAAGACTAAGACCGCATAGACCATAAGGAAGCTCTCCCTGAACAGGGAGGGCTTTTTTTGTGCCATTGCGCGCGTGCGCGCACGTACCTTTATATTATATATACCCCTGGGCGGCCCATCTGTGGCAAGGGCGAGGCTGGCGACTGTCACACTTTTGGCAGAAATGGCCATCGCGGGAATGACACAACTGACATATTTGGCAGATATTTGGTGCGCAAGTCGTCTCTTGGCACACCTTTTGTATTAAGATGGTTGTAAAAATAATAACGTAGAATAAAAATAAAAAAATATACAATTATGGGAAAGATTATTGGAATCGACTTAGGTACAACAAATTCTTGTGTATCTGTATTCGAAGGCTCAGAGCCTGTAGTTATCACCAACAGCGAAGGCAAGCGCACAACTCCTTCGGTAGTAGGTTTCGTCAAGGACGGCGAGCGTAAGGTGGGCGACCCCGCCAAGCGTCAGGCCATTACCAACCCTACTAACACAGTATTCTCTATCAAGCGTTTCATGGGTGAGACCTATGCACAGAGCCAGAAAGAGGCTGAGCGTGTGCCTTTCAACGTAGTCAACGAGAACGGTTATCCTCGTGTAGACATCGAAGGCCGCAAGTATACTCCTCAGGAGATTTCGGCCATCATCCTGCAGAAGATGAAGAAGACTGCCGAGGACTATCTGGGTCAGGAGGTTACCGACGCCGTAATCACCGTGCCTGCATACTTCTCTGACTCTCAGCGTCAGGCTACCAAGGAGGCTGGCCAGATAGCTGGTCTTAACGTGCAGCGTATTGTCAACGAGCCTACCGCAGCCGCTCTGGCTTACGGTGTAGACAAGGCCAATAAGGATATGAAGATTGCCGTATTCGACCTCGGTGGCGGTACATTCGATATCTCCATTCTGGAGTTCGGTGGCGGCGTGTTCGAGGTACTCTCTACCAACGGTGATACCCACCTCGGTGGTGATGACTTCGACCAGGTTATCATCGACTGGCTTGCCAACGGCTTCAAGGCCGACGAAGGCATCGACCTGACCAAGGATCCTATGGCTATGCAGCGTCTGAAGGAAGCTGCCGAGAAGGCTAAGATAGAGTTGTCAAGCTCTACCTCAACCGAAATCAACCTGCCTTACATCAGCGCCGAGGGCGGTGTGCCCAAGCACTTGGTTAAGACCCTCACCCGCTCGCAGTTTGAGCAGTTGGCCCACAACCTGATTCAGGCTTGTCTCGTACCTTGCCAGAACGCTATGCGCGACGCCGGTCTGCAGGCATCTGATATCGACGAGGTCATCCTCGTAGGTGGTTCAAGCCGTATTCCTGCCGTTCAGACTCTGGTAAAGAACTACTTTGGCAAGGAGCCTTCTAAGGGTGTAAACCCCGATGAGGTAGTAGCCATTGGTGCTGCCATCCAGGGTGCCATCCTCAACAAGGAGAGCGGCGTGGGCGACATCGTATTGCTCGACGTAACTCCTCTGACACTGGGTATCGAGACTATGGGTGGCGTAATGACCAAGCTCATCGACGCCAACACCACCATCCCCTGCAAGAAGAGCGAGGTGTTCTCTACCGCCGTTGACAACCAGACCGCTGTGACCATCCACGTACTCCAGGGCGAGCGTCCTATGGCTTCTCAGAACAAGAGCATCGGCCAGTTCAACCTTGAGGGAATCGCTCCCGCACGTCGTGGTGTGCCTCAGATTGAGGTAACCTTCGATATCGACGCCAACGGTATCCTCAACGTAAGTGCCAAGGATAAGGCCACCGGCAAGGAGCAGGCCATCCGTATCGAGGCTTCGTCTGGTCTGAGCCAGGAGGAAATCGACCGCATGAAGGCTGAGGCCGAGCAGAACGCTGCTGCCGACAAGGCTGAACGCGAAAAGGTCGACAAGATGAACCAGGCCGACTCGATGATTTTCACCACCGAGAACTTCCTCAAGGACAACGGTGACAAGATTCCTGCCGACCAGAAACCTGGCATCGAACAGGCTCTGCAGCAGCTCAAAGACGCTCACAAGGCCGCTGATGTAGCCGCTATCGACAGCGCCATCAACAACCTCAACCAGGTAATGCAGGCTGCCAGCGCCCAGATGTATCAGGGTGGAGCTCAGCCCGGCGCAGGTGCTCAGCCCGGCGCAGACCAGCAGACCAACAGCAAGCCAGATGACAACATCCAGGATGCTGACTTCGAGGAGGTGAAGTAATGCCGAAAGGTAGACACATAATACACTATAAGCAAAAGCGTGCAGCTCATTGGGCTGCACGCTTTTTTGCGTTTATGGGATTTTGTTACAACCATATCCACAGCAAGAAGAAAGTTCTCTTTCCTTTGGTTAGAGTGGATTGAACTATTGAACTCTATGGGGGACGCATGGAGAGGCACGTAGCTGGGGCTCTTTTGTTGTATCTGGTATGGGTCACGCTTTACGCTCCTAACAACCCGATCCACAGCAGAGAGAGTCTACTATCCCTTTGGGATGGCAGGGATGGGGCTTCTGGACAAGGCTTCTCTTGTGGGCTTGGTGAGCGACTTATGGGCCTTTTCTGTCCTGATTACTGCGATTATTGTGCGTATTGCCGCGTTTTAATATAATTTAACCCACGTGACCTTGCTTTTTAACACCTTTATTGACCTTTTGTCATAAATATGCCGTATTTTTGCAGAAAATTAACGCTGTAATGGTTACTTTGCGCTCCATCCACGACCCATCCATTGCCCCGCTTGCCTCTGCGAGTGGTGCGGTGCGTGTCGCTTGGCGGTGCTGAGTACCATTTCTGTTTACACCTATTTATATATATAACCCATTCAACTACTGATATTCATTAACAATTAAAAACTATAAACATTATGACAAAACATTTACGATTAATCATGCTAACCCTACTCGCAGTAATTTGCCTGGGGGGGTATTCGCAAGGCAAGAGCGTTACATGTACGCTTACAGATACAGAAGAAACTATTGAGCCTGCAGGTGATTTAACTTTTGTTCCTTCTCGTACAATCGATGGTAAAAGCGTAAACGGATACTATTGGAATTGTGCAAATGGAGAGGTAACTGTAACTGTAAAACTGAAAGACAGCAATGCAGAAATATCAAAAATTGTAGTCAACGCAAAATGTGGAAAAACAACACCTGTTTTAGATGTAAAAGTTGGAGGTCAGACATTTGGAAATCAAGTAGCTTTAACAACAACGAATGCAGACTATACTTTTGAGGGTAAAGCATCTGGTGATATCGAGTTGTTATTTAGTAAAAAAGCAGACGTCGACAAACCTAAATCTTACTTTCTAAAAACAATTACGGTTTATTACACTTCAACTGCGTCTTCCAAAACTCCCACAACCACTACCTTCGGCGTAGGAGTAGACAATAATACTTTTGAAGTTAAAGACGGCGATACTTTTGAGGCGCGGGTTGCCAAGTGCACAACAAAAGGCGCTACGGGCTCTATCGAATACAAAAGCAGCGACGAAGCTATAGCCAAGGTCGATGCTACAACTGGAGTCATAACTCTTGGTGCGAAGTACGGTACAGCCGTTATCACTGCAACGTTTGTTGCCACAGGTAGCTTTGCTAATTCAGAAGCAAGTTATAGTATCAAACATGTGGGAGATTTCGTCTTCTATGAATCATTTGACAAGTGTGATGGCACCGGTGGTAATGATGATACATTTTCTGGCAGTATAGCTTCTAAAGATTGGAAAGCTGTGAAATTAGATGAAGTTTGGACCAAAAGCGGTAAAGTTTATTTAGGTAACAAATGTATAAGAATAGGCAAAGACGCATCTTCAGTTACAACTTCTTCAATAGAATACACCGGTAAATCCATTTTGACATTCAAGGCTGCTGCTTGGAGCACAGATGATACAAAGGTTCAACTTACAATTACAGGTGGGACTTTGAAATACGGAGAAAGTGAACCAACTACAAGCGTATCATTTAATCCAACAAAAGGTGAATGGCAAACTTTTGAAATGGAGGTAACAAGTACTGGTCCATTTACATTACAGTTTGCCAATGAAACCACTTCACGCCGTTTCTTCCTTGATGAGGTAATGATTAAAAAGGTAAATGCAGCATCTCCCAAAGAAATCACCCTCGATGAGAATGGCGACAATATTGTAGAGGAGGCTGAGAATGTCAATGTTACCTTGAAGCGTACGCTGTATGGTGATGGTGGTTGGAACACACTGTGTGTGCCTTTCTCTCTTACCGCAGAACAGGTCACGGCTGCTTTCGGTAACGATGTAGAACTGCGCAAGCTCTCCTCTATTGAGGGTACAACTCTTAAGTTTGTAAGCACCGACATAATTACAGCTGGTGAACCCTGTCTAATTAAGGTGGCTAAGGATGGTAGTACCTATAATATTGAAGGCGTAGCTACGATAGCCGTTGCAAACAACAAGGCTTGCACCTTTTCAAGGGTTAGTGGAGACATACAATTCCTCGGCATTTATTCTCCTATGGACGTTGTGACGGAAAATCCAGCAGGTTCCTCAACTGGTTATTACGCATTCCTTGGTGAAGGCAATAAGTTCTTCAAGGCTCAAGCGGAAACTAAGATGATGGGATTCCGGGCTTTCTTCCTGGTTCCCAACAAAGTTCCTTCTAACGCTCTCAAGGCTGTTATCGACGGCACTGCCACAGGTATCGAAGACCTGGTAATCGACGGCGTCAAGGCCAACGGTCGTGTATACAACCTCAACGGCCAGTATGTTGGCAACAGCCTCAACGGTCTGCAGCCCGGTCTCTATATCCAGAACGGCAAGAAGATAGTAGTAAAGTAATATAACCCATAATATACATAGATATGAACAAAATGAAATATGTGGCTCCTGCAGCCGAAAAGATAATCATCAACAACGATGCCATCTTGGCAGGTTCAATAAACAGCACCGGTGAAATAGGTGGCTTTACCGGTGACGAGGAGGTTAAAGACCAGGGATTTGCCCGCAGCCCATTGGCCACAGACGTTTGGGAAGACATCGACGAGACCAACGGATATAAATAACTGACCGTGAAGGGCAGGTGATGAATAAGCCCCAGCCCATAGACAATAACCAAACCAGCCCCCATGCGACGAATGAGTTGCATGGGGGCTAATTGTTGGTACGCACGGCATGAACATTGTCTAACGGGTGAAAGTCCTGAGGTGCAACCATCCGAAACCAGCCGCATTTTCCATTTCGTCGAGACTGTTTTCCTTTTTCCCTCAAAAAAGTTATGTTCCATTTGAATAAGGACAACCATATAGTTATGGCGCAGCAGCATACTGATATGCGCATGGGCGTGAATGGTATGTGTGGGCAGGTCCGGCAAGTGGGGCTGTAACCGGCTAATGGTGACGTGTATATATTTGTGGGCAAGTCTCACACGACAATGAAGTTGCTCCATTGGGAACATGGAGGAGATGTAATGTACTACAAATGTTTGGAGCAAGGCCGTTTCCATCCTCGCATATTTCTTCGTCAGGGCATAGGCTTCAGGTCTATGCGCTGGGATGAGCATGTACTTCTGATGGAAGAAATGTTTGAATCGTACTTTTTGCCGTTCAAAAGAAATAAATTCCACCTTTTGCACTACCCTTTCGTCATTATATTCATAAAAATCATCAAATTATTGTTGATTGTGACGGTTATTTGAAATAAAAGCAGTACCTTTACAACTGATAACATTTTATCTATAAATAACCAACATAGAATACAATGAATAATATATTATCACTTTTAGATAATTTCACGCTTGATAATGCTGATGACATCGCCAAGTCATTGGCTAATGATTTCCGTAAACGTCGCATAGAGAAGAATCTTACTCGTGAGCAGGTTGCTGAGAAGTCGGGCGTTGCTGTAGCAAATATCGTGAGATTCGAGCAGAAAGGACTCATTTCGCTGAAGAACCTCATTGGCATTGCTATGGCTATGGAATACACGTCTGAGGTAAAGAATATATTTTCTGAGCCAAAGTACTCAACAATGGAGGAACTGACTCAGATACGCAAGAACACTGGTAAAACGAGAGCACATAAGCAATGAACAACATAGATAGACTAACTGTAAAATACCACGGTGAGATTGTAGGAGTAATCTCGCTGACCCCAGACGACAAGTGTCTGGCTTTTGAGTATGATCCTCGCTGGCTTGCTGAGGGATTCAGCATTTCGCCATTGGAACTGCCGCTGAAGACTGGATTGTTTCTTGCAAAGCCAACAACTCTGTATGGTGACTTCGGCATCTTTGAGGACAGTCTTCCCGATGGCTACGGTCGCTATCTCCTTCACAAGGCTTTGATGCGTGAAGGCATTGATGACAGGAAACTGACTGCCATTGAGCGACTGAGCATCGTAGGCAATAGCGGCATGGGAGCTTTGACATACGAGCCTGAGGCCATCATATCAACAGGAGAAGAGATTACCGACTTCGACTTACTCCAAGAGAAGGCTCTGGAAGTTCTCAAAGAACAGCAGGACACAGACGCTGGACTTCTGCTCTACAACAGCGGTAACAGTGGTGGTTGCCGTCCAAAGGCAGTGTTCTCAGACGCAGAAGGACATTGGCTTGTAAAATTCCGTCACACATACGATCCTAAAGACATGGGACTGCAGGAATACCATTACAATGAGATAGCACGCAAGTGTGGCATCGATGTACCAGACTTCAAACTTACCAATGGCAAGTACTTTACAACTAAGCGATTTGACCTTACCGACGATGGCGAGCGCATCCATACAGCTACTGCAGGTGGTTTGCTATGCCTTTCACTGTCTGAGCCTGTGCTTGACTACAGCAACTTGCTTGCTTTGACTGGCTACATCACACAGAATCCAAAGTATGTGGAGGAAATATACCGTCGCATGGTATTCAACTACCTTACCGACAACAAGGATGACCACTGCAAGAACTTCAGTTACCAGGTTCGTAAGGATTCAAATGGCAAGTTCATCTGGCATCTTGCTCCTGCATACGACCTTACCCTATGCACAGAAGGCTACAATGGTCAGCACGCTACATCTGTCAACTCTACCGGCTACCCTACTCTTCAGGATTTCATAGCCGTTGGCACAAAGATTAAAATGGGCGAGAAGCGTTGCAGGGAAATCTTTGATGAGGTTTATCAGAAATGCGGTGACCTTCTGCTCAATGACATTACAAAGAAATAACAGGAATGGTATAAACAATTTTTACCTTCCAAAAGAAAGAGAGAACTATCACAATGATGGTTCTCTTTTTTTGCATAGCATTGAAGCAATGGCAAAGCACCTATAGGAGCTGTTGTCACTATGCAACTTCAGTAAATCGCAACCATCCGAAACAAGCCGCCTTTTACATTTCATTGCTGTCCGCTAAAACTCTAAAGAGCACAAATTCCCCGCCCGAAGTCCTGAAATGGGACTCTGGGCTTGTTTTATAAAAAGTAAGCCCCTCTCTAATCACCTGAACCATTTTTGCCCAGTCTTTTTCTGGTTCCTCAAGAAAAGTATAGCAGTT
>OIXA01005840.1_pt1 | contig 10715 bp, 10 predicted proteins | sample 1587721 | NCBI WGS metagenome assembly OIXA01 (sample SAMEA3888900, study PRJEB22519) | human gut metagenome | biome: human gut; feature: human-associated habitat; material: faeces | place: Denmark | collected 2013 | reverse complement strand
GATTTTTTCAATCATTACTAAATTATCACAGGGACAACTTGTATATCATTTCCAAAATTTTTGTCGGAAAGCGTTGGGTAGGTGCGCGATTTTCACTAAATTTGAAGGTTGAAAACATTCAACCTCTTTTTATTTAGAAAAAACAAATAATAACATATTAAAACCGGAAAAAATGAAGAAAATCATCGCAATTATTGGAGCATTTATGCTGATGGCAGCTCCACTTACTATGAATGCCGACAATCAAAAGGCTGCAAAGAAAGAACTCGACTCAAAATCATCGAAAACGGCTCGTAAAGAAGCAAAGAAGTTGGAAAAAGAAGGGTGGAAGGCAGCCCCTGGCGCTCTCCCTCTTGAAAAGCAGCTCGACCGCAGCTATCTCAAGCAGCAAGAGGAAGATGAATTGGGTTATCCAAAATTCTTGATGAGCGAGGCGATGTCGATTGGCGAAAATTATGATGCGGCTAAGGCACAGGCTTATGAACTTGCCAAGCAGAATCTCGCAGGTCAAATTCAGACCGAAGTTACCGCTTTGATTGAAAGCACCGTTGCCAATAAGCAACTTGGCAAAGAGGAGGCTGCCTCCATCACCGAGAGCGTGTTGGCAAGCAAGAATCTCATTTCGCAAAAGATTGGCAAAACCATCACCGTGGTAGAGCTTTACCGCACATTGCCAAACAAAAACAAGGAAGTGCTTTTGCGTCTTGCTTATAATTTAGGAATGGCAAAAGAGGCAGCTCGTCAAGCTATTCGCGAAGATTTGCAACAAAAAGGAAAAGATTTGCATGAGCAGCTCGACAAGGCGCTCGGCTTTGCAAAATGATATGCCCATCAAGTATCTGATATTTGCGTTCACAGTTTTATTGGCTTCAAGCGCTTTTGCCGCAAAGGTGAAAACGGTTGAGGCCACCTATGTGTATCATGCGCCGAGCAACCAAAGTCCCGACGAGGCGATGAAGGTGGCTCTTGAGCGTGCCAAACTTCAAGCCATTGCCGATGAGTTTGGCACACTGATTTCGCAAGAAAACACCACTCGGTTGGAGAATACCGCCGAGGGGCAGGAGTCAAAATCGCAAACCTCTTTTTTCTCCTACAGTGCATCGGATGTGAAAGGCGAGTGGCTGGAAACCATAGGCAAACCTCAATGCAATATTGAGTTCGCTGATGGCATGATGGTGGTGACGGTGACGGTGAAAGGTAAAGCGCGCGAATTGACTTCGGCGCAGGTGAATTTCATTGCCGAGCCGCTCCGCAACCATCCTGAGCGTGCCGATATGGCTACCGAGTTTAAAGACGGCAACGACCTTTACCTCTATTTCCGTTCGCCCATTGATGGTTATGTGGCTGTGTATCTTTTGCCTGGCGATGGCGAGGCTTTTTGCCTTTTGCCCTATCAGCGTGCGCAGTCGGGGGTGCAGCAGGTGAAAGCCAATTGCGATTATGTGTTCTTTTCCGTGGAAAAGGCACCGCAAGACGATAAGGCGTTGGTTGACGAGTATGTGCTTACTGCCTCTCGTGCCGTGGAGCATAATGTGCTGTATGTGCTGTTCTCCAAGCAGCCGTTTTATAAGGCGTCAGATGAAAGCTTAGAGCACTCCTTGCCACGCTCGCTCAGTGAAGCGGATTTTTTGAAATGGCTCGGAAGCAGCCGCTTACACGACCTCAACCTCCAGCTCAAAAAAATCCCTCTCACCATCACAAGGTAGTGTAAATTAAAAATAAACGCCATAGCGTAGGGACATGCCTTCGGCATGTTTCGATGACAATCAGCAATGTATCAACGGGTTTGAAACATGCCAAAGGCATATCCCTACGTTATGATTCGCAAATTTAGCCCTCGCGTCCTTGCGAAAAAATAATATGAAACGAATTTATACTTTATTTCTATCACTTGTTTGCTTCACTGCTGTTTGCTCTTTTGGGCAGACGGTGACCAATGTGGATGCCTATCAGGAGGGCAAGAATATCATTATCACTTACGACATTGACAAGGCAGGCAGCGTGGGCGATGTGTATTGCTCCACCGATGGCGGTCGCACTTGGGGCGAAGCATTGCGTCAAGTGACCGGCGATGTCAACAAGCAGGTGCCAGCAGGCAGCCACCGCATAGTGTGGAATGTGCTTGCCGAGCGTGAAAAGCTGTCGGGTGCCAATATCTGCTTTAAGGTGGTGGCTAATTCTGGCAGATTCACGGTGCGTGGCGTGTCGTTTGAGATGGTGCGTGTGGAGGGTGGCACTTTCCGCATGGGTGCTACATCAGAACAGGAAGATGAAGCCGATGGCGATGAAAAGCCAGTTCACAGTGTCACGTTGAGCAGCTACTATATTGGCAAAACCGAGGTGACGCAAGCGCTTTGGCAAGCGGTGATGGACAGTAACCCATCGTATTTTAAAGGTGCCGATCTGCCTGTAGAATTTGTCAGTTGGAATGACTGCCAGGAGTTTATTCAAAAGCTTAACAGCCTTACTGGTCGCAATTTCCGCTTCCCCACCGAGGCTGAATGGGAGTTTGCGTGCCGTGGCGGTAACAATAGCTGTGGCTATAAGTATAGTGGCAGTAACAATTTAGACAGCGTAGCTTGGTATGATGACAACAGTGACGGTCAAACTCACCCAGTTGCCACCAAAGCCCCAAATGAATTGGGCATCTATGATATGAGTGGCAATGTGTGGGAGTGGTGCGGTGACTGGTATGCCAACTATACATCAAATTCGCAGTCAAACCCTTCAGGTCCTCAAAGTGGGTCGTGCCGTGTGATCCGTGGCGGTGGTTGGGACTACGTCGTCTGGGGCTGTCGCTTGTCGTTTCGTTTCCGCTTCAACCCGACGTACCGCATCCACTTCCTTGGCTTGCGGTTGGCCCTTTGAGTTTCCAACCAAACTGTCCTTGTTTTGCAGAAAATGAGACTATTTTTTTGAATATATATTTTTGATATGATAAAACTGGTATTTTTTCTTTTACTATCTGTGTTTACTGCTGTTTGCTCTTTTGGGCAGACGGTGAGCAATGTTGATGCCTATCAAGAGGGCAAGAATATCATTATCACCTACGATACGGATAAGGCTGGAAGTGTGGGCGATGTGTATTGCTCCACTGATGGTGGCAACACTTGGAGTAATCCATTAAGGCGAGTGACTGGTGATGTGAATAAGCTGGTGCCAGCAGGTAGTCATCGCATTGTGTGGGATGTACTTTCCGAGCGTGAAAAGCTGTCGGGTGCCAATATTTGCTTCAAAGTGGAGGTTAATTCTGGCAGATTCACGGTGAATGGCGTGTCGTTTGAGATGGTGCGTGTGGAAGGTGGCACTTTCCGCATGGGTGCCACATCCGAACAAGAAGCAGATGATTGGGATAGAGAGAAACCAGTTCACAGTGTCACTTTGAGCAGTTACTACATTGGCAAAACCGAGGTGACGCAAGCGTTGTGGAAGGCGGTGATGGGCAGTAACCCGAGCTATTTCAAAAGTGACAACCAGCCTGTGGAAAATGTTTCGTGGAACGATTGTCATGAGTTTATCCGTAAGTTGAATGCCCTGACTGGTCAGAACTTCCGCCTCCCTACCGAGGCTGAATGGGAGTTTGCTTGCCGTGGTGGTAACAACAGCCGTGGCTATAAATATAGTGGTAGTAACAATTTGGGCAGCGTGGCATGGTATGATGGTAACAGTGGTAATAAAACTCACCCAGTTGGCACCAAAGCACCAAATGAATTAGGCATCTATGATATGAGCGGTAATGTGTGGGAGTGGTGCGCCGACTGGTATGGAGATTACAGCAGTGGTGCACAGACCAATCCTACAGGTCCCTACGGTGGGTCGAACCGTGTGTACCGTGGCGGTAGTTGGAACTACGACGTCGGGCGCTGTCGCTCGTCGAATCGTGACTTCTACTACCCGTGGATCCGCGACATCATCCTTGGGTTGCGGTTGGCTTTGAGTTTGTAACAACTGCCCTTGTTTAGCAGAAATTCATTTTGCCTCACATAGCTGAATTCTTTGTTCTAAGCTCCCACGGAATTGGCATAGAATTGTTATAATAATGAATATATAAAAACAATATAGATATGAATCGATTAATTGTAGTATTGGCACTTTGCCCTGCTTTGGTGGCTGTGGGGCAGAGCAATGTGAGTAAGCCAAAGGCGTTTAATGTGGTGAAAGAGGTGAAGCCTCCAGTGCTTGACATTGTGCCAGGCTCTCTCCAGTTTGTTGATGCCACAGGCAATAACGCTATTGATGCCAACGAAACTTGCTATATCAAGTTTAAAATCCAAAACACTGGTTTGGGTGACGGATACGCTTGTCGGGCTGTGGTGAAAGCCACTGGCTCCACCAATGATGTGCGCTACTCCAACTCGTCACTTGATGTAATCAAGCAAGGCGGCACGATGGATGTGTCTATTCCTGTGACTACAGGCATCAACACCGCCGACGGCAAGGTGCAGTTTGAGGTGATGGTGGATGAACCTAATGGCTTTGGTACCGACCCACAGTATATTTCGGTGACCACTCGTGCGTTTGATGCCCCATATCTTCAAGTGGCTGACTACACGGTGACAGGCGTTTCGGGCAATAGTTTGCAGAAAAAGCGTCCGTTCGACCTTCAGGTGCTACTCCAAAACACCAAATATGGCGAGGCGCAAAACGTGACTGTGAGCATTGATATTCCCGATAATGTGATGCTGATTGATGGTGAGCAGTATGCTACGATTGATAAGCTTGGAGGTGGTAAAACCAAATCGCTTGTGTATAGCCTGATTGCCAACAACAATTATAGTGGCACCAGCATTCCGGTGACTGTGCATATCAAGGAGAAATACGGAAAATATGCCGAAGACAAAACCATCAATTTGGCTTTCAACCAAACCTTTGCCAGCAACAAGATTTCGGTTGACGAAATCGTGAACGACCGCAAGGCTATCACCTTGGCATCGCTGAGCAGCGATGTGGATAAGAACATTCCATTCAACGCCAGCGACAACACCAATACCTTTGCCGTGATTATCGCCAACGAGAATTACCAATATGAGTCGGCTGTGGAATTTGCCAAGCATGATGGCGAAATGATGAAGCAATACTGCACGCAGACCCTTGGAATGCCAGAAAAGAATGTGCGCTTGGTGGAAAATGCCACCCTCAACAATATCCGTGCCGCACTTGGCTGGATTAAAGAGGTGAGCGATGCCTACAATGGGCAGGCTAAAGTGGTGTTCTACTATTCAGGGCACGGTATTCCAAACGAAGCCACCAGTCAGGCATATCTTTTGCCTGTAGATGGCACAGGAAGGGACTATAACACAGGTTATCCTGTCAGCAAACTTTACGAGGAACTGTCGTCGCTGCAAGCGCAAAGCGTGGTTGCCTTTATGGACGCTTGCTTCTCTGGCGCAAAGCGAAGTGGCGAAATGATGGCATCGGCGCGCGGTGTGGCTATCAAGGCACGCCAAGACACGCCAAAGGGAAAAATGGTGGTGTTCTCTGCTTCGCAAGGCGACGAAACCGCCTATCCCTATAAGGGGCAGTCGCACGGCATGTTCACCTACTTCTTGCTGAAAAAGCTGCAAGAGTCCAACGGTGATGCCACCCTCGGCGAACTTGGCGACTACATCAACAGCAAAGTGCGCCAATGTTCCATTGTGGAGAACAGCAAGAGCCAAACGCCTACTGTGGTGCCTTCGGCAACTGTGGCAAGCGAATGGCGCAGTATGAAACTGAGATAATAAAATTTGATTGACAATGAGGAAGCGAATCGGGGCATTGACAATGATGCTGGCATTGGCTGCAATGGTGGCTGATGCCCAGGATTTCCGTGAGAAATACGAGCAATTCAAGCAAAAAGCCACTCAGACCTACAATGATTTTCGGGCAGAGGCGAATGTCAAATATTGTGAGTTTTTGAAAGGCGCATGGGAGTGGTATGAGCAAATGCCTGTGGTGAAAAAACCAAAGGATGAGACGGTGCCACCTGTGGTTTTGCCAGAAAACGACAAACAGAAGCCTGTGACGGTTCGTCCTATTTTGCTCGATACGGTGGTGGCTCCCACGCCCATTACCGTGGTGCAGCCCACACCAGTTTCGCCCATCAAAGATGTTCCCACTGTGGCACCATTCGTACACCACTTCACATTTTACGGCACACGAGGTGATGTGCGACTTCCACAACAGCCCGACGCTCAACTCACGGTGCTGAACGGAAATTTCACAAACAAAGATATGTCGGCAGCGTGGCGCGCACTTTCATCGCAAGCCTACGACAATGCCGTGCGCGACTGTATCGCGATTCGCACCCAGCACCAGCTCGACGATTACGCCTATTTGCTCATGCTCCGTTCGCTGGGTGAGAGTTATTTTGGTGGGGAGTGTAATGCCGCCACCGCTCTCACGGCATGGCTCTTTTGCCAAAGTGGCTATCAGATGCGCTTGGGCAATGCTGATGGCAGACTGCTGCTGCTTTTCGGCACTAAACATGTGATTTATGATTTGCCATACTTCGTGATGGACGGCGAGGGCTTCTATTTGCTGAAGCGCAAAGGCGAGAACTTCAATTCACGCATCACAGCGTGTGATGTGTCGTTCCCCGGCGAGCAGCCGCTTTCGCTTGAAATCAGCCAGCCCATCAGATTTGCCAACGAAGAGTCGGGTGTGAGAACGCTAAAATCAAGCCGCTATCATGAGTTGGCGGTGAATGTGAGCGTGAACAAGAATTTGATCAGCTATTATAATGATTATCTGTCGTCGTATAAAGACGACAACTTATTAACACGCTGGGCACTCCTTGCCAATGCGCCGCTTCAAGAAAGTACCGCCGAGGCAATTTCGGAGCAGATGCGCCCTTGCTTAGCCGGCAAATCGCAACTGGATCAGGTGGAAATGATTCTCAACTGGGTGCAGACTGGTTTTGTGTATGAGTACGACGATAAAGTGTGGGGTGAAGACCGTGCCTTCTTTGCCGAAGAAACACTCTATTATCCATATTGCGATTGCGAAGACCGTGCCATTTTGTTCACCCGATTGGTGAGAAACCTTGTGGGGCTGAAATGCGCTTTGGTGTATTACCCAGGTCATTTGGCAGCCGCTGTGCATTTCACCGACGCAGTGAATGGCGACTATCTGCAAGTGAATGGCGAGCGATTCACCATAGCCGACCCAACCTATATCAACGCACCGGTGGGGCGCACCATGCCAAAAATGATGAATAGGTCGGCAACGGCGATACTGCTTCAATAGCACGCGAAATGGAAGCAGATGTGCATTTTCATTAGCAATAAATGTGAAGTAGTTTTAAAATGTAAGGTGGGTTTTGGGATTTTCGGGAGAATTTTTTAATTTTGTAATTAGGAAAATCCCAAATCGGTCGTTAGGTCGTGTGAGGATAATTATTTGGCGGGGTTAAACCTTTGCTTCAATTTGTTAGTCTATAAGGTATGTAATTAATTATATCACAAAAATAAAAACAGACGAATATGAAAAAAATCATGAGTTTATTTCTGAGTGCCGCAATGGTACTTGGTTTGTCGGGATGTGGTTCAATGAATAACACTACCAAGATGGGTCTTGGTGGTGCAGGTGGTGGTGCAGCAGTTGGCGCTATCATTGGTGGTTTGATTGGTCATGGCAAGGGCGCCGCTATTGGTGCTGCTGTGGGTGCTGCTGCTGGTGGTACTGCTGGTGTGCTTATCGGCAAGAAGATGGATAAGCAAGCTAAGGAATTGGCTCAAATCAATGGCGCACAGGTTGACACTATCACCGACCAAAACAACTTGACCGGTATTCGCGTGACCTTCGACAGCGGTATTCTCTTTGGCTTCAACAAGACCAACTTGAGCGAAAGTGCTAAGAAGTCGCTCTCTGAATTTGCCACATCATTGCGCAACAACCCAGAAACCGACGTTACTATCCTTGGTTACACCGACAATGTGGGTACTCGCGCTGCTAACGAAAAGGTTTCGACCCAACGCGCCGCTAATGTGAAAACCTACTTGAACCAAAGTGGTGTGAGCAGCACTCGTATGCAAAGCAAGGGTATGGCATGGGACAACCCAGTGGCAAGCAACGACACTGAAGCTGGCCGCGCTCAAAACCGCCGTGTGGAAATCTACATCACCGCTAACGAAACTATGGTGAAGCAAGCTGCCGACGGCACTCTCCAATAAGATGCCAAAATCATAATGTGACCACAGAAAGTGTGGCGCATGATAGCTGGAGCCCTCTAAAGTGCGGGCTCCAGTTTCTTTTTGTGTGTGCTAATAATTTTTGTCAGAAAGTGGAAAAATCATTAATTTTGCACCGACTAAAATAACTTTTAACCTAAACATACATTATGAGATTTATTCAATCGATTTCAAAAGCATTGTTGCTGCTGGCGATGGCAATGTGTGCGCAAAACTCCTTTGCACAAGATTTCACCAGTGTGGATACACTTAAATTTTACGATGCTCTCCAGTTTAGAATGATTAACAAAGGGTGGAACAACTCTGAGACTCCATATTTCCGAGTGCCTGCCTACTTAAAGGACAGCTGTCGCACTACGCTCTATGAGCGCCTCAGATGCACCTCTGGCGAAGGCTTCCGATTCCGCACCAACTCAAAGTGTGTGGCTGCACGCTACAATCTGCTCACCAATATGCACATGGCGCACATGGCCGACACCGGCATCAAGGGCGCCGACCTCTATATTTGGGACGAAGACGACCAGAAATGGCAATTTGTGAACTGCAACCGCCCAGTTCGCGACTATTCTTGGAAGCCTGGCACCCCTCGTAAGGATTCTATCCAAACCAAAGTGTATGTGGATAAGCTCGACGGCAAGATGCACGAATATATGATTTATCTGCCTCTTTACGATGGCGTGAACTGGTTTGAGATTGGCGTGGAGAAAGGCGCAAAAATTGAGATGCCAAAGATGAACAACCCTCGCAAGGGCAAGAAATTCGTGTTCTACGGCACCAGCATCATGCAAGGTGGCTGCGCTTGCCGTCCAGGCATGGTTGCGACCAGTATTCTCCAGCGCGACCTGAACATTGAGTGCGTGAATGTGGCTATCAGCGGTGAAGGCAAGATGGACACTTACATGGCAAGGGCTTTGGCTGAAATTCCCGATGTGGAGGCATTCATCATCGACCCAATTCCAAACTGCACCAAAAACATGTGCGATTCGCTCACTTACGGATTTGTGAACATTCTGCGCCAGGCTCGCCCCAATGTGCCAATCATCATGGTGGAAGGCCCGATGTATTCTTACGCAAAATACAGCTCATTCTATGGCAAATATCTTCCACAAAAGAACTACGAGTTCCACAAGAATTATTTGAAGCTCCGTGCCGAGAATCCAAGGAACCTCTACTATGTGGATTGCGAGAACCTGTGGGGACCTGACAACGAAGGCACCGTAGATGGTATTCACCTCACCGACATCGGTTTCTACTGGTATGCCCAAAAGCTTAAACCATACTTGAAGGCTATTATGAACGGCAAGCCTGTTCCATTCCAAGACAAGGTGAACAAACCATATCAAGAAATCAAGTAACAACGCGGTTTGTTGCCAAATTGTGGCAAACGAATAAAGCTACTCTAAAAAACATAACTGTTCATGGTTCGCCACGCAATGCGGTGGGCCATGAACAATTTCTAAATCATACACACTTTAACTTACACTTTGAATTGAAGACTAAAGATTACATACTGCAATTAATCGACGAAGGCGAGCACGAGCATCAGGATTTCAAGTATCAAATCAGTGATGCCAAGAAGATTGCTCGCAGCATTTCGGCATTTGCCAACAATTCAGGCGGACGCTTGCTGGTGGGCGTGAAAGACAATGGCCACATCGCTGGCGTGAAAAGCGATGAGGAAATCTATATGATAGAGCAAGCCGCCACAATGTATTGCCGACCAGAGCAGCAAATGAATTTCCAGCTTTTCAAGGTGGAGGGCAAGAATGTGCTTCTTGCCGAGGTGGCAGAGGCCCAAGTGAAGCCGGTGCAAGCCCCCGACGAGAACGGGCATTGGAAAGTGTATTACCGTGTGGCTGACGAGAATGTGCTCGCAAGTGGAGTTCATGTGAAAGCCTTGAAACACAAAAACTGCGATGAAGACGGTGCATTGCTCAATTTCTCGGAAAAAGAGCGTGAGTTGTTGGAGTATTTAGACCTCCATGGAGGCATCACCCTGTCGGGTTTCTCAAAATTGGCACACATTTCTCGCTTCGCCGCCGAAGATGCCATCGTGAAGCTGCTTGAAATGAACGTTATCACCCTCAGTTACCACAACGGCAGCTGCCTCATCACCAAATCAAACAAATAACCATAGGGAACTCTCTGCGCGGTTCAGTGAATAAATACTGGGAGGCACTGAAACAAAAACCACTCGCCTTCGGCGAAAAATCAATTCCGGTAGGGACGTGATACTTCACGTCCGCCCATAATTGTGGTAACATATTGAATATCAACTATTTGACGCGGACGCGAAGTGTCGCGTCCCTACCATGAAAAATCGTTGTGGGAGATTGATACAACCTCTTTTCAAGAATTCATTTTATCATCAGGGGTTTTTCGCCGTGAAACGGAGAGCGGTTTTTTTCCTTGGTGCAAAGTGGACAGCCCTCGAAAGAGGGTGGCGGCGGGATTGTGTGGTTGGCGGCATGGAAACTCGTTTCCAATGCCGCAAAGCGCACAGTCGCACCGCCAAATGCGAAGCATTCCACGTTGCTCCAAGGC
>OIXA01005836.1_pt1 | contig 10718 bp, 9 predicted proteins | sample 1587721 | NCBI WGS metagenome assembly OIXA01 (sample SAMEA3888900, study PRJEB22519) | human gut metagenome | biome: human gut; feature: human-associated habitat; material: faeces | place: Denmark | collected 2013 | reverse complement strand
TACACACATCAAATCCCTACGGGATTTTTTTCAATCATTACTAAATAATCACAGGAACAACTTGTATATCCCCTCCATAAAAAAACCTGTGTGCTAATGCCCCTGTGTGATTTTTTATGAATGCAATTTAAAATATCACACTTATTTTCCGTAAATTTGTGGAAAAAAGATAACTATGGCAGAATTTGATTTGAATAGATTTTTGGTGGCACAGGAGCGTGATTACGCCACAGCACTTGCCGAGATGAAAAATGGAGCGAAGTTGAGCCACTGGATTTGGTACATCTTTCCGCAGCAAAAAGGACTTGGGCACAGTTACAATTCGCGATACTATGGGCTTTGTGGCGTGGAAGAGGCTATGGCTTACTGGAATCATCCAGTGCTGAAAGCCCGCTTATTGGAAATAACCAATGCGGTTTTGTCACATGCTGGCAAACGCGATATTTTCCAAATTATGGGTAGCGGAATCGATGTTAAGAAGTTCCGCTCATGTATGGATCTCTTTGATAAAGTAGCACCTAATGATGTGTTTCATAAGGCAATCGTTACGTTTTACCCATTTTGACACAAAAATGATGGGATAACATACTCACGATGTGGGCAAAAGTTTGTAACTTTGTATGATTTTTTGTGCGCTCTGAAAAGTGGCACCAAAAATGGTACAAATAGCAAATTTTAATTAAGAATTATTTATACAAAATTATGGCAAAAAAAGCATTATTGATGATTCTTGACGGTTGGGGCATTGGCCCTCACGACAAGAGCAACGCAATTTGGGAAACTCCAACTCCTTACTGGGACAGCCTTATCGCTAACTATCCAAACAGCCGCTTGAAGGCTTGTGGCGAAGACGTGGGTTTGCCAGCAGGACAAATGGGTAACAGCGAAGTGGGTCACCTCAACATCGGTGGCGGCCGCATCGTTTACCAAGACCTTGTGAAAATCAACAAGGCTATTGCTGATGGCTCTATCTTGAAGAATCCTGAAGTTGTAAAGGCTTACACCTATGCCAAGGAAACTGGCAAGGGCTTGCACATCATGGGTTTGACCTCAACTGGTGGTGTGCACAGTTCAATGGACCACTTGTTTGCGCTTTGCGACATTGCTAAAGAATATGGTCTTGAAAAAGTGTATCTCCACTGCTTCATGGACGGTCGTGACACCGACCCAGAAAGCGGCAAGGGCTTTATTCAAGATGTGGAAAATCACCTCGCAAAGAGCACAGGTGTGATTGCCACTATCACAGGTCGCTACTACGCTATGGACCGTGACAAACGCTGGGACCGCGTGAAACTCGCTTACGACCAACTCGTGAACGGTGAAGGCCGCAAGAGCGACAACATGGTGCAGGCAATGCAGGAATCATACGACGAAGGCATCACCGATGAGTTTGTGAAGCCAGTGGTGAACAGCACCGTTGACGGCCGCATCAAGGAAGGCGATGTGGTGATTTTCTTCAACTACCGCAACGACCGTGCAAAAGAACTTACCCAAGTGCTCACTCAGCAAGATATGCCAGAGCAGGGTATGCACACCATCAAAGACTTGCAATTCTTCTGCATGACTCCTTACGATTCATCATTCACAGGCGTTGGCATTCTTTTCCCAAAGGAAAATGTGCAGAACACCCTCGCAGAATACATTTCAAGCAAGGGCTTGAAGCAACTCCACATTGCAGAGACTGAAAAGTACGCTCACGTTACATTCTTCTTCAACGGTGGCCGCGAAGCACCATTTGAAGGTGAAGACCGTATTCTCGTTCCATCACCAAAGGTGGCAACTTACGACCTCAAACCAGAAATGAGCGCTTACGAAGTGAAGGATAAATTGGTGGCTGCTATTGGCGAGAAGAAATACGATTGGATTGTGGTGAACTACGCTAACGGCGACATGGTGGGCCACACAGGTGTGTATGAAGCAATCGAAAAGGCTGTTAAGGCTATCGACGAATGTGTGAAAGACACCGTGGAAGCAGCAAAGGCTGCCGACTATGAAGTGATTATCATCGCAGACCACGGCAACGCCGACCACGCTGTGAACCCTGATGGCACTCCAAACACCGCTCACTCGCTCAACGATGTGCCATGCGTGTATGTAACTGCTAACAAGGACGCTAAGATTGAAAATGGTCGTCTCGCCGACGTGGCTCCAACCATTCTTCAAATCATGGGCCTCGAACAACCAGCAGAAATGACTGGTAAGGGTCTTATCGAAAAGTAATTTACGGGCCTCTATACTGTGTAGAATGGCGCGTTAAGATATAATCTATTTCATAACAACCGTTCTAAAACCCCTCGGCTCTATGCGATTTTCTGCATAGAGCCGTTTTTTTGTTGCCTTAAAAACGTGTGAAAATCATTTTTTATTTGTAAATTCGTGGGTTGAACAAAGATGTATAGAAATTGATTATAAACTAATTAAAATTATATCATTATGACTCCATTTAAGAAGTTATTATTGGCGGGCTTATTGGTAGCTACAATGGTGCCTGCTGTAAGTGCCGAACATCTGGTGATTGCTGCTGTCAACGACACTCACAGTCAAATCGACCCAGCCGCCGACGGGAAAGGCGGGCTGCTTCGTCGGCGTGCCATCTACGACCAAATCCGCAAAGAAAACAAAAACACGATGATTATTCATGGTGGCGATGCTGTGCAGGGCACGCTCTATTTCTCAATGTTCAAGGGCGAAGTGGAATTTGCCGCTATCGACAGCATGGGCTACGATATGATCACGCTCGGAAATCACGAGTTTGATAATGGCGTGGTGAAACTTGCCAACTACTACAACAAGTTGAAAACTCCAATCGTTTCGACCAACTACGATTTCAGCGCCACCCCAGTGAAGGGTGTGATGCCATATCTGATTAAGACATTTGGCGGAAAGCGTGTGGGCTTTATCGGTATCAACGTGAATCCACGAGGTATGGTGTCGGAGGGCAATTACGATGGTCTCTACTATCAGAATGGCGAACTCATTGCCGACCCAACCGCAAAATATTTGAAGGAAGTGCAAAAAGTGGATTATGTGGTGATGGTGTCGCATATCGGCTATTTTGCAGAAATTCCTGGCGAACCTTGCGACTCTGGCTTGGTGACCAAGAGCCACTACATCGACATCGTGGTGGGCGGTCACACCCATACTGTGATTGAACCGGGTTCTGCTCAAGCCAACGTGAAGAATGCCGACGGTAAAATTGTCACTATCGGACAAAACGGAAAGTATGGCAAACTCGTGGGCGTTTATGACCTCGACCTCGAAACTGGCAAGGTGGAATATCGCCACATCAAAGTGACTTCTGCCTACGATGAAGCCGCTAAGCAATACACTGCTTTCGCAAATTGGCTTGCTCCTTACAAGCACAAGGTGGATTCAATCATGAATGCACCAGTGGCGCAAAGCGCACGCGAAATGACCTTGGACAGCCAAGCATACCAGAACTGGCTGTCGGATGCCATTATGGATATTATCAAGACCCTCTACACCGGCAAGGTTGACCTCGCTATCATGAACAAGGGCGGTATTCGTCAGGATATGCCTAAGGGTATGGTTTCGGAAGGTTTGATTAATTCTACCTTCCCATTCGACAATCGCTTTGTGGTGCTCGATATCAAGGGTAAAGACTTGATTGAGGCTTTCCGTGTGATGGCTAACCGCGGAGGCGACGCTGTGAGCAAAGAGGCCAAGGTGGTATATAATGCCAAGGGCGAAATTGTGAGCGCAAAACTCAACGGCAAGCAAATCAAACCCGAACAGTCGTATAAGTTGGTGACAATCAACTTCCTTGCCAACGGTGGCGACTATATGGATTCGCTCCGCAATGGCAAGGTGCTTTTCACCGACACAGAGCCTTACGGCGAGCACATGCTTGAATATGTGAAGCAACTCACTGCCCAAGGCAAGATTATTGATGCAAAAGACACTCCTCGTTTTGTGAAAAAATAATATTATCAAATTTTTATAATGAACTTCAAGAAAATCTTACTTATTGCTGTGGCTGTGTTGATGACAGCCACAGTTTCTGTGGGAGCCAAGCGTCAGCCCGCTATTTTCAACAAGGTTGACAAAAAGGCTATGGAATCGTGGGTGAACTCCACATTCAAGTCGCTTTCACCCGATGAGCGAATTGCCCAGTTGATAGTGATGGCTGTAAACCCACGCGGCGCCGATGCCGAGACTTTAGTGAAAAAGTATGTGGCTGATTACAAGATTGGCGGTCTGATTTACAACGAAAACGACATTGTGACTCAGGCAAAACTCACCAACTACGCCCAGTCGTTGTCGAAAGTGCCATTGATGATCACCCTCGACGCGGAATGGGGACTTTCAATGCGATTGGAAAATGCTCCTAAGTTTCCTCGCAACCTGTTTTTAGGCGCTATCAGCGACGATAAATTCTTCTACGAATACGGTCAGGAAGTGGCTCGCGAATGTAAGCGCATGGGTGTGAATGTGAATTTCGCCCCTGTGCTCGACGTTATCGACCGCCAAAAGACCGTGCTTGGCACTCGTGCCTATGGCTCTAACCCCACACTGGTGGGCAATCACGGCGTGGCATTCGCCCGTGGTATGGAAGATGGTGGCGTGCTTTCGGTGATGAAGCATTTTCCTGGCCATGGCAGCACCACTGCCGACTCGCATCTTGAGTTGCCAGTTATCAACAAGTCGCTCCAAGAATTGAAGCAATACGATTTCGCTCCATTCCAGCAATACATTGATGCCGGTTTGGGCGGTTGCCTCACAGCACACCTCTATATCCCTGCTATTGATAAGCGTCGTGTGCCAGGCACCATGTCGAAGGCGTATGTCACTAATCTTTTGCAAAAGAAGATGCACTTCAATGGTCTTATCTTCACCGATGCACTCGGTATGGAAGGCGCTAAAGAGGTGAAAGGCTCAGTGTGTGTGAACGCATTCCTCGCTGGCAACGACATTCTGCTCATGCCTAATGAGGTGGGACCTGAAATTGCCGCTATCAAGCAAGCGATTGCCGCTGGTAAAATTAAGCAGAAAGATGTGGACGCGAGAGTGAAGAAGATTCTCCGATTCAAATACGCTCTTGGATTAGACACCAAACCTCAAATCGACCTCGCCAACATTGTGGCTGACATCAACGCTCCTGAATCAAAGGTGCTCCAACGCAAGATGGTGGCATCTGCTGTGACCGTGGTGAAGTCGGCTAACGACATTCTTCCTTTGAAGAATTTGAACAACCGCAAAATTGCTGTGGTGGTGATGGGTAATGAAAATGGCGTAAAGTCGATGTTCGCGCGCCGTTGCACCGACTATGCCGAAGCCACAGTATTCGACTACAATCGTGTAGGTTCGCTCGATGCGCTCCAGCAGAAAATCGCCAAAGGTGGTTTCAACACCGTTATTGTATGTGTGGCTACACCTGCCGAGGCATACATGAATGCCGCAAAGCAATTGGCAAGCGCTGGTGGCGATGTGATTGTGGCTACCATGTGCCATCCTGAAAAACTCGACTTGGTAGGTTCCTTGATGGGCAGCGACAAGGTGAAGGCTTCGCTTGTGACCTACGGCACCACCACGACTGATGAAGATTATTTGGCACAAACCATTTTCGGCGGCAATGCTGCTAAGGGTGTGCTCCCTATGGATATGAAAACTGGTGGTGGCGTGTTGAAGGCTGGCACTGGCGTAACTTACGAAGCTTGCCGCCTCGGTTACACCATTCCACAGGAAGTGGGTTTCAGCGGCGATTTGTTGGCTAAAATCGACTCGGTTTGCAACTATGGCGTGCAGCAAAAGGCATTTCCAGGCTGTCAGGTGGTTGTGGCTCGACATGGAAAGGTGGTTTGCAAGCGTGCTTACGGCCAAATTGACTACAATGTGGAAATCCCTGTTACCAACAACACCCTCTATGGCTTGGCATCAGTTTCGAAGGCAACTGGCACACTCAGCGGTGTGATGAAGGTGTACGACGAAGGAAAAATCCAGCTCGACGAACCTGCAAGTGACGTGATTCCAGGTTTGAAGGTGGAGGACAAGAAGGATATGACCTTCCGCCAGCTCTTGTATCACGAGACCGGTATGCCACCATCACTCAACATGTGGCAAATGATGTTCGACCCCAAAACTTACAACGGTCCACTCATCGCTACCACGCCAAACGAATACAACACCATTTGGGTGATGAAAAACGCCTATGGCAATAAGAAGGCAAAACTCCGTACCGACATTCTTTCACGCAAAAAGACCGACGTGTTTAACTTGCCTATCGCAGAGGGATTGTGGGGCAGCAAAGCCACTTACGATTCAATCATGGCACGCATCTACACCTCAACTTTGGGCGAAAAGAAATATCTCTACAGTTGCTTGAACTTCAGTTTACTGGCAAATGCAGTGGAAAACGTAACGAAGCAGCCGCTCAACACATTCGTTCAAGACGGCATTTTCGCTCCACTGGGTGCTTACCACACCATGTATCGCCCACTTGAGAAGTTCCCACAATACCAGATTGCTTACACCGAGGTGGATACCTACCTCCGCCGTCAGCATATCCATGGCTATGTGCACGACGAACTTGCCGCATTCTCTGGTGGTGTTCAGGGCAACGCTGGTTTATTTTCGAATGCCAACGACCTTTGCAAACTCTTCCAAATGTGGCTCAACGGTGGTGTGTATGGTGGCGACCGCTATTTGAAGCAATCCACCGTCGAGACTTTCCTCACCTCAAAGAGCCCCAACTCGCATCGTGGTTTAGGTTTCGACAAACCACGCATCGACAAGCCTGAATGGTCGTCAACCTGCGATGAGGCAAGCCCCGAAACTGTAGGACACACCGGATTTACTGGCACTTGCTTCTGGGTGGATCCAAAGACCGATATGATTTACATTTTCTTGTGCAACCGTGTATCGCCCACTCGCGAAAATCCCAACTTTGGTCGTGTGAGCGCACGCACAAATATCCAGTCGATTCTCTACAAATCTATCGTGAAGTAATTCTTCACCGATATCCAAACAATAGCGGAGGGCTGAAGCCAAGCAAGGTTTCAGCCCACCCTGTTTTCTATGTGTTGCATAGTTTTTTGCCATATTGGAAAATATTTGTATCTTCGTGGGCAAAATTTAACTACATTATTTGATAAAGATATGAAGAAAATTCTCGTTTCAGTATTTGCCTCAGCACTGGCTATCGGCAGTGCATTTGCAGGAGGCTATAAAATCACAGTCGGATTCCCCGATGTTTCGCTCAACAATGCCACAGCGTATCTCACCAGTTATGACACCGGCGATACTCTTGCCACTGGCACTGTGCATGGCAAGCGTTGCGTGATTAAGGGTAAAATTGAAGAGTCGTTTTTCGCACGCCTTATCATTGATGGCAAGCGTTGCGGTATGGTGGTGGAAGATGGTGCTATCGCCGTGGATTGGGCTACAAAAGTGGCTTCAGGTGCTCCACTCAACGACTATATCAACAACATGGAAAAGGCGATGGAAAATGTGCGCACCGATGAAGAGGCAGCCGCACATTTCTACAAGGCTTTTGAAGAAAACAAGACCAACGCCATCGGTCCTTGGGCATTCTACAATTATTTGATGTGTAAGCCACTTAATCTTTCACAACTTGAGGAAGAATTGAAGAATGTGCCAGCATCGTATTTGGAATTGAAGCGAGTGAAAGATGCCGTTGACAATGTGAAGGCGCAAGCCGTAACGGCAGAAGGTCAGATGTTCACCGATTTCACCGTCACAAAAGAAGATGGCACTACCGTGAAATTGAGCGACTATGTGGGTAAAGGCTCCTACACAGTGGTTGACTTCTGGGCAAGTTGGTGTGGACCATGCCGCCGCGAGATTCCAAACATCAAGGCGATGTATGAAAAATACAATGGCAAGGGAATGAACTTCCTCGGTGTGGCAGTTTGGGATGCTCCAGCCGACACACATCGCGCCATGACACAACTCGATATTCCTTGGCCTGTGATTGTGGGCAACCAGAAACTCACTGAACCAACCAAGATTTACGGCATCATGGGTATTCCTCATATCATTATTTTCGACCCAGAAGGTCGCATCATTTCACGCGGCTTGCAAGGCAAGAAACTTGCCGACGCGATTGAAGCCTGCATGGCAAAGTAAAAACCACACATATAATAATGTGAAAAAATAACGAGGGCTGAAGTGTTTCCACTTCAGCCCTCGTTGCATTAATAAATGCAATGCCATAAAAGTGGTTCAGTGGATAAATACTGGGGCACAGAAACAAAAACATAAAAAACAACCTTTTAGCGATGCCAGTGCTTCGCACCTGTCGTTAGTGATGTGGCATGTCTGATTTCAAGCAAACCATAAACCACAAACCAAAGGGACGGTTCTTTTGGTTTGTATATGCCAATGGCATACCAAAAGAACCGTCCCTTTGGTTTGCGTGTTCGCCTTTTGTGGCTTGTTCTGTGATTGCAGATTGGTGATCATCTGCTTCATGCCCACCACTTCATCCCGAAGCTGGGCAACGACCATTGGAAGGTCGTTGAAAGTTAATTCCTTTGTCATATACAAGTTGTTCTAAAAAACTGGGACAAAGGAACAGAATGATGCTTCCGTTACTGAGGTTCGTGACAGTCATTTGTCATTCACGAAGGAATAACTCTAACAATGGGGATTATTCGGAAGTTGCATATCTGACACTATCTAACAATTAGAGTGTTAAAAACAAGATAGGCTGGGAAGAAAAGTCAATGTCTGTATCGCTATTCGAAAACAAAGCATTACCTTTGTACCACAAAATATAAATTCAAAAAACATTGAAGTTAAAAATGTCATGTACAACAGATTATATTGATTTCGTATGCTCTCAATTAAATGGCATGGGAGAGATTTGCCCTAAAAAGATGTTTAACGACTGGCTTATCTATATTAACGGAAAAGCCAGCATTCCGTGTTAATCCGCGTTGCAAATCCTCTGCAAACTTAGAGTAAAATCTGTGGGGCAGATATAAAATATTACTTAAATTTGTTAGAACCAATATTTATCACTAAATTTCTAGCATAATATATATAGTCACAATTAAAATTTCATTCGTATGAATTTACTTAAAGTATTGATGTTTGTTTTTGTCTCGTCTTTAGTTTGTCAAAATGCTTACCCCCAACAGGATAAGTTCGATTCTGAATTGGGACTTTTCCTAAAGGAAAAGAATTATGAAGCAATTCAATTAGGTAGATTTATTACTGGTCATCTCTATCTTACAGCTGAAGTGAATGGAACCAATGCCACTTTTGTTTTAGATACAGGTGCAGGATCTACTGTAATGGAAGAAAAAAAGGAATCGAAATTTAATTTAACGACATCTCTTTCTGAATCAAAAGCCGTTGGTGCAGGAGGCAATAATTTGGCACTTAAGGAAACTTCAATTAAGAATTTCTGCATAAAAAATTATGTTTTACACGATTACAAAATACATCTAATGAATCTTGACCATGTTAATAATGCTTTCAAGAAAGTTGGAATAGCTGAAATAGATGGCGTCATAGGTGCTGACATTTTGATAAGCGGAAAGGCTGTCATTGATTATGAGAAACTGATTTTATACCTCAAAAAATAATTATCCCTCATTTCTCATACTATCTCTCATAATTATTGTTGTTGACAGTCTGTGTATTACGGCAAAATCATGAGAGATTGAGAGATAAATAGCAAAAACAAAGTCAATCAAACAGACTTGCTGAAAACAGATAAAAGTTAAGCATATTGATATAGAACATAGAGACAAAGCAATAGAGGTGCAAATGAATGGAATGAGAAATCACCACCAGTTGCGCCTACCAATGCGGTGTCGAATACCTTGCCTGGTATCTTAACCTCTGGAGCAAGTTCCAAAACGTAATCGTTCAAATTGCTCAACTTGCCGAAATCCACGGCTGTAACATTCTCTGCCTTGTTAATCGTCTTTGTCACTTTCATTGTCTTTGAATATTTTTATTTTGTTCTTTATTTGTCGTGTATATAGAACTCGTTTGACGGTGCAAAAGTGTGTTGATTTTTTCATTTTCACAAGAGGAAACTTCTATGGGAGTTACTTACTTTGAGGTAACTATTGCTGATCATCAAGAGTTAAGATTTTTGCTATTTATTATACTTTAACTCGGAAAGTTGAATCACATCAAGAAAGTTGGTTACTTTGCATACTATTAGTGAGAGTAAAGCAATTACAAACATATCTGAAAAGAAATAATTATGAACAATCAGATTACAGACACTATCATTCAAGATTGTCCCATTCGCAACGTATTGTCACATATCTGTGGCAAATGGTCATTGCTTGTCATCTACGTGATGCACTAGAATGACAGCATTCGCTTCAATGCTCTCAACCGAGCCATTCCCGACATTTCGCAAAAGGTACTGACCTCCACCCTCCGCTCATTGGAGAAGGATGGTTTTATCACCCGACAAGTCTATGCCGAAGTTCCACCGAGAGTGGAATATTCGCTTACAGATCGTGCACGCTCATTCATTCCTGTGGTGGAAAACATGATTGTATGGGCACAGGATAATATGTCAGGTATCTTGAAAGACAGGAATAAGCAACGGTAAAATCTGTTATGTAACGAATTTTGCCAAAGGCTACATTATCATCCATGGAAATCATATCTACCATTAGCAGGCTCATCAATAGGGATTATATCATTGGAGCATGGTGCTTTCAGGTTCTTCAATGTGCTGTAGTCCAAGCCTTCAAACGGCTTTG
>OIXA01005834.1_pt1 | contig 10724 bp, 6 predicted proteins | sample 1587721 | NCBI WGS metagenome assembly OIXA01 (sample SAMEA3888900, study PRJEB22519) | human gut metagenome | biome: human gut; feature: human-associated habitat; material: faeces | place: Denmark | collected 2013 | reverse complement strand
GTCCTCAAACTTGGCGTGCATATCGTCCACGGTGAAGCCCTCGCCCACATAGAAGCTGCGGCTCAGGGCACCGGCGTAACGCTCCTGACGGATGTAGCGGCCCTTCTTGTCGGTCTCGTCCTTATCCAGGCCCTTCTCGGCCCGGATGGTCAGATAACCGTTCTCCAGCTCCACCTGAAGCTCATCCTTCTTGAAGCCGGGCAGGTCGATATCCAGCACATAGCTGTCCTCGGTCTCCCGCACGTCGGTCTTCATCATTTCCTTGGCGTGCTTGCCGTACAGAGGATTCCGGCGGCCGAACATATCCATATTCATCGTCTGGTCAAACAGATCATCAAAAACATTCTCATTAAAGATGCTGGGCAACATAAGTCATTCCTCCAATATTTTCGTCCCGCATCCGGCGGGAACCAAATCTTGGGGTCCCATTCCACGGGGGCCTCGTGGATGATCTTCCCGGGTCCCCTCTTGGGGTCCCTTTCTCATCCACGCCTATACTATACCCCCATTTTTAGCACTGTCAAGGGCCGAGTGCTAAAATTTTTAGATTTTTTTCAAAAAAGTCCCCGGCAGGAGGACCTGTCGGGGACTTCTCGGAATTTTGGTTTACCGGTTGGCCTTCTTCCGGTTCAGGGTCAGCATGGCCGCAGCGGCGGCTGCGCTGAACACCAGCAGGCTCAGCCACAGGGCCGGAGCGTTGCTGTCACCGGTGGAGGGGGTCACGGTGGGCTTGGGCAGTTTGGCGATGGTCAGGGCATCCTTGGTGGTCTCGGTCTTGCCCTCGGCATCGGCAAACAGCTTGCCGCAGGTGTCGCAGGACCAGTATTCCTTGTTGCCCTCGGCCTCGGTGGTAGCCGCCTTGGCATCGTGATGAGTCAGCTTATGACCGGTAGCCGGAACGGCACGGGTCTCCTTGGCATCACACTTGGAGCAGGTGCGACTCTCCTCGCCCTCTGCCTCACAGGTAGCTTCCCTGGTCACGGTCCACTCGCCGAAGTCATGGCCGGTGGCCGGGATCACAGTACCGTCGGCAATCTTCTCATTGCAGTCCGTGCAGTAAGTGTCGCCGGTGTAGCCGTCCTCGGTGCAGGTAGCTTCCTTGGCATTCCGAATCTCGGTATGCTGGTGGCCGGTGGCCGCAATGGGACGGGTCTCCTTGGCATCACACTTGGAGCAGGTGCGGCTCTCCTCGCCCTCTGCCTCACAGGTGGCTTCCTTGGTCACGGTCCACTCGCCGAAGTCATGGCCGGTGGACGGGATGATGCTACCCTCGGCGACCAGAGCGCCGCAGGTCTTGCAGTAGGTGTCGCCGGTATAGCCGTCCTCGGTGCAGGTGGCATCCTTAGCGTTCCGAACCTCGGTGTCGGTATGGAAGGTCACATCCGCATCAACGGAGGTGTTGGGAGAAGTGTTGTTCCGCTCCAGGAACTTCACGCCGAAGGTGGCCGTTCCGTCCACGGCGGCGGGGTCCTTCACGGCGAAGGTCAGGGTAGCCAGATTACTGCCTGCGGCCTTGCCGGTGGTGTCCACATAACCCATGGTCACAATGCCGTCCGCATCCTTGTAGGAGGAGTACCCGGTGGCGACAGCCACGTTGGTCAGCTGGAACTTGGAGGTGTCGTAGCTGACGGTGAACAGTCCGTTGGTGGTCTCGCCCTCGCCCATGTCGGCCACGGTCAGGGTCAGGGTCTTTTCATCCTCGGACAGGGTCGCCTCGGTCTTGGCCTCGGGGGCTGCGGGAGCCTCACCGTCGGAGGAGGTGGTGGAAGCGTTCAGGCTGCCGGCGGCAGGAGTGGAAGCGGCCTTTGCGGCGCTGAAGTCCTGCTCGGAAGCAACTTCGTTCCCGGAGACCACGTTGGCCATGGTATCCAGAGCGGCAAAAGCGTTGCCGTCAGCGGTCTCCTTTGCCTGGCCGCCCAGAATGATGGTCGCAGGCCAGACGTTCTCGCCGAAGGAGCCGATCTTGGAAGCGATCCACTCGCCGTCATCGCCCAGCACCATCCGATAGATGTCGTTGGTCTTGCCGGTAAAGGCGGACAGATACAGCACCGGGTCTTCGCCCTCGGTGGTGAGGATCATGGAGGAGTTTCTGCATTCGTTCTCGTCGATGCCGAACTTCACACCCAGCTCGGCCAGGTTGGAGGTAAAGTAGCTGAGTTTTGCGCCGTAGCCCTCGTCGGTGGCGTAGACCTGATACATCCAGATATAGCCCGCATCGTCCAGGATCAGCAGCCGCTCGGCATTTCTGCCGTTAACGATGCTGTTGCCGGCAGAAGCCAGGGCAGCCAGATAAGAGGCGCCGGAGTAGTTGGCCATGTAACTCTGCAGGCTGAAGGCCGCAGTAGTCAGAGCCGTGGGAGAATTGGGGGCCAGCAGGTAGTAAGCGTAGATGGAGAACACCTTGGGATCGTTATCGTCGGAGAACACGTAGCTGTACTCCATATCCCAGATGGGCACCTCGGTGGCATTGGTGTAGGAGGCGATGTCCTTACCGGTGGCCACGTCCACCTTGTGGATCTTGAAGGAAGAAGTGCCGTCGCAGATCCACAGATTGTCATCCATATCCATGGTGGCGGAAATGGCGCTGCCGGCTTCCAGGTCGTTGTAGTTGGACCAGGTGTCGTTCTTGGACATATCCCACTTGTAGATCATGGCATTGCCCTCGGCATCCTGCAGGGTACCGTAGATCAGGGTGTTCACATTGGAAACCGTAACGGTGCAGGAAGCGGACTTGGTGGCGTCCTTATCAGAAGTAGCGGTGATGACGGCCGTGCCTTCAGCGATGGCGGTCACCAGGCCGTTGTTGGAAACGGTAGCCACGGCATCATTGCTGGAGGTCCAGGTCACGGTGTCAGGCTGCACGCCGAAGGGCTCCACGGAAGCGGTCAGCTTGGCGGTGTTCTTCTTGTACAGGGTCAGGCTGGAAGCATTGAGCTTCACGCTCACGTCGCCGCTCAGCTCGTCCGGGTTCAGGTTGATCTTGTAGGTGGAGACGTTGTCGGCATAGTCGGCAACCTGCACCAGAATGTGCTTGGCATCGCCCAGCTTGGAGGCATCCAGTTCAATGGTAGCCTCGCTGCCCAGCTCTGCGCCCTTGGCAGAACCTGCAGAGCGAGCCAAGATGGACTGCTTGTCGTTGTCAATCAGGAAGGCTGCCGCCACATAGCGGTTATCGGCAGCCTTGACGGTGATCTTGCCGTCGGCCATGGTCACGCCGGAAATGGTGGGAGCGGTCTTATCCACGTAAGCGCTGTAAGAGCGGGTGGCACCGGCGCCCAGGGCATCCCAGTCAACGGTCTTGGCCGCGTAGTCCACATAGTATTCCGGAGCCTTGGTCAGGGATACCGTGATCTTGCTGCCCTCGGGCGCATCGGTAGGCGCAAAGCCCAGGCTCAGGCTGTTCTGAACATTCCGCCAGGTCGAGCCATTGGTATAATAGTAAGCGCTGTAATCGGCGCCGATGGCGCTCTGCTCCAGATAGGTCTTGCCGGAATCATCGGTAACGGTCACACGGGTAGCCGCTGCGTTCCGGATCAGGGTGTAGTAGAAGCTGTTGAAGGTCGTAGTCTCCGGGTTGAATGCATCCCGGGCGGGATCGTAGTCCTCGTCCACATAGGGGTTGCCGCCGAAGTAATACTCGCCGCTGTCACCCTCGTAGTTCACCGTCATCATCTGGAAGTTGATGGTCTGCTGGTAGGCGTACAGGTAAGGCGCACGCTCCTCCTCACCGGACTGGTAAGCGTAACGGGAGCCTACGTCATACATGGAAGCGTCGGTCCAGTTGCCGTAGTAGCCCAGCACAGGGATGGAGTGGGAAGTACCGGTGACGCCCTCGGCAGAGCTCATCTCATCGGCATACACATAGCCTTCCACGTAAGCGCCGGTACCGCTGCTGAATTCGTCCACATAGTCCATGGTTTCCTTGTCCAGCGTCACGGTCAGGCTCACATGAACGGATCCGTTTGCGGGGACCTCCACGCTGCACTTGCCCATCTGGCGATAGAACAGGTAAGCATCAAAGGTATCCACATCGCCGTCCTTATCCAGGTCGGCAGCATCGGCATGGGAAATGGCATCCCGCACGCCGGTCACGTAGTCCAGCAGGGCCTGTCCGTCAGCCAGGGTGATGGAGCCGTTGCCGTCAAAGTCGCAGTTCTCCAGGCCTTCGGCGCTCTCGGCTTCAACACGCTTGCCGTCCACAACCCAGCTCAGCGTAGAGCCGACGGTGGCCGTCTGGTTCATCTTGAAGTTCATACCGCTGTTCTGCGCCAGGGCCTGCGTGAAGAAATCGGCGGAAAGTGCGAAAGCACTGGTAGTGTCCTTCAGGTTGTGGATGGTAAAGCCGAAGGTGTAGACACCGGTGCGGTCGACATCGTCGCCCAGCTCCACCTTCACCTTGCCGTCGGCATAGGAGTCGGTGGCGTCGGCGTCCATGGAAATGTAGCTGCCGGCGTTGATGGCATCGCCCACATTGGCAAGGCCGGCGCCCTGCTGCAGCACAGAGTAGTAATACTGATCGGTGGTCAGCGGAGTAGCGGTGGACATCAGCAGACTCTGGGACAGGAACCGCACCGAGCGGCCGGTCTTCTCGTCCAGCTTGTTAGCCTTGATGTACTGAGCCAGCACAGCGGCCATACCGGTGACCTGGGGAGCGGCCATGGAGGTACCGGACATATTCTGGTAGCCGCCGCCATTCATCAGGGAGTAGATGTTGCCGCCGGGGGCGGTGATCTCCGGCTTCATGGTCAGAGAACCGGGCACGCCCCAGGAGGAGAAGCTGCTCATGGTGTAGTAGTCGCTGTTGTAATGCTCGGAGGCAGCGCTGCCGCTGACGGTGATCTTACCGGTGTAGTAGAGGATCTTGCCGGAGCCGTCCTTGACGGCCGTGGCGTGCTCCTTCAGGAAATTGGCATCGTCCAGGGTGATGGACACGGCGGGCTGGGTCTTGGTGTAGTCCGACAGGTCCATATTGATCTTACCCTCTGCGTTGTTGGCGACAATGGTGGCAATGGCTCCTGCGGCCACTGCGTTCTCGGCCTTCACATAGAAGGAGATGGTGCCACGGTTGCAGATGGCAATCTTTCCGGCCAGAACGTCCTTCACGGCCTCGAAGTCTTCCGGCGTACCGGCGGAGTCCACGTAAACGAAGTCATGCTCACCGGCGATGGTGGTGATGGGGGCATTCTTGTAGCCGCTGGAGCTGGTGTCGGAATAGAAGATCTTGTGGTCGTAGGCTCCATGTAGGTATCGGTGATACCGTCGTTGTCCACGGAGGCCACGGTCAGGGCATTGGTGTAGGAGCCGGGGGAACCGCCGGTGGCCCAGCTGTTGCCGTCGGCATAAGCTACACCGTTGGTAGAGTTCTCGTACCAGCTGCCGGAGTTACCGGCGGAGATGGAGACCACCATGCCGCTCTCGGTAACCCGCTGCAGGATGGCAGCATAGGTGTCGGAGGAAATGTGGTTGAAGCCGGGGTTGCCGGAGCCCAGGGACAGGTTGGCGGAATCGGCGCCCAGCACCATGGCGTCCTCGATGGCCACCATGTAATCGGAGTCATAAGCGCCGCCGCTCTTGCCAAAGACCTTCATGACCAGAACCTGTGCGTCGGGAGCCACGCCCTGGGAGCTGACGGTGTCCAGCGCATTGGCGTAGCCGCCCTTGCCGTCGGGCACATAGCGGTTGCCCGCGGCGATGCCGGTGACGTGGGAGCCGTGGTCACCCTGGGAATCCTCGTCATGGGTAATGTACAGGCTGTCGTCCACGTAGTTGAAGCCGAAGGGGATCTTGGCGTTCACATACAGGTCGGAAGCAGTCAAACCGTCGTAACGCTTGTAAGCATTCAGGGAGGACAGCTTATCGGCGATGTCCTCAGTTGTCATCAGCTTGGCGCCGGAGTCCTTCACGGCGTGCTCGAAAGCGCCGGCATCCAGGGAAGGATGGTCGGTGTCGGCACCGGTATCGATGATGGCCACCTTGCTGCCTGCACCGGTGTAACCGGCGGCCCAGGCGGCGGTGGAGCCGATCATGGCATCGGAGGTGGCCATGTTGGGATCGGCAGCATCGGAGGTAGCGGCGCAGGCCTCATAACGGGTCTCGATGAGCACTTCCTTGACACCGGACACAGCCTCGATCTTCTCAACGTCGCCGTAGGCCACATTTGCAGAGATGATGTTGGCGGCCAGGGTCAGGTTCCAGACCACATCCAGGTCTTCCCCGCCCAGGGCCTTCTTGGAGATGGTCTTCTCCATGCTCTCCTGCTTGCTCTGCAGAGAGGCACGGTAGCGCATGGCGCCGGAATCGGCGGAAGCCACCTGTGCCGCGCTGAAACCCTTTTCCAGAGTGGAGGGAGCGTCCAGAACGATGGACACACGGACAATATCCGTGGGCGCATATTCTGACGTTGCGAGAGATTCAAAGCTGTTGCTGTCCTTCACGGGCAGCTTCACGGAAACGGTGTCGTTATCGACCTTCTCAAAAGAGAGGGACTTGCTGCCGTCCGTCCCGGCAGCGAAGGCCGGGACCGCCAGGCTGAAGATCATCGCAAAAACGAGGATCCAGGAGGCAAGCCGTTTCCAGGATGTGGGATGGGACATTTTCTTCACGCTCCTTGTTTCTTCCGGCACGGGCCGGGGTCTTACCCTTCTCCGGGAAAACTCCCAGAAAATGGTAAAATTTTAGATGTGAGAAATTGTAGCACAGCCACGGACACCTGTCAATCGAACGTGTCTACAAAAATTTAATATTCTCTTAAAGAAGTTCTGTGCAAATAGACGAGCGTCCACATCACATAGACACGTTCCGACCTTTTTCGCCCTTTGTCCCCATCCTGCGTACACCGTCCCCCGTCCCATAGAACCGTTCCATTCCCATAGAACACTTTTCGTGGACACTCCCCACTTCCCCGCCCTCCGGCTACATTACAAATAAGGCAATTTGTCGCCCGTTGGAGCGCAAAGAACAGCAACGTGTAAAGCCGTTGACACCGGGACAAAAGTATGGTACAGTGATCCCATGAAACACGCACAAATAAGCACATTGGAGGAGTCCTTATGTTTAACAGTGAGCGGCAGGCGCAAATTTTATCCTGTCTGGAGCAGCAGAACACCGTCTCGGTCCAGGCGCTGTCGGAGCGGCTCTACGCCAGCCCCAGCACCATTCGCCGGGACCTGAGCGAACTGGAGGCTCAGGGCTTCCTGAAGCGCATTCACGGTGGGGCGGTGCTGACGGCAGGCAGCACCTTCGACACCCCCGCCCGGCTCCGCCGGACCCAGCAGCTGGCCGAAAAGCAGCGCATCGCCCAGCTGGCCAGCCGGTTTCTGAAGCCCTCCAGTTCCTATTTCTTCGATTCCAGCTCCACCTCCGCCATGCTGGCCCGGCGGCTGGCGGACTACCCGGACGTGAAAATTGCAACAAACGGCGTGGCGATTTTGCAGGATATGAGCAGCAGCGACAAGGTTTCCATCATTTCCTGCGGCGGTTATCTCCGCTCCCCCTGGGACGAGCTCACCGGCAACATTGCCCTGCGGGCCATCGAAAGCATGAACGCCGACTTTTTCTTCTTCTCCTGCGCCGGATTTTCCGCCGAGCAGGGGTCCATGGAACTGAATGACGACAATGTGGCCGTAAAGCGGGCCTTTTTCCGCAAATCCCGGAAGCACATTCTCCTCTGCGACAGTACGAAATTCGACCAACGGTTTTTCTACAACCTCTTTTCCCTATCCGAACTGGACTACGTCATCACCGACAAGCGGCCGGAGAACCGGCTCTATGAAGAGCTGCTGGGCAACCGGCTCATTTACGAATAATCCGCTCGTTTTCGCTCATTTTTGATTATTTTTAATTGTTTCCCATTCCCGTTTCTCAGTTTGATTTCCAACCTGCCCCGCCGCCTTGACGGCCCCGGCGGGCAAATGTTATAACATAGGAAAAGAACATTTCGGGAAGGTGGAACCTATGAAACCCAGTCAGCTTGCCCCCTCCATGATGTGCGTGGACTTTGCGGAAATGACCGATACCCTCCGCTGCTTCGAGGCCCAGGGCATCGAATATCTCCATGTGGACATTATGGACGGCGAGTTCGTGTCCAATTTCACCCTGGGCACGGATTTCTGCAAATATCTCCGCAGCCACACCTCCATTCCGCTGGACCTGCATCTGATGATCAACCGGCCGGACAACAAGCTGCCCTGGTTCGGCATCCGGGAAGGCGAATTCGTCAGCATCCACTGGGAAAGCACCCCACACATCCAGCGGACCCTGGCCATGATCCGGGACCTGGGCGGCAGGCCCATGCTGGCCCTGAATCCCGCCACCCCTATCGAGGTGCTGGACTATGTGCTTGACGACGTTGACGGCGTGCTGCTGATGACCGTGAACCCCGGCTTCGCCGGTCAGAAAATGGTGCCCTGTATGCCGGAGAAAATCAAGAACACCCGGGCCTACCTGGATTCCCATGGCCGGGAGGACGTTTGCATCGAGGTGGACGGCAACGTGAGCTTCGTCCACGCCGGGGAAATGCGTGCCGCCGGAGCCGATATTTTCGTGGGCGGCACCTCCAGCATCTTCGCCAAGGGGACCCCCATGGCCGAGAACATTGCAAAGCTGCGTGCAGCCGTCCGCTGAACATAAGGAGGAAAAACCAATGAAAAAAATGATGAAAGCCGCCAGAATGCACCGCATCGGCGAATTTTCCGTAGAAGAAGTGCCCGTTCCCGTGCCTCACGGGGAAGAACTGCTGGTGCGCATCGGCGCCTGCGGCGTGTGTGGGTCCGACCTGCCCCGTATTTACACCACCGGCACCAGCAAGCAGAAATATCCCCTGACCCTGGGCCATGAATTTTCCGGCACCGTAGTCGCCGTGGGCGAACAGGCTGACCCGGCCCTCATCGGCAAGCGGGGTACTTTCTTCCCCCTGATCCCCTGCCGGAAGTGCGACCCCTGCCTCACCGGCAACTACGCCATGTGCGAGGACTATGACTATCTCGGTTCCCGCCGGGACGGCGGCTTCGCCGACTACTGCCTCATCCCCAGCGCCTGGCACATGGTCATTTCCAACAACCCGGAAACCAGCTTTGAGGAGCTGGCCATGGCCGAGCCTGCCTGCGTGGCCCAGCACGCCATGCTCCGCCGGAGCAATATTTACGCCGGGGCCAATGTTCTGGTGTTCGGCGCAGGTCCCATCGGCATCATGGCCGCCCGTTGGGCCCAGATCGCCGGAGCGGGCCACATTCTGATGGTGGACGTGCTGGACGAGAAGGTCGCCTTTGCCAAGGCCCACGGCTTCGCTGCCGTGAACTCCCGCAGCGGTGATCTGGAGCAGGCGGTCCGTGCTGCCTTTGACGGCAAGCTGGCCGACGTAGCCTTCGAGGGTACCGGCTTCGGCTCCGCCCTGAACAACGCCATCGACTGCGTGCGGCCCTTCGCCACGGTGGTCATGGTGGGCAACCCCGCCGGAGATACCACCATCGGCAAGGTCCAGCACAGCAAAATTCTCCGGAAAGAGCTGACCATCAACGGCATCTGGAACTCCCATTTCAGCAATCTGCCCATCAACGAATGGCGCTACACCGTGGATATGCTGGACAAGGGCATTTTCCGCTGCGCCGACCTGATCTCCCACACCACCGACCTGGACGGCCTGCCCGGCCTCATCGACGACGTGAAGAACCATCGGGTCAACGCCTGCAAGGTCCTGTATGTGGACCCGGAAAACAAGTAATTTCCCCTTCCGACAAGAAAACCGCTCCCTGTCCGATGAGACGGGGAGCGGCTTTGTACGCTCTTGCGCCGGAATGGGCTTCGTGCTATAATAGCGAAAAAGAGCGAAAGAAGGCATTTTTTATGCGTGTTATCTTGATTACCGGCGTTTCCTCCGGCTTTGGCCGGGCCATGGCCAAGGAGTTTTCCACCCGGGGGGATGCGGTCTACGGAGTCAGCCGCCGTGTACCCGGGGAGGACGTGATGGCCTGCCTGGCAGGACATATCCAGGGGGACCTGTGCCGGCCGGACACTGCAGAGCGGGCAGTGGCCCAGGTACTGGAAAAGGCCGGGCGCATCGACGTGCTGATCAACAATGCAGGTTCCGGCATCGGCGGGGCGCTGGAGGAGACCACAGATGCGGAGCTGTCGGACCTGTTCCAGATCAATTTCTTCGCCATGACCCGGCTGTGCCGGGCGGTGCTGCCGGTGATGCGGCAGCAGAAAAGCGGCCGCATCGTGAATTTCAGTTCCCTGGGCGGTCTGGCGGGGCTTCCCTATCAGGGGGCGTACAGCGCTACCAAGTTCGCCGTGGAGGGCTACACGGAGGCCCTGTACAGCGAGGTCCGGCCCTTCGGCATCCATGTTTCCATGCTGGAGCCGGGAGATTTTGCCACGGGCTTCACCGGCAGCCGGGTCATGGCCCTGTCGGAAGACTCCCCCTACACGCCCTATCATAAGAAGGCCCTGAAGCGCATCGAGGCCGACGAAACCGGCGGCTCCAAGCCGGAGGTACTGGTGAATAAAGTGGCGAAAATTCTGGAGAAAAGAAATCCGAAGCTGCGCTACGGGGCGGGCAATCCCTTCGAATGCGTGCTGGTGAAGGGCCGCCACTTGATGGGCGATAAGCTGTTCCTGTTCCTGTTGGGAAAATATTACGGCACGAGATAAAACCATCCTCCCCCGGAGACTTTTCCCTCCGGGGGAGGCGTGTATATGCAGGCCAATGGCTCCCCTGTGTAGGGGGA
>OIXA01005831.1_pt1 | contig 10730 bp, 10 predicted proteins | sample 1587721 | NCBI WGS metagenome assembly OIXA01 (sample SAMEA3888900, study PRJEB22519) | human gut metagenome | biome: human gut; feature: human-associated habitat; material: faeces | place: Denmark | collected 2013 | reverse complement strand
ATACGAACACTAGCACCTCAAGCTAGCCTGTCTGCCAATTCCAGCACACCCGCATTTTCATCAGTCTTTCAAACGACCGCTCCGCTATTATAAGCCTGTTGTACGCCAAATGTCAACCTTTTTTTGCGGGAAAAGAAAAAGTTTTTGTGCCGCTTTTCCCTGCCACCAAAAGATGGGCTTATACCTGCGCGAGCGTCTCGCCGACCGCGCCCGTGATGACCAGATCCGCGCGGGTCTTATCGCCCAGCGGCGTCTTGTTGATGACGACGAGCTTGTGGCCGCGGTAGTAGTTTACCAGACCCGCCGCGGGGTAGACCGCGAGCGAGGTGCCGGCGATGATGAGCACGTCGGCCTCGGCGATATAGCGCACGGCCTTGTAGAGCGTATCCTCGTTGAGCCCCTCCTCATAGAGCACGACGTCGGGCTTGATGCGCCCGCCGCAGGAGCACGTCGGCACGCCGGTGGAGCGCGCGATCGCCTCCACGCCGTAGAACTTGCCGCACCTCTCGCAGTAATTGCGCAGGGTGCTGCCGTGGAGCTCAAGGACCTCCTTGCTGCCGGCGGCCTGATGGAGTCCGTCGATGTTCTGCGTGATGACGGCCTTCAGCTTGCCCGCGCGCTCCCACTCGGCGAGCTTACGATGCGCGGCGTTGGGCTTCGCGTCGGGGCAGAGGAGCTTTGCGCGGTAGAAGGCGAAGAATTTCTCGGGATAGCGCTCGTAGTAGGTGTGGCTCAGGATCGTTTCGGGCGGGTCGCTCCACTGCTGGCGGTAGAGTCCGTCCACGCTGCGGAAGTCGGGGATGCCGCTCTCGGTCGAGACGCCTGCTCCGCCGAAGAAGACGATGTTGTCGCTGCCGTCGATGATCTCCTTGAGCTTTCGGATCTCCTCTGTCATGGCGTCTGCTCCTTTACTTGGTGTAGTCTCTGTCGATCTGCACGACGGCAAAATAGCTGCTGTCGAGCCGCTTCACGGCGGCCTGGATCTCCTGCTCGACCTCATGGTCGCTCAGGCGAAATTTGAACGGCACCACCGCGTCGAAAATGACGTTGGTGTGCGTGGGGCCGGTGACCATGCGGAAATCGTGGATGGTGATGTGCTCGTCGATGCCGCGCACGAGCTGCGCTACGCGCTCGCGCGTTTCGGCGGTGAGCTTATCGTCGGTCACGATGGGGTCCATGTGGATGGTGGCGGCGCAGCCGAGCTCGCGGCGGAGCCGCTGCTCGATGTTGTCGATCTCGTCGTGCAGCGCCATGATGTCGCCGTGCGCGGGGACCTCGGCGTGGAGCGAGATCATCACGCGGCCGGGGCCGTAGTCGTGCACGATGAGGTCGTGGATGCCCTGCACGACGGGAGAGGAGAGAACGATCTTCTCGATCCTCTGGACAAATTCCGGCGCGGGCGGCTGACCGAGCAGGGGAGAGATGGTGTCCCGCGCGGCCTGAATGCCTGCCCAGAGCACGAGCGCTGCGACGACGATACCGCACCAGCCGTCGATCTGAAGCGAGGTGAAGTGCCCGATGAGCGTCGCGGCGAGGACGGCGGCGGTCGCCGCGCAGTCGGAGAGACTGTCCATCGCGGTCGCCTCCATCGCGGCGGAGCCGATCTTCTTGCCGACCGCGCGGTTATAGAGATACATATAGAGCTTGACGAGGATGGAGGCGAGCAGGATGCCGCCGGTGAGGAGCGTGAACTCCACCGCCTCGGGGTGCAGGATCTTCTCCACCGCGCTCTTGGCAAGCTCGATGCCCATGAGGAGAATGACCATGGAGACGATCAAGCCCGAGATGTACTCCAGCCGCCCGTGGCCGAAGGGATGCTCGGGGTCGGGCTTCTGTCCCGCGAGCTTGAAGCCGAGCAGCGTCACGATGCTCGCGCCCGCGTCGGAGAGGTTGTTGAAGGCGTCCGCCGTGATGGCGATGGAGCCGGAGAGTGTGCCGGCAAGAAGCTTGAGCGCGAAGAGCAGCACATTGAAGCCGATGCCCACGATGCCGCAGAGCATCCCGTAGGCCTGCCGCACGGCAGGCGAGGTGACGTCCTCGCGGTTTTTGATGAATTTTTTGGCCAACAGAGAGATCATACCGGTGTCTCGCTTCCTTTGGATTTCGCGGGAAAGAAAAAGCGCTTGGTGAAGAGGTAGCAGAGCGGAATGAGATAGAGCAGGCAGGCGTAGGGCAGGGCCTCAACGCCGACGCCGAGCATACTCAGCGGCACGGCGCAGGCGATGCACCACGGGATCAATCCTGCGATGGTGACGCCGGAGTTGGCGATGTCCATCGCCAGCTCCTCGTGCTCCGCGCCGTCCTTGGCGTAGACCGCGCCGATGAGCTGATGCTCCATCATCACAACGATGGTCTGGTTGCACAGCACCATCGCGGCGAGGAGGCTCAGCAGGACCATCGTCGGAAAGCGCCCGATGCGCTCGGCGGACCGCTCCAGAACGCTCTGCGCCTGCGTGAGCGCGCCCGTGCCCTCTAAAATGCCGGTGTAGAGCGCGGCGAGCGGGATCATCAGAAACGGCGTGAGCATACTCACCAGCCCGCCGCCGGAGACGACGGAGGCCAGCAGCCCCTCGGTCGGGTGATAGCCGACGACCATGATCCGGAGCGCGTCAGCCACGCTGCCGCCCTGCACCGTGACGGTGATGACGAAGGCCGCGGCGGCGGAGATCGCCATGGCGCGGCGGATAGGCACGCGGAGGAGCGGCAGGATGAGCATGATGAGCGCGGGCACGAGCGCCCACGGGGAGATGACAAAGCTCTCGGCGAGGGCGTCCAGCATGGTCTCATCGACTGTGACGATGGGGTTGCGGAAGGAGAGCACGGTGTAGGCAATCAGGCAGAGCGCATAGGGCAGCGCGGCGGTCTGGAACATCCGACTGACGTTGCCGTAGAGGTCGGTCTCCGTCAGCGCGGCGACGAGGCTCGCGCAGGACGAGGTCGGCGCGCCGCGGTCGCCGAAGTAGATGCCGGAGAGGATGACGCCGGCGGTGACGGCCTCGCTCACGCCGCCGGAGCGTGCGAGCGCCATGAGCACCACGCCCGCCGTGCTCGCCACGCCGAACGACGTGCCGAGCGCGTAGCTGAGCAGCACCGTCAGCAGGAAGGCGACGAGGATAAAGAGCGAGGGCGTGATGACGCGGATGCCGTGGTAGATGAAAAAGGCGATGGTGCCGCACGAGCGCCAGAGCCCCGTGAGCAGACCGATGAAAAACAGGATGCGCAGCACGATCATGCTCTTGGGCATCTTGCTCCACGCCATTTTGACAAGCGCCTTTGCGCCGTAGCCGCGCCTGAGGCCGAGGGCGAAGAACAGCACGAGCGCGAACAGCAGCGCCCACGCGAGGGAGAAGCCCTTGACGAGGCAAAAGAGCATCGCCGCGAGAAAGAGCGCAAAGCAGACGACGATATCCATGCTCCCTTACCCCTTCTTCCCGGGAATTTGCAGCGTCATGCGGCAGCACAGGCGGTCAAGGTCCTCGTCCGTCGCCGCGCCGATGCGCAGCTTCGCGCCGCAGTCCTCGCAGATGAGGTCGACGGCGGCGGGACGCACCTGCATACGGTAGCGCTCGCTGCCGCAGGCGCAGGTGATGCCGCGCGGGCGCGCGGCGATCTCCTTCAATTCGCTGAGCACCTCATACATGATGACCGTGTCGGTGAAGGCCTCGGGCGCGTCGCCCTGCGCGGACTGCTTTTCCGCCGTGATCTGCAGCTGCTCGAGCGCGCGCTCGACAGCGTACTCCTCCCCAATGAAGCAGCAAAGCTCGGAGGTCTCGGGGCAGGCGAGGCCGATGCCCTCGCCGTCGAGCAGCCGGTCCGCGCCGCACTCCGCCAGATGCTCGCCGCCGCACACGCCGCAGGGCACGCTGATGCGGAATTTTTCGCCGTCGAAGTCGATCTGCAGCTCGCTCTTGCCGCATTCACACTGCACGATCGCGCCCGAGGCGGCAAGGGCGAAGCGGCAGCGCTGCTGCATAACGGGCTTTCTGCACCTCGGGCACAGGTAGCCGATGGTGCGCATTTCTTCTTTCATATCGTATCCTCCCGGAAGAAGTTCATATTTGTCTCCATTATACATCGGCACAGGAAAAAAGCCAATCCTTTTTCTTTGCGCGGGGTACAGGACGGAACAGTGTCTTAAATGCTTTTGCGCACTACCGCAACATCGTGATAGTGCATAAACATAAAAGGGGAACTCCGCGGGCGCTTCGGTCAGTACGCCAAAGATTACCGAACGGGCAAAAATAGGGCTTGCATTTACAAAATGCTGTGCTATCATAGCATCACACTAAATCGAAACGCGGAGGAATCCAAATCATGAAAAAGCTCATCTCTCTTGCGCTCGCCCTCGTGCTGAGCCTGTCCCTCATCGCCTGCGGCGCCAAGCAGGACGATACCCCTCAGACCGGCGCCGACACGCCGGACACCACCCAGACCGCTGAAAAGCAGAAGCTCATCGTCGGCTTCGACGCCGAGTTCCCGCCGTTCGGCTTCATCGCCGCTGACGGCAGCTACGACGGCTTTGACCTTGCGATGGCCGAGGAGCTGTGCTCCCGCCTCGGCTGGGACTTCGAAGCCGTTCCCATCGTATGGGACAGCAAGGACGCCGAGCTCGCCGCCGGCACCATCAACTGCATCTGGAACGGCTTCACCTACACCGGACGCGAGAACGACTACACCTGGTCCGACCCCTACGTCGATAACTCCATCGTCATGGTCGTCAAGGCCGACAGCGGCATTTCCTCCCTCGCCGACCTTGCCGGCAAGAGCGTGATGGCGCAGGCCGCCTCCTCTGCCGTGGACGCCATCAACGCCAACGAGTCGCTCAAGTCCTCCCTCAAGGAGGTCGTGGAGCTGGCGGACTATAACACCGGCTTCATGGAGCTCAAGCAGGGCAGCGTGGACGCCATCGCCGCCGACCTCGGCGTCGCCAAGTTCCAGATCGCCAGCAACGAGGGCGACTATGTGATCCTGGATGAGCCCATCTCCACCGAGCAGTACGCCATCGGCTTCCTCAAGGGCAACACCGAGCTGCGCGACGCCGTGAACGCCGAGCTCCTCAAAATGGCCGAGGACGGCACGATGCTCTCCATCGCGGAGAAGTACGTCGATCAGGGCCTTGTGATCGACAGCCTCTGCCTCGTCAAGTAACATGACCGTTTCCGCCATGCTGACCCTGCTGGTGCAGGGCTTCGGGAAATCGCTGGAAATTTTTACCTTAACGCTGCTCGGCTCGCTGCCGCTCGGACTTCTTGTGATGTTCGGCCGGCGCAGCCGCGTGGCCCCGCTGCGCTGGCTCGTGAAGCTGTTCATCTCCGTCATGCGCGGCACGCCCCTGATGCTCCAGCTCATGGTCGTCTACTACGGACCGTTCCTGCTCTTCGACTTCACGCCGCCGGGCAACTGGCGCTTCGGCGCGGTCATCGTCGGCTTCGTCATCAACTACGCGGCCTACTTCGCGGAGATCTACCGCGCGGGCTACGAGTCCATCCCGGTCGGGCAGTTCGAGGCGGCGCAGGTGCTCGGCTACACAGGCGGGCAGACCTTCGGGCGCATCCTTCTTCCCCAGATGATCCGGCGCGTGCTGCCGCCCGTGACGAACGAGGTCATCACGCTCGTGAAGGACACCTCGCTCGCCTCCGTCATCGGCACGGTCGAGATGTTCACCCGCGCCAAGCAGATCGTCGCCTCGCCCAACACGCCCGGTATGCTGGCGCTCGCGGCGGCGGGACTCTTTTACTACGTCTTCAACTACATCGTTGCCTTTGCGATGGAGCGCGCGGAGCGCTCGCTCGCCTACTACCAGTGAGGGAGGGACCGGACATGAACGTATTGACCATGCAGGATGTCCGCAAGTCCTTCGGCTCGCTGGAGGTGCTCAAGGGCATTTCCCTCACCGTGGGCGAGGGTGAGGCCGTCTCGGTCATTGGCCCCAGCGGCAGCGGCAAATCCACGCTCCTGCGCTGCGCGACGCTGCTTGAAACGATGGACGGCGGCTCGCTCGCCTACGGGAACGACTTCGCCGCGACGATGGACGCGGAGGGAAAGAGCGTCTACGCGGACAAGGCTGCGCTGCGGCGGATCAAAAGCCGCTTCGGGCTGGTGTTCCAGCAGTTCAACCTTTTCCCGCACTACACGGTGCTCAAAAACGTGACGGATGCGCCGCTCATCGTGCAGAAGCGCGAGCGCGGCGAGGTGCGTGAGCTGGCGCTCTCCCTGCTCGAAAAGATGGGCCTTGCGGACAAGGCGGACGCCTATCCCTGCCAGCTCTCCGGCGGACAGCAGCAGCGCGTCGCCATCGCCCGCGCGCTGGCGCTGCGGCCCGACATCCTCTTTTTCGACGAGCCGACCAGCGCGCTCGACCCCGAGCTGACCGGCGAGGTGCTCAAGGTCATCCGTGATCTCGCGGAGGAAAAAATGACCATGGTCATCGTCACGCACGAGATGGCCTTTGCCCGCGCCGTGAGCGACCGCGTGATCTTCATGGACGGCGGCGTCATCGTCGAGCAGGGCGATCCCGAGCGGGTGCTCGGCGACCCGGCGCAGGAGCGCACGCGGCGCTTCCTGCGCAGCTATCAGACCTGAATATTGCCTCCTCTGCAAAGAGGGATGTGCCGGCACACACGGCGCATCCCTCTTTGTTTTACCTGAAATTCATAAAATTTCCCGGCCTTGGCATACTAAGACAAACTACAAGCACAAGGGGAAATGGTATGGAGACCAAACGGATCGGCGCACAGACGCTGCGCTTTTCACGTCCGCCGCGCGTGGAGAGCTTTGCCAACATCGGCGCGAAGCTGGAGGGACAGGGCCCGCTGGCGGACTATTTTGACGAGCTGAGCGAGGATTCCTTCTTCGGCGAAAAGACCTGGGAGAAGGGCGAGGCCCGTATGCAGAAGCGCGTGCTTTCCCGCGCGCTGGAGAAGGCGACGCGCAGGCCGGAGGAGCTGGACCTCATCTTTGCCGGCGACCTTCTGAACCAGTGCATCGGCACCTCCTTCGCCCTGCGGGAGTTCGGCGTGCCGCTGTGCGGCGTGTACGGCGCGTGCTCGACGATGGGGGAGAGCCTGGCGCTCGCGGCCATGAGCATCGACGGCGGCTTTGCCCGCCGCGCCGCGGCGATGACCTCCTCGCACTTCTGCACCGCCGAGCGGCAGTACCGGATGCCCGTGCCCTACGGCTCGCAGCGCACGCCGACCGCCCAGTGGACGGCTACGGCGGCGGGCTGCTGCATCCTGTCGAACGAAGGAAGGGGCCCTGCCGTCACGCACGCGGCCATCGGGAGGATCGTGGACCGCGGCATCACGGACGCGAACAACATGGGCGCAGCGATGGCGCCCGCGGCGTATGACACGCTCCGCGCGCTCTTTTCCGACACGCGGACCTCACCCGCGGACTACGATCTCATCGTCACCGGCGATCTCGGCCGGCTCGGGCACGAGGTCGTCACGGACCTCTTTGCGCGCGACGGCGTGGACATGACGAAGAACTACAAGGACTGCGGGCTGCTGCTCTACGATCTGGAGCGGCAGGATATGCACATGGGCGGCAGCGGCTGCGGCTGCTCCGCCGCCGTGCTCAATGGCTACCTTCTGCGCGGGATGCGCGAGGGCAAGTGGAACAGGATCATCTTCGCGCCGACGGGCGCGCTGCTCTCGCCGACCTCCACCATGCAGGGCGAGAGCATCCCGGGCGTGTGCCACGCCGTCATTCTGGAAAACATCGGGGAGGAAAGCTGATGGACTATCTCAACGCCTTTCTCTGCGGCGGCATCCTCTGCGCCGTGGGACAGATCCTCATTGACAAAACGCCGCTCACGCCGGCCCGTATCCTGACAGGCTACGTCGTCGCGGGCGTGTTGCTCACGGCCGTCGGCATCTACGAGCCCATCGTCGAATGGGGCGGCGCGGGCGCGACCGTGCCGCTCACGGGCTTTGGCTACTCGCTTGCGAGCGGCGTGAAGAAGGCCGTCGCGGAGCAGGGTTGGCTCGGCGTGATGACCGGCGGGCTCTCTGCCACAGCGGGCGGCATCGCTGCGGCGGTCTGCTTCGCGGTCGTGATGGCGCTGCTCTTCCGGCCCGGCGACAAGCGGTGACAAAAAATGTGCCCGTTCCTTTTGGAACGGGCACACCGATGAATATCATCGGAAAATCAGATGAGGTTTTTCTCCGTCTCGGGGTCGAAGAGATGGATGAGCCGCGGCTCAAAGCTGAACCTCACCGCCGTGTGGCGGGCGTAGGCGTTGGGGTCGAGGTTCGCGGTCTGCACCACAGCCACCACGTCCTTGCCGCCGGCGGTCATGTGCAGATGCAGCTCGCTGCCCATCAGCTCGCTCACGTCGATCTGCGCGTCGATGCCCTCGTCGCCGACGGTGACATGGACCGGACGCACGCCGATGGTCACGGTACGGCTCTCCGCGCCCGCCGCGGCGAGCTTCTCGTTCTGCTCCGCCGTCAGCGGCAGCGTGTGGCCCATGATGGTGACGGAGTAGGCGTCACCATTCTTGGTAAGCCGGCAGTCCTCGAAGAAGTTCATCTGCGGTGTACCGATGAAGCCTGCGACGAACAGGTTCGCGGGATGGTTGAACACCTCCTGCGGGGTGCCGATCTGCTGAATGAAGCCGTCGCGCATGATGACGATGCGGTCGCCGAGCGTCATGGCCTCGACCTGATCGTGCGTGACGTAGATAAAGGTCGTGTCGATCTTCTCGCGCAGCTTGATGATCTCCGCGCGCATCTGGTTGCGCAGCTTCGCGTCAAGGTTCGACAGCGGTTCGTCCATCAGGAACACCTTGGGGTCGCGCACGATGGCGCGGCCGATGGCGACGCGCTGGCGCTGACCGCCGGAGAGCGCCTTGGGCTTGCGGTCGAGGTACTGGGTGATGTCCAGAATTTCCGCGGCTTCGCGCACCTTGCGGTCGATCTCGTCCTTGGATACCTTCTTGAGCTTGAGCGAGAACGCCATGTTCTCATACACCGTCATGTGCGGGTAGAGCGCGTAGTTCTGGAAGACCATCGCGATGTCGCGGTCCTTGGGGGCCACGTCGTTCATCAGCTTGCCGTCGATGTACAGCTCGCCCGCGCTGATCTCCTCCAGACCCGCCACCATGCGCAGCGTGGTGGACTTGCCGCAGCCCGACGGGCCGACAAGGACGATGAACTCGCGGTCGGCAATGTCGAGATTGAATTCCTGCACGGCGACCACGCCCTCGTCGGTGATCTGCAGGTTGTGCTTCTTCTCGCCGCTGTCCCTGCTCTTCTTTTTCGGCTCGCTGTTGGGGTAGACCTTCTTGATGTTTTTCAGAATGACCTCTGCCATATTCTCTGACCGCGGCTCTGCCGCCTCCGCGCGCAGGGCCTCGCGCCGTTCGGACGCTTTACGGCAGGTCTCCACACTGCCGCACCGCCGGTCAGGGCGGGAACGATCCTTTCATGTTCCTCACGGCGGCTATTGGGTGGAGTAGCCGCCGCGGGTGGTTTTGGATGACTTTATCCTATCACAGCGCGAAAGCCGGTACAAGGCTTGCCGACGTCCGCTGCGCCGATTTCGTGAAAAGAGACAGTTTCATGCCGTGATCTTTGTGCCGCATGACAGGAATGAAAGGAACAAAAACGGGAAAGAGCGTCAGCTCTTTCCCGTTTTGATGCCGTTATTTTTCCTGCGGGAAGCGGACGGTGATCTCCGTGCCGACCGGCGGCTTGGGTGCTTCAGTCTCGCCGCTGCCGGTCGCGCGGCCCGGCTCGACCGGATTGGCACTGAAATCATATACATTGAACGCTTTGCCTTTTTCAAAATGTGCCAATGCCGCCAACGCGCGGAATGCCTGTTCCGTGGCCAGCGCATTATCTGCACCGTCGAACTGGAACTGATTGGTGTCGGTATTGACATAAGACAGCAGACCGTCCACAACATTGACACCGGAAGAAGTGGTCAACAAAGAGGGATCCTTGCCCATAGCCAACAGACCCATGATAACCATGGCGTCGGAGTTGGCGCTGCCGAAAGAACCTGCCTCGTTCATAGCGCCGGGGAGCGCTTTGAGAATGGCGTCTACCACCGTTTTTGCATCTGAGTTGGTGTCATAGTACTTTGCCAAGGCAGCCAGAGCAGCGCCCGCGGTGTCCGGACTGGCGTAGGTGACGCCGTCCCATTCGTAACTGAAAAGCCCTGTGCCCATGTTGGCCATCAGAACGCCGATCAGGGAATTGACCTGCTCAGATGTCAGGCCTGCATTGCCTTGAAGATCTGCCAGAAGGACATAGGGTGCAGCGTACGGGTCGGCCTGCGCTGCCATTTGGGTCAGCTTTGCAGCGTTATCCACAGCAGCATTGCTGTTGACCGGATAGAGCTTTCTGCTGTCGATGCCCAGGGAGCGCAGGACAATCTCGATGCGGGAATGAGCAGAGAGTGTAGCCTTGCGGCTGTTTGCCTCTTTGATGAGCAGATTCAAAATATTCTGCTTTGCCGCATCGGTAAGCTTTGCGGTCTTACCTGGCAGCGCGGAGTAAACAGCCATATCCATGGCCGTCCACTCATCTTTGGTATCTGCATAACCAGATGCGATGGTATCCATGAGCTCGGTACGCTTTTCAGGCGTCACCGGAAGAATAACCTGTATGCGCTTTCGGTATGTATTGCCCTCGCCATCCGTCAGCAGAAGCTCCACTTGGATGGATACCGTGGCGCAGGTGTCATTGGCCTTTTTCAGCTTCAGGGTGCTGCCGCCGGTGAGG
>OIXA01005829.1_pt1 | contig 10731 bp, 9 predicted proteins | sample 1587721 | NCBI WGS metagenome assembly OIXA01 (sample SAMEA3888900, study PRJEB22519) | human gut metagenome | biome: human gut; feature: human-associated habitat; material: faeces | place: Denmark | collected 2013 | reverse complement strand
GGAATCAGCCCTATTTTTTTCGGAAGTATCGAATTTTTATCGGACACCAATAATACCAAACACAAAACGTTAACAACAAACGAAAGCACTAAACGCAAGCACTAAACGCTACCTCTAATGGGGGCGACGCGTCCCGCGGGATAGAGAAATGGGAGGGAAAAACGAACTCTACTAAATAATAGCTGCATCTTTCCCGCAAGACGAGGCTGCTGAAAAAAAATCCCGACGCGAGACGCGTCGCCATTAGAGCTAGCGCTTAGTGGTAGCGTTTGGTGGTAGCGTTTGGTGCTTGAAGAAACGCTAACACTAATGGGGGCGACGCGTCCCGCGTCGGAGTATTTTTCAGCAACCTCGGGACGCGTCGCCCTCATTAGAGGTCGCGCTTGGGCTTGAGTCCGTTTGCATGTTTGTGTTTTGCCGGACTGCAATCTGTCAAAGCATGTTTTGAATTTTGCTAAAATGTAAATGACGTATAACGCAAAACGCCTCCGAAAGCATTGAACTTTCAGAAGCGTTTGCGGTGTGTACGGGACTCGAACCCGTGACCCCATGCGTGACAGGCATGTATTCTAACCAGCTGAACTAACACACCAGTAAGCAAAACTCTGTAAGGTTTTTCGTTTTTGCGAGTGCAAAGGTACTATTATTTTCATTTCCCACAAACTTTTCGACTAAAAATCGCAAGTTTTGCCCGCTTTTTACCCGTTCTGACACTCTGAATGCGCTATAAATGGCCTTGAAATGCGTCCAAACGGAGAGGACGCTTTAGCAACACGTCGGCATTGCTCACTGGCATGAACCGCAGCGACTGTGGTAAAGGGTGCTTGCTGAGCACCACACAATCATACACATTGGCGGGCATTGCACATGGGTGATAGCCATACCGCTTGACTTGCGCTATCAGTTCCTTTTGCTCGGCTTGCAACAACACGAAGTCAGCCTTGCGCTGCTTGCAGGCATTGAGGCGATCTCGCTCCATGTCGGGGGTGCTACCTGTTTGATAAGCCCAGTACCGGCAAGCGGGCAAGGCATCCGAACAGGTACCAACTGACTGGCAAGTATAACTCACTATGCGCGCACCAGGGGTTTGCGCCACTATTTGCTCCAAAGCATAATAGTTGGCACGCATGGTGTTGTTCTGCGTAAAAAAGTCGCCCGTATCGGCATGGCGCAAATCGTGTAACCACAAATTTGACCCGATTAGCAACAATGCGGTGCCCAATGCAATAGCACGGACTCTGGCACGGGTTAAAGACGCGGCAGAGCAAAGACCAGCCATCAACAGGCCAGCAAACACTACAAAAGGCTCAAAAACAGTGTAGTAATATGGGCGTGCACCGACCGAGCAAATGGCGAAGAATAGCACCACCGACAAAAGCATGGGCCAGCGGCCTACACGCACCTTACGCCACAAGCCCACACAGGTGAGCAACAGCATGAGCAGCAACATGACACCACATGCCGATGGCAACACGCCAAGCATGCTTTGCACATCGCGGTTGCCTGTGGTTTGCAGAGTTTTCAACACATATTCATTGAAAAAGAGTGGCAGTATACCCTTGCTTGTAAAGTAAATGACAAAGGGCAGCACAACGGCTGACGCACCTATTAGCATATATGCCACCGCTTGCCAGCGTCGGCCACGGACTGCCCACAAAAAAGTCAGGGCCAGCGGAACGAGCATGGCAGCTATGTTGAACTTGAGCATAAAGGTGGCTGTCACACTGGCGCCAAACACAATGGACACGAGGGAGCGGTAATATCTTTGTCCGCCACCTTGCAACTGCGCACAAACGGCATAAAGGGCTGCCGACACAAATGACAGGGCAAAGTCCTCACAACGCGTTTCATTGTGCAAAACCGGAAAAAGGCCGAACAGGGCTACCGCCAAGGCAGCAACATAGGCTGAAGCACCGCATACATAAAGGCGAGCGGTTTTATATGCTGCCACAAGGGTAAAAGCCCACGCCGCACATGACAGCCAGAATACGCCCACATAGGAGTGACGGTTGAGCACATACCCCACGGCATATATGGCCCACAGCAAAGGACCTTTGCTATCTGAGAAATCGGCATACGGCAACAGACCGTTTACCCAGGCCCGACCACAAGTGAGGAACCAGGCGGAGTCGTAGTGGTTGCCCATGTCGTGAAGATAGGAATCTTTGGAAATGAAGAGCAGTACTACCACTGCAAAAATTGTGAGCAACAAAGGATAACGTCCCACCACCCGCATACGACTGTGACTATTTGTCATAAGTATCGGTAAAGGAAAAGGCCCGGCACACAATATGTACCAGGCCGCTATCTGTTAGTATTTATATTATATTTCTATGTGCGCTTATTTGCCTTGACGTTCCTTGTACTTGTCAATCTGGCGAAGCAATGTGTCCACGCAGAGGTCTACGCCTTCCTCAAAGGTATCGCACACCTTTTCTGCATGAATGTCGGTGCCGGGGAGTGACACGTTGAGTGCGGTTTCTTTGTTCTTGGCTGTTTCAGGCTTAACAACCTTCAGTATAAACTCTGCTTTTATTATATTGTCACACGTTTTTTCGAGTTTTGCAGCCTTTTTGGCGATAAAGGCATTGAGTTTCTCTGTAGCGTCGAAGTGAATTGCTTGAATCTTGAGTTCCATAGTAACCTCCTTTGTTAGTTTACGCCCTGGGGTGGGCAAGTTTGTATTGTTTTTTAAGGTCGGCAAACGTGGTATGCGTGTACACCTCGGTTGTTGCTACACTTTCGTGGCCGAGCAACTCCTTGATGGCCTCAAGGTCGGCGCCGTTATTAAGCATGGCCGAAGCAAAGGTGTGACGCAGCACGTGAGGGCTTTTTTTGCGTTGTGTGGTGACTAAAGACAGATAATGCTTGACTATGAGCCCTACCCTGCGGCGGTCGATGCGCAACTTGCGGCGGTTGAAGAACAGAGCGCCTGCATCGGTACTCACATACGCCTGGCGTACCGGCAGGTAGGCTTTGAACGCGTTGGCTAACTCTGTGGAGAATGGCACTATGCGTTGCTTGTTGCGCTTGCCCGTCACTTTCAGTTCACGTTGGTTCAAGTCGATGTCCTCCACATCAAGGCCGATAAGCTCGGCAAGGCGTATGCCAGTGTGGTAGAAGGTGAGGAGTATGGTGCGGTCGCGCATGCCTTCGTAGCCGCTGGGGTAGCCAATGTCGTCGAACAACTGGTTGACCTCACTGTTACGCAGGAAGGAAGGCAACTTTGGGTGTATCTTGGGCGATTTGACCGCTGTCACCGGACTGTGCTCCATACGCCCCACTCTGCGCATATACTTGTAGAAGCTGCGCACACCGCTCAGTTGCTTTGATATGGTGCGGGCATTCTCACCACGCGCCATCTCACGTGCCATCCATTGTCTGACTACATCGGCATCGAGCGTGTACCAGGTGAGTTGGTTGTCGAGCGAACGGTAGAAGATTTGTAACGACTGCAAAGCGCTGCGGTACTCTTTGGCTGTCAGCTTGGAGTAGCCCTTGTCGGCTAACAGATAGTTTATGAAATCATCTATCTCGTTCATCATTGTCTCTCTTTACGAAAGCGAATATCGCAACTTTTTTTGAATGCGCCAAATTTTCGCACTGAAATTTGTTGCAACCGCATTACTCTATCAAATAAAATGGCTACCGTTGCACCGCAACGGGCTCGGGGCGACAAATGCAAAACCGCTGCACAGCGTGTGGCTGTGCAGCGGTCTATACGAACATTTATGTATTATCTTGTGCTAAGACACTGCGGCTGTGTGTGGTGGCCGCCCTGTGTCGCAAAAGCGTTGCGATTTTATGGAGCTAATATTTGTTGTATTAGTCCTCGTCGCGGTGAAGCTGCTGTACGTAAACAGCGTGCTCCTTGGCCAAACGCTTCAATACGCTGGGCTTGTCAAACTGCTGACGGGCACGGAGTTCCTTTACAACACCGGTCCTTTCGAACTTTCTCTTGAACTTCTTCAGGGCGCGTTCAATGTTTTCGCCCTCTTTAACCTGTACTACGATCATTTTGTGAGTTTAGATTTTATTTTGTTATTACTTTATTGCGTGATTTTTTGATGCAAGAGCCGACTTTTACGCGTGCTGAGCAACGCGTTTTTGCATACTCTATGCGAGGTGCAAAATTACGCATTTATTTTATTACGCACAAACTTTTGTGTTGATTTTCTGCAACAATGTGAATTTACGAAGCCTTTTGCAGAACGCTTTCGCAGTGATTGTCGCACAAACCATTTGGATAAAGCGGCGCACGGGCTTCGACTTTTCAAGTTTTTGCCACATGCACAACCTGCTGCGGATAGGGTATGTTGATGCCCTCGCGGTTGAACATGTCGTAAAGCTGCTGCTGTCCCTGGTAAAACACGGGCCAATAGTCGTCGGTTTTGACCCATACGCGCACCACGAGGTTGACGCTGCTGTCGGCCAGGGCTTCTACTCCCACAAAAGGCTTGTGGGCATCGGGCGACTGAAGTATGCGCGGGTCGGAGGCAAAGAGTGCGAGCACCTTTTGGCGCACAGCGTCTATATCCTGCCCATAATCAACGCCTATGAGCCACTGCACACGGCGGGTGTCCTCACGCGAGTGATTGACCACAACCGAGGTGCTGAGCGAACCGTTGGGTATGTACACTACCTTGTTGTCGTAGGTGGTGAGTATGGTGTGAAATATCTGTATCTCACGCACATGGCCAAGGGTGCCTTGTGCCTCGATGAGGTCGCCCACGCGATAGGGCTTGAACAATAGTATGACCAAACCGCCCGCAAAATTTTGCAGGTTACCCGACAGGGCCATGCCTACTGCTACACCGGCTGATGCCAACAGGGCTGCAAATGACGTGGTGTTGATGCCCAGGGCACTGATTACGCTGATAATGAGCAATATGGTGAGCAATATGTGCACCAAACTGCGCAGAAAACTCTGTACGCCCACATCTACATGGCGGCGACTGAGCATGGCCGACACAACGCGGTTGATGATCTTGATGATAAAACGGCCTGCTATGTAAATGAGGGCTGCCACTAATATGCGCTTGCCGGCTGTGAGCGAAAGAGCTAACAACTTGTCGAGCAGCATGTCTATTCGCGATATGCTCACCTCGTTTACGGCCTGGTTGACAACACCGGGCAGCGATTGCAATAATATCAATCTATTCATATCAGAGTTATGGGAGGTTATAAAAACAACGCAGTTGCCACCCTTATGCAAGGAACGGCAACTGCGTTGGGCAGCATCTGCATCTGCCTCATATTCGTATCTAATGTACGATGGATTGTTCTGTCGTTAGTTTTCGACAATGCGACGTGCACCAATGTAGCGGCGGCTGTAGTATGCCTCGCTGGAGTCTGACACCTTGACACCACCGCTCGCAGCATGAACAAACGAGAAGTTGTTGCCCGAGGGATCAACGTCCATTACAATGCCTACATGGCCTACCGAACGGGAATTGCCACGACCGCCAAAGAACACGAGATCGCCCTTCTTAAGGTCAGAAATTCGGGCAATGGGGGTGCCTTGTGTGTACTGCGAGCGCGAAGAGCGCAGGATTGACACATTCTGCTTGCGGTAAACATAGCTGGTAAAACCTGAGCAGTCGAAAGCATAGGGGCCTGACATGCCTGAGCGATAACTTGCGCCAAGGTATTGCAAAGCTGTTTGTACTACACTTTCGCCGAAATTGGCATTATAAGGCACTGAGACCTCTTTTACTTCAGCAGCAACTTGCTGCACAGCACCTACGGGTGCTACTTCTTTCACGATTCTTTCTGCGGTGGGACGTGTCGGGAGTGCTTCAGGCATAATGTCCTGGGCATTTGCCGTAAAAAATGACATGACGCCCATAGCCACACACGCAGCATATTTCTTTATGTGCACTATCTTAATGGTTTAATGGGTTCTACATCACATTTTGAAGAACCACCGCCCATGCCATGCAATCTCCCCTGATTGCGCGACGGCAAGCGAGCAGCAATAATGCTCTTCAAAATCAACATTCGCAAAGTTACTACATTTCGGAGCAAAATGCAAGTGTTTTAAGAACTTTTGCGAATACAATAAGCATGCCAACCCCTATTTCGCACAGATATATTTAATGTGTGCGACAAGCCAAAGCACACAATAAGGCATTTTGGGGTGGTTCTAATAATTCTGAAATAGGGATTTGTGCGCTATCGGTAGTGTATTTTTGAAAGGTTGTGAGGGAGCATAGCGGGCTATGTGACCAAACAACCTTTCAAAAAGACACTTTCGAGAGCGTGCAAATCACATTTCAGAATAGCAGAACTCTAAAACAGAATTTTTAGGACCACCCCTTTGTCTATTCAAAGAAGGATTCTGCCTCGGACTCGCGTTGCATTTCTTCTTGCTTGTGCTTGTTTTCATCGGCAGACTTATGGCGCTCATGACGGCCTTCCGTGTTGTCTGCCGCACCACTGTGTGACGCTTCTTTTCGGTGCAGCGAGTCTTTTTCGTGCTTAACTGGTTCGTTTCTTACAGACTCGTCCTCGTCCTTTTTGGGGGCAGCAAGTCCCTTGAACGCGGGCAATGGTGCACCTTCTGCCGACACCTCGACTGGCATGCCCGAATAGGCGTATTCATTAAACAAGGTAATAATATTGGCACTGTTCACACGTATGCAGCCCTCTGACGCACGCTTACCAATGCTTCGAGGCGAATTGGTGCCATGTATGCCTATGCCTCCAAGGCGTCCCGTGGCCAACCGCAGAAAGTGCGGCCCGTAGCACCCCTTGACCGCTCGCCCGTCGCGAGTGCGATGCACCCAGTCGGTGCTGTTAAACATACCCGAGATATGAAATTGGCCCTCAGGTGTGCGATAGTCGCCCTTAGCTGTTTTGTTGCCACGGCGCAAACCACAAGCAATGCCGCAATTAAACAGAACGCTGTCATTGGCATCGAGCACGTAAAGATGCATGGTCGTTTTTGACACATAAATGTGCAGACCACGGTATTTCTCGTCAAGGGCTTTGGGCTTCTCCTGCTTAGCCGAGTCTGTCAGAGCTGCTATTTCGTCTTCAGTAGGCCCCTCGTTGGCCATTTGCTGCAACACGGAGTCCTCGGTTACTTGTGTGCTGTCGTCACACACGGCATCGCTCTGTGACTTTGATCCACAAGCGGCAAAGAAGCCAAAAACAGCCAACAAGCATATAGCACATATCAATCTCATATCAAGGTAATTAACGCTTTAACGTAAATATTGGTGCAAAATTACAAAATCCTTTGCCTAATATGGCGCTTCTGAATATATTCTTTTGACTATAAGCCCATCTGCGGACACGATACAAGCAAAGGGCCCTGCCAACTCACCTCGAAGGATCGTTGGCAGGGCCACAAACAAATGGGTGCAAGGGTTGTTACTTTACAATCTTTACTGCACTGTTCACATTACCCTGGCTCAAACGAACGATATATGCGCCCCTCGAAAGGGCAGACATATCTATCCGCTGACCTGGCATCACATTCGCACATGTCAATTTTGCACCATTAAGCGCATATACAGCCACTCTCACGGGGGCTGCCACTGGTGCTGTCACCACAGCTTGCCCACCGACATAGCGTATGTTGAGTTCTGAGCCATTGCTTTCGGCCACCACCTGCTCTACCGGAGTAAACTGCTTTCCGAGCACAATGCGCGCCGTAGTGCCACTTTGATTGTCTACATGCAAGGTGGCATCGTGCTCAATCTTCTGGCTCCAGTCACCCACAAACAATTTCACACCATAGTCTCCCTCAGGTATGAACAAGCCTTCATCTTCATAACTGCTTAGGTAGCAATCTGCAAGAAAGTCCTGCCCTTTATAGAAACTTGCATAACACAGCGGTGTCCAAAGATCGAGCCAGTCTATTTCGTTGCCCTCTGCGTCAAAATAGCCGATGGTATTAAAATAATGCAGACCCGAAAGGTCGAGTTGAACGGCCTTGGTGTCGTCACCTACAGTTACTTTGCGCTCATGCCCCACTACGTAATGGTGCTTTTCGTCAAACTTGAGTCCTTTTACACTATAGTCGTAATCACCCTTCAACACTCTGAAAGGCACCTCCGTATTTACGGTTTTATAGTTTTCACCGCCAACAGCCAAGGGAATCTGTCCATTATACAGGAATTTCACCTCAGCCTCGGCCTTTGCACCTGCCAAGAAGAAGATGCCATCAAGCTTCAGCGGCACTTGCACATAATCCTCGTCAGGCAATGTAGTCAATGCTACTTCCACTTCACTATTTTCTACCGGACATTCAACCTTGAACGACGGCACGTACGCATTGATATAGGACAATTCTGATGCATTATTCGGAGACACTACACACGCATAATAATTGCCTGGCAGCAAGAACTCCGGCGCAAGCGCATCGCTCCATTCCGCCACTGGTGCCTGGCCTACTGGTGCAGCCATCAACCCCCCACTATTATATCCTGCCTGCAACCGCTTGCCATCAAGCGTATACTTGACATAGGCATACTTTGTATAATCAAAGTTCAATTCACTTGCATCAGATACCTTCATCATCGCTATGCTATCTCTCAAGTCACGTTGCACAAGGTAACCGCACAACCAACCATCTTGCATGTACAAGTTTGCGGTAAACACATGTGATGTGTCACTCGTCGAATCCCAATTACAGCGTATGTATGTATCATCATAAAAGCCAGGCATTGCGTCCAATTTGTCAGCTGTCCGGTACAAATGGAGTTCTGGATTTCCATACTTGTTTGCATACATCTGCTCATGCTGCTTGACAGTTACTTTTACCTTGCGGAGGTCCTTGCACACGTCTATATGGTGAGTCTGCATGCCAATGGGCGAATTATCAGTCCAAGTAAGTTTAGCCGTGTTACGAATGCCCGATATTACACCAGAGCATTCACCGGGATATTCGTGAAATACGACACCTCGGCCGGCACTATCCAATACCGCCGAGCCTAATGCCCTGCCATCTTTGCCAGAGAGGAAGAAGTACGCGCCTTGTGCCGGATTGCCATCAGCATCAACAGCTGTCACTTCATAACCCGCATAATCGCCATGATTGTACACTCTGTCATATTCCTGCACATTCATCGCATCTTTCACCACAATAGTGCGCAATGACTTTTTACCATCGTTTTCATACACAACAGAACTACTCTCCGTTGCAGCATACACATCAATCACATGCTCACCTTGTGGCAAACAAACAACGGGGTCATTATAATCATAGTCGACAGGTCGCACACCGTCTACCCACAAGTTTCTTGGCACAAGTGCTGTGCCGAGGTCGTCCTTTACGTTTATACGCACAGGGCGCCAAGTGGTGGGCGAGAGTTCGAATTCGTAATCACCTTCCAACTTGTCATATTCACGATAGAAAGGATATGAAGAGAAGGTATTGACACTCTTGTCTCCACTGAATGAGAAACGATACCAGGCCTTTGTGATAGGACAATTCTCGTCATTATAGACCATACTGTAATACACACGATCACTGCCCTCGTCTACATAAGCACTACGCACAAACGATGTTGTGCTCTGTCCATTGCGCACAGTCTCATACGACAGATTGTAGCTTGTAGTCAATTCGTCGCTGAACATACGCTTGCGCAAATCTGTGTTGAAATCCTTGACGCGCATAAGGAACAAGTGCATTTTTGAGTAGTCTATCAGCGTGTTCGATGCATAATATGTCTTGTTATACTTGGTTGATGGTACAGCATAAGCAGTATGATACTTGGCTTGTGGTACCACGGTAATCGGCATGGGTCTATAATTTGCTCTGCTGTCATCTACAAGGTAAAAGTTGGCTATACCCTCCGCATCAGTTTGAGCCAAGGTCACTTTCGGATTATTCGATGTGGTCGACACCAACTCCGCACCCGGCAGCAAAGCACCATCATGCGCCACAACCTTCCATTTGGCCGGTCGAGCTACATCACGCAAGTCAATGGTAATTTCAGGAGACTCACCATAAGTCCAGTCATAATAAAACGATTCATACCCCGGCAAGGTAAAATCCATACCAACCTCTGACCGGTAGCCCCCGTCGTCAGTTATCTTCAACGGCAGGCCCTTAGAAATGTCAAGGCCATACACATAGCCACTCGTAATTGGTTGCCCGTCATAACCAATCACACTCTTTAATACGATATCAGTTACCTTCCTTTCACTGTTCTGCGCCAGCAGCACAAATGAAGTGGACAACATGAAAGCAAATACAAGTAATAAACGCTTCATACCATATAACTTTATAATTTAACAATACGTGCTGTGCAGACAATGCTGCACGTCTCTATACAAGCAAAGTTATATAAAAATGTCATAAATTTCAACCGGCATAAAACGCACACGGACGTAAGTGGTTGCAGATAAGACCTAAGCGGTCGAAATAAATGTTTAAGCGGTAAAAAAAATATTGCAGATGGCGAGTGGATATGCTCACTGATATGGTGGCGATGCGTCCCGCGGGGTATTTTTCAGTTGAAAACGCTACCTCTAATGGGGGCGACGCGTCTCGCGTCGGGGAAAGATGCAGCTATTATTTAGTAGAGTTCATTTTACACTACTTTCTCTATCCCGACGCGGGACGCGTCGCCCCCATTAGAGCTAGCGTTTAGAGCTAGCGTTTTATTAGAGGTAGCGTTTCGTGCAGTGCATTTCTGACGACTACTGACCTCAGCAGATGTGCAAACGCTCAGACATGCGCAGACATAAAAAAAGCCTCTCTCAGTTGTGACACTG
>OIXA01005826.1_pt1 | contig 10736 bp, 10 predicted proteins | sample 1587721 | NCBI WGS metagenome assembly OIXA01 (sample SAMEA3888900, study PRJEB22519) | human gut metagenome | biome: human gut; feature: human-associated habitat; material: faeces | place: Denmark | collected 2013 | reverse complement strand
CGCCGCAATCGACCCGCTCGTGCTGGAAATCACAGAAAAGCGCTACCGCCAGGCAATCGACAGGGCAGTTTCACTTGGCTGCCCGAAGCTGGTACTGCACGCGGGCTTTGTGCCGCTGGTGTATCACCCGGAGTGGTTCGTCTCGCGTTCGGTGCTTGTGTGGAAGCGGCTGATGCGGGAGGTGCCGGAAACGCTCACGGTGTGTCTGGAAAACGTCATGGAGCCGGACGAGACGATGCTGCTGGAAATTCTGCGGCAGGTAGACAGCCCTCAATTGAAGCTCTGCCTCGATCTGGGGCATGCAAACACCGCGGCAAGCAGAAAGCCGCCTGTGCAGTGGCTGCGTGCCTGTGCGCCGTATCTCTCTCACGTACATTTACACAACAACGACGGCGTGCGCGATCTGCACGCGCCGCTCGATCAGGGCGCGATGGACATCGCGGGGCTGCTCGGCGAGCTTTCCGCGCTCTGCCCGCGCGCTACCGTCACACTCGAACTCGGCACATGCCGGCAGTCGGTCCAATGGCTTGCCGCGCAGAACCTTCTGGAGGAATAGCACATCATGGAATCGGAACAGACGCTTTTGTCCGCAATCTCGCAAATCACAGCCCTTGACGCAGGCGCGATGGACGCCGCGCGCAAACGGCAGGCAGAGCTGGCAAAGCCGCCCGGAAGCCTCGGGCTTCTGGAGGATATTTCCGTCCAGCTCGCTGGCATCACCGGAAGCGTCAAAAATACCATACAGAAAACACGCATCTATGTTCTTGCCGCCGACAACGGCGTGGTCGACGAGGGCGTCAGCTCCGCGCCGCAGTCGGTGACGCTGGCGCAGTCAATCAATCTCACGCGGGGCTTGACCGGCGCGTCCTGTCTGGCAAAGCATTTTGGAGACGAGCTGGTCGTGGTCGATATGGGCATCAAGCTTCCGTACCACTGCCCGGAGATTGTAAACCGCAGTCTCGGCAAGGGCACGAAGAATTTTTACAAAGAGCCTGCCATGACGCGGGAGCAGGCGGTAGCCGGCATTGCCGCCGGTATGGCGCTTGCCGCGCAGGCAAAGAAAGACGGTGTGTCTATCTTAGGTGTCGGCGAGATGGGCATCGGCAACACGACGACCTCGTCGGCAGTTCTTGCCGCGCTCACGGGCGCAAGCATTGAAGATGTCACCGGTCGCGGCGGCGGCTTGACCGACGCGGCGTTTCTGAAGAAAAAAGAGGTCATCTCGCACGCGCTTGCGCTTCATAAGCCGGACTCCAACGACCCGATTGATGTTTTGTCCAAGGTTGGCGGCTTCGATCTGTGCGCAATGACGGGCGTGTTTCTGGGCGCGGCGCGCCAGCGCCTGCCGGTCGTGGTCGACGGGTTCATTTCCATTGTCGCCGCCCTGTGCGCAGGCAGACTCGCGCCGCTTTCCAAGGGTTATTTTCTCGGTTCGCACCGCTCGTTTGAGGTCGGTTTCCGGCTTGCCGAGCGGGAGCTGGGGCTGAAGCCGTGCCTGGATCTGGGCATGCGGCTCGGAGAGGGCAGCGGCTGCCCGATTGCCTTCCGCGTCGTGGAGGCGGCGTGCGCCGTCATGGACACGATGGCGACCTTCCCCGAGGCGGCAATCGACGACACATACTTAACCGAAATCCGCGCAAAGGACAGCTTTACGGTATGACATATTTTCTTTCCGGCGGCTCGAAGAGCGGCAAATCGATGCTTGCGCAGAAAATTGCAAAAGCTCTTCCCGCGCCGCACTATTATCTCGCGACCCTTCGCCCGACGGACGCCGAGGACCGCGCCATCGTCGCAAGGCACCTGCAAGAGCGCGACGGCTGGGGCTTTACAACACTCGAGTGCGAATGCGGCATTCTGTCGGCGCTGGAGCTTGCGCCGGAAAACGGCACGTTTTTGCTCGACAGCGTCACGGCGCTGCTGGCAAATGAGATGTTCCGCCCGGACGGCTCGGTCGATTGGACTGCGGGCGACCGGCTGGCAAACGATCTGGTCCGGTTTTCGCAGCTGGCGCGAAGCGTCGTCTTCGTTGCCGACTTCGTCTTTTCCGACGGACGCGATTACGGCGCGCTCACGGAAGCCTACCGCAGCGCGCTCGGACACATCGGCGTGAAGCTGGCGCAGGCGTGCGGCAATGTCACGGAGCTGAGCGCGTCGATTCCCATCTGGTACAAAGGAGGCTGGCAGCCTTGAAAACGCAGATCACCGCCTTTTTTATGGCGTGGGGCATGTTTTTATCCATCCCGTGCCCGTGCAAAATCTGGGACGAAAAAGCACGCCCCTGGCAGCTGGTGTATCTGCCGGTTGCCGGCTTGCTGGTCGGCGCGCTCTGGGCGCTGGCAGCGTATGCGCTGGGGTCTTTCGACCGGCTTCCGGCGCTGCGTGCGGCGGTTCTGGCGGCGCTGCCGTTTCTGCTGACAGGCTTTCTCCATCTCGACGGCTTCATGGACTGCTGCGACGCGATTTTATCCCGGCGGGATCTTCCCACGCGGCAGAAAATCTTAAAGGACTCGCACGTCGGCTCGTTTGCCGTCGTGTGTACGATTTTCCTGATGCTTGCCGCATTCGCGGCGTTTTGGGATTTTGACGCGAAAGAAGGCTGGCAGGGCTTGCTTTTGCTTCCGGTTTTCTCGCGCTTTGCCTCGAGCTTCTGCGTGTTCGCCTGCCGCCCGATGCAGACCAGCCAGTACGCCTCCGGCTTTGAAGCGGCGCAGCACAAGCGCCAGCTGACGGCGCTTGCGGTTTTGAACGTGCTTGCCGCTGCCGCAGGGCTGCTGCTGTTAAAATCCGCACGGTTTACGGTCTCGGCAATCGGCGCAGAGCTTTTCGCGCTGCTCGTCTGCCGCGCGGCGCGGAAAAATCTCGGCGGCATGTCGGGCGATATTTCGGGCTTTTCGATGACATTGGGCGAGCTGGCAGGGCTTTTGCTGCTGCTTGCCGGACAGGGGGCACTATGGAGCTGATTTTTGGCGGCGCATATCAGGGAAAGACGCAGTATGCCGCGCAGAAATATGGTCTGACGGACGCGGATATTTTCACCTGCGAGGATCTTGATCTGGACCCGGACGCGCGCTGCATCCGCCATCTTGAACGCTTTGCGCGCGCGTGCACGGAAGCGGGGCTCGACGCGCGCGAGGAATTTGCGCGGCGCTCGCCCCGTGCCTGTGTGCTGATCGCAGACGACATTTCCTGCGGCATTGTGCCGCTGGACCGGTCGGAGCGGACCTGGCGCGAGGCATCCGGCAGGCTTCTTTCCAGTCTTGCCGCACAGGCGGACACCGTCACAAGGATTTTCTGCGGGCTGCCGCTGGAGGTCAAGCCATGAACCGGCTCGTTCTTCTGCGGCACGGCAGAACCGAGGGCACCGAGCGGCACCTGTACTACGGCGCGACCGATCTTCCGCTGCTGGAAGACGGCGTGCGGGAGTTAAAAGACGCGGCAAGGCGCGGCGTCTATCCGGCGCCGGACGGCTTTTCGTTCGTCACCACCGGCATGCGGCGGACCACCGAGACGCTGCGCGCCATTTACGGCGACGTGCCGTTTTCCGTTCTGGAGGACCTGCGCGAGGTCAATTTTGGAATTTTTGAGATGAAAAGCTACGAAGAGGTAAAGTCGGAGCCTTCCTATCAGGCGTGGCTCGCGGGCGACTGGTTTTCCAACACACCACCGCAGGGCGAGTCGTTCCGCGCCTCGGAGGCACGGATTGCGCGCGGGCTGGAGCAGCTTCTCGCGCGCGAAGAGGACACGATCTGCATCTGCCACGGCGGCACCATTCTCACCGCGATGCAGCGCCTGTTTCCGGAGGAAGGAAAAGATGGCTATGCCTGGCAGCCGAAGCCCGGCTTCGGGTATACGATTGATCTGGTAAATCGCGCTTATCTTCCAATTTCCGGTTGATTGCGTTGCAAGATTTTGTTTTCTGTGTTATGATTACGTCAGTTCACGATTCGCTTTTTTGCGCCGGTTTTTCAGCGCGGCGCTTGGAAACGGAGGTATCACATATGAAACGGTTTGTTACGATTTTTCTGACGCTTGCGCTTCTTGCCGGGCTGCTTGCTATTCCGGCGGGCGCGGCAAACACGGCACTGGACACTGCGGCAAAAAAGGCGGCGGCGTTCGCAGTCTCCGAGCTGCCCCATCCGGGCGCGGCAGACGACTGGGCGGTAATTAGCGTCGTGCGCGGCGGCTTCGATGCGCCGGAAAACTGGACGGATTCGTATTACCGCGCGCTTGCCGGGAAGGTTTTAAGCACCGGCGGTGTGCTGTCCAAAACCCGCCTGACCGAATACGCCCGCGTGATTCTGGGGTTAACTGCCATCGGAGAAGACCCTGCGAACGTGGCAGGCTATCATCTGCTTGCCGCGCTGTCCGATTACGACGCTGCAACCCAGCCGGGCGTCACATCTGCCGCCTACGTGCTGCTGGCGCTCGACTGCGGCAATTATGAAATTCCGAAGACGGAAGCAGGCAAAACGCAGGCGACGCGCGAAATGTATGTCGATTTTATGCTCGGCAAGCAGCTCTCCGACGGCGGCTGGGCAATCGGCGCGGAAGAAGCCGACCCCGATGTGACCGCAATGGTTCTGCAGGCGCTCGCGCCCTACCAGTCGAACACGGCGGTCAAGAACGCAGTCTCGCTCGGCGTGCAGCGGCTGTCCAAACTGCAGAACGACGACGGTGGCTACACCTCCTGGGGCTACACCAGCTCCGAGTCCTGCTCGCAGGTTGTTTTGACGCTCTGCGCGCTGGGGATTTCCATGGACGACAGCCGCTTTGTGAAAAACGGTCATAGCGTTCTCGACAAGCTCCTGACCTATCAGCTCTCCGACGGCAGCTTCTGCCACGAAGACAGCTACGATGCCTACGCCACCATGCAGGCGCTGTGCGCCCTGTCGGCAGCCGTCCGGCAGCAAGCCGGCAAACGCGCGTTCTTTACCATGACGGACGCTGCAAAGCAAACGCATGCCCCGCAGTCCGGCGTTGCAGCCCACACGGCGCAGGTCGAAACGCTTCCGGCGTTTTCCGATATTTCCGGACATGCAAACGAACAGGCGATTAAAGCGCTTGCCTCCTACGGCATTGTCAACGGCATGACGAAGACGACCTACGCGCCCGATGCCGGGCTCACGCGCGCGCAGTTTGCAAAGATCGTCGTCGGCTCTCTGGGTCTTACCCCGGAATATCGCGGCACGTTCAAGGATGTCGCGGAAGCGGCGTGGTATGCACCGTTCGTCGATACCGCCGCTGCCTACGGCATTGTCAACGGCGTGGGCGACGGGAAGTTTCACCCCGACGGCGCCATCACCGTTCAGGAGGCGGCGACCATGACCGCGCGCGCCGCTGCTCTTTGCGGCATTGACACGGCGCTGGACCGTCTAGACACGCCGCTTTCCGCCTACCGTGACGCCTCGCGCGTTTCTTCGTGGGCAAAGCCGTCCGTCGCGTATTGCGTATCGTCCGGTCTCTGGGCATCCGGCGAAGCTGCGCTCACACCCTCGCGCCGGATTTCGCGCGGAGAGATCGCGCAGATGCTATATGGTCTGCTCCTGAGCGCCAATCTGCTTCAGTAATTCTGCTTCTCGGCGCACGAAAACCCTGACCGGAATCGTGATAACTTTTTGGCTTCTTTATAGAGCCGCGCATTCGCGCGGCTCTATTTTTACGAAAGGGGAACCATGAACCGCAACGACGCTTTTTCCCGCTGCCACCCGCTGGTGAATTTTCTCTATTTTGCCCTCGTGCTGCTCGGCGCGATGCTTCTGCAGCACCCGGTGTGTCAGGCGATTTCGCTCATTGGCGCGATCGCCTGCTTCTGCACACTCGGCGGTGAAAAGCCGGGCGGATTCCGGCTGTGGTACGCGCTGGCGCTGTTTGCCGTGACCGCCGCCGTAAACCCTGCATTCAGCCACGAGGGGCGGACGATTCTGCGCTATCTGCCGTCCGGAAACCCGCTGACGCTGGAATCGATTCTGTACGGCATCGGCGCAGGGCTGACGCTCTGCACGGCGCTGGTCTGGTTCTCGTGCTACACGCGCATCATGACGTCCGACAAATTCGTCTATCTGTTCGGAAGAATCGTGCCCGCACTGAGTCTCGTTTTATCCATGACGCTGCGCTTTGTGCCGCGGTTTTCCGCGCAGGCGCGGCGTGTTTCCAAGGCGCAGGCAGCAGTCGGCAACGACATGCATACGGGAAGTCTGCTGCACCGCATCAAATGCGCGCTGATGGTCTTTTCGATTCTCGTGACATGGTCTCTGGAGAACGCGGTCGACACGGCGGACTCCATGCGCGCCCGGGGCTACGGACTTCCCGGCAGAAGCGCGTTTTCGATCTTTACGCTCACGAAGCGCGACAAACGGCTGCTCGCGGCGTTATCGCTCCTGGGCGCAATCGTTGCGGCAGGCTATGCCGCAGGCGCGCTTTCCTGGCGCTACTATCCAAGCCTCAAGGGCTCCGGCTTTGCACCTTTTAGCAGCCTCTGCTATCTTGGCTATCTTGTTTTGAATCTGATTCCCGTTATTCTCGAGCAGAAGGAGGCAGCTGTATGCAGACGTTTACAATCACAGATCTGAGCTTCACCTATCCGACCGAGTCTGTGCCCGCGCTCCAGAACGTCTCGCTTTCGATTGAGGCAGGCTCGTTTACGGTCCTGTGCGGCAGATCCGGCTGCGGCAAGTCGACGCTTCTGCGGCAGCTAAAGCCCATCCTGCAGCCGCACGGCACGCAGACGGGAACCATTCTCTTTGAAGGCAAATCGCTTTCCTCTCTTTCCCAGCGCGAGCAGAGCGCGCGCATCGGCTTTGTCCTGCAGAATCTGGACGCGCAGCTCGTCACCGACAAGGTCTGGCATGAACTGGCGTTCGGGCTGGAATCTCTGGGGCTCAGCACGCCGGTCATTCGCCGCCGCGTGGCGGAGATTGCGTCGTTTTTCGGCATCCAGAACTGGTTTTACAAGCCCGTCTGTGAGCTGTCGGGCGGGCAGAAGCAGCTCGTGAATCTTGCCTCCGTGATGGCGCTTGAGCCGTCGGTGCTGCTGCTCGACGAGCCGACGAAGGGACTCGACGCAGAATTCAAGCGCGTGTTCGCCCGGATTATCCGGCGCCTTTGCGCGCGCGGCGTGTGCGTAATCATGGTCAGCCACGACGCCGAGTTCTGCGCCAGCTACGCCAGCCGCTGCGCGATGTTCTTTGACGGCGCGATTGTCGCCGAAGGCACGCCGCGGGAGTTTTTCTCCTCCGGCAGCTTCTACACGACCTCGGCAAGCCGCATGGCGCGCGGGCTTCTGCCGGGCGCGATTACCCCGGAGGACGTGATTGCCGCCTGCGGCGGCGAGGTTCCCCCGGAGCCGGACCTTCCGGCAGACGGCGGCGACGCAGCGGAAATCCAGGCGCAGAAAGAAGCCCAAAAGCAGGCAAAGACGTATCTTCTGCCGAGCCAGACCGCGCCGCTTCCTCTTTGGCGAAAGCTTCTGGGCGCGCTCGGCGGGCTCGGCGCGCTGATCTGCCTGTGGAGGATTCTATCGATCAGCGATCTGTCAGAGCTTTTGAGCCAGGGCGGGCTGACAAGTCTTGCCGGCGATACCTTCCGGCTGTATCTTGCGATGCTTGCGTGCCTGCTTGTCCTTGCCGTCTCATTCAGCCGCGCCGCGCCGCAGCCGGTCCATTCCAGCCTCGGCGGAAGACCGCTTTCCGGCAGGACAAAGCTTGCAAGCGTTCTCTCGCTTCTGCTTGTACCGCTGACAATCTTCATCGGCATCGTCTACTTCGGTAAAAAGAGCTACGGCGTGGTCTCGCTTCTTGTCCTGCTCGAATGCATGGCGCCGTTCGCGCTGATCTTTGAAGGGCGCAAGCCGAAGGCGCGCGAGCTGGTTCTGATTGCCGCGCTGTGCGCGCTTGCCGTTGCAGGACGCGCCGCGCTTTTCATGCTGCCGGGGTTCAAGCCGGTCGCCGCGCTGGTGATTTTATCGGGCGTCGCCTTCGGCGGCGAGACGGGTTTTCTGGTCGGCGCAATGAGCATGCTGACGTCCAACGTGCTGTTCGGGCAGGGTCCCTGGACGCCGTTTCAGATGTTCGCGATGGGGCTGATCGGCTTTCTGGCAGGCGTGAGCTTTCAGAAGGGTCTGCTTCGCGCCGGGCGCGCGCCGCTTGCGATTTTCGGCGCGGTCAGCGTCGTTCTGGTCTACGGCGGCATCATGAACCCGGCATCTGCGATTTTATACCAGCCGAATCTGAGCCTTTCCGTTCTGAAGGCGTATTATCTGACCGGTTTTCCCTTCGATCTGGTCCACGCGGCAGCGACAGCGCTGTTTCTCTGGTTCGGCGCGGAGCCGATGCTGGAGAAGCTCGAGCGCGTCAAACGCAAATATGGGCTGACAGAAGCCGAGTGAAGGCGCGGTTCTTCGTCTTTTCCCACAAAATTTACGTACATATTTGACAAATTCTGTTGATTTCGTCAATTTTTTCTGTTCGACACCGTTCGACATCCTTCCCGCTTCAAAACGTGTATGATAAAGCCAGCTAAGGAACCACAAGATCTTGTGGTCCTGGCAAATACAGAAAGAAAGGATGCAAGAGACAATGCAGGAATTGACAAAAGAGTACCTGTTTTTGTTCAATACCATTACACGAACGCAGCAGGAATTGCAGCGTTTGGAAGAAGCGCTGCTTCAGGCACAGCGGACGGCAGAAGAGCTGTACCTGGAACGCACGGACGACCCCGCCGCCTGACACGCAAAGCCCTTCCGGGGTTGTGAGATTCCATACGGACGGGCTTTCGCGCAGGCATTTTCAGAAGCAGGATTGCCTTCCAGCCGCATGGCGAGCGCGGCTTCGGGCAAGCTGAGATTCCATACGCTATTTTTCGCAGACCGGATTCCATAGAACGGCGCCGCCGCACAGCTTACAGCCTGTGCGGCGGCGTTTATTTATGCACATTATCCACAGCTTTCTCCACATTTTGTGCCGCGCACCTGTTTCGCTTCAATTTCTTGTGCCTCGCACCTGTTTCGCGCGTTTTTTCGCCGGATGCTCTGTAAACTGGAGGCAGAAAAACCGCGAGGAGGCGCGTCATGCTCACACAAAAAACGTCCGGTCCGTCCGTTCTGCAAACCGGAAGGGTTCTCTTTCTGCCGCTCGGTGCCATTCGCCCGAATCCGGCGCAGCCCAGAAGCGTTTTTGACGCGGCAGGTCTGCAGGAGCTTGCCGCCTCCATCCGGCAGTATGGCGTGCTGCAGCCGCTCTCGGTGCGCAAAAAGGGCAGCGGCTTTGAGCTGGTCGCGGGCGAGCGGCGGCTGCGCGCGGCGGGTCTTGCCGGGCTGCGGGAGGTCCCGTGTCTGCTGGTATCGGCGGACGACCAGGACGCAGGGCTTCTGGCGCTGGTGGAGAATCTGCAGCGGCGGGACCTGGACTACATCGAGCAGGCGCAGGGGCTGGCGCGGCTGATGCAGCAGTACCATCTCACGCAGGAGCAGGCAGCGCGGCGCGTCGGAAAAAGCCAGAGCGCCATTGCCAACAAGCTGCGGCTGCTGAAATTATCCGAGCCGGTGCTGGCGCTTCTCAGAGCCAGCGGTCTATCAGAACGCCACGCGCGGGCGCTTCTGCGCATCGAAGACGAAGCGGCGCAGCTGCGCCTCGTGCGCCTGATTGCGGAAAACGGCTGGACGGTCGCGAAAACCGAGCGCTATATCGACGAGCTGTGCGCGAAATCTTCGCAGAAGGCAAAGCTTGGACACTTCGTCCTGCGCGATATGCGCGTTTTTTTCAACACCATCAATCATCAGCTCGATCTCATCCGCGCCGCCGGCGTCGACGCCGGAACCGAGCAGCGGGAGACCGAACATGAAATCGTTCTCACCATCCGAATTCCCAAATCCGCCTGCGTCCGGTAAGGCGAATCCGTCAAGTTTCACAAAGGCGCGCCGGGTCTGTTTGGACTGCCGCGTTGTGTTGTTTTTATTTCGGGCAAAATAAATGTCCGAAAAAGTTGGGTCTTGTGTGTTTTGCGTAAAATCCTCGAAAAATCTAACAAATTTTAAAAAATGTTCCCGCTTTCCACATTTTATGGTTGAAAAAATCGAACTTTGTGCTATAGTATGTAATTGTCTGAAAATCATAAAGCAAACATGCTGGACCGCGTCGAGTGACGAAGCGGTCACCACAGGAAAGGGGTACAAAATGTCTCACAAATATGTTTACCTGTTCTCCGAGGGCAACGGACACATGCGCGAGCTGCTCGGCGGCAAAGGTGCAAACCTTGCCGAAATGACCAACCTCGGCATGCCGGTTCCGCAGGGCTTCACCATCACCACCGAAGCCTGCACGCAGTACTACAAGGACGACCGCCAGATCAACAGCGAGATCGAAGCGGAGATCATGCAGTATGTCGAAAAGCTCGAAGAGATGACCGGCAAGAAGTTCGGCGATCTTTATAACCCGCTTCTGGTTTCCGTCCGTTCCGGCGCGCGCGCTTCCATGCCCGGCATGATGGATACCATTCTGAATCTAGGTCTGAACGACGAGGTCGTCGTCGCTTTCGCCAAGAAGACCAACAATCCGCGCTTTGCCTACGACTCCTATCGTCGCTTCATCCAGATGTACTCCGACGTCGTCATGGAAGTCGGCAAGAAGTACTTCGAGCAGCTCATCGACGAGATGAAGGAAGCCCGCGGCGTCACGCTCGACACCGAGCTGACCGCAGACGACCTCAAGGAGCTTGCCGAGAAGTTCAAGGCAGAATATAAG
>OIXA01005825.1_pt1 | contig 10736 bp, 6 predicted proteins | sample 1587721 | NCBI WGS metagenome assembly OIXA01 (sample SAMEA3888900, study PRJEB22519) | human gut metagenome | biome: human gut; feature: human-associated habitat; material: faeces | place: Denmark | collected 2013 | reverse complement strand
TATGTTTACTGGTATGGCAGCTTTAACTGTATTTTTAAAACTGCTTTTACAGGTGATGGAAGATGTTTTTCTTTTATAGAAGATATTGATTCGCAGAAAGTAATTGCCATGCAGGAAAAATATGCAGCAGATATGGACTATGCTTCATTTTCCATAGAAGATATTCGTTTACTTTCAGAAAACCTGGCAAATAGAACAGAATGGATTGATATTTTGTTTTCAAAGCTACGTTATCAGGTAAACATACCGCTGGAAGCAGCCGAGAGATGTCTGATATCTACTGTAATCGGTATAATGAACGGAACTACTTTAGAGGAAGCTTTTGAGGCTATATCAGAATGGAGCAATGGGAAATCTGACATTGCGGCAAATGCAGAAGTCTGGATGGCAATTTCTGGAATTATGCTGGAACTGGAATTGCCTATGCTAAAAGGAAGAAGCCGGACAGAATATGCAAGAGAAAAAAATATGTCGCCCTGGAGCGTGGATATGGTATCAAATCATGCGGCAGTATTTTCCGATAAAAAACTGCACATGTATGAATTCCCAAAAAGTGTTCAGGAATGGATGTATAATGCCTGTGAATTTGGAGAATCCCATGAGATACAAAGGCTTTTCAACTTAAAAAAACAGGAAAATGTATGCTCAGAAGAATTCATATATTTGCTTTGCGATACATGTATTACATTTGGAAAAGAGGCAGAAGTAGAAGCTTTGCTGAAAGAACTGGAAAACAGTTCAAGTTTTGGAAGAACAGCGGCAGATAAACTCAGAGATCGATTACAGGGACGGTATGACGCATTCGATGAGGAATATGATGACGAGGAGTATGAGGACGACGAAGACGACGATTACGAAGACGATGATTACGAGGATGACGATTACGACGACGAGGATTCCACCACCTACGAGAACATCCCCTCCACCCCCGCAGAGGAGAAGGAGTAAGTGATCCCCAAGGCTTCCCCCGCGTGGGAAGCCTTTCTGCCACCACAACCCGGCTGGGCACCGACCTGACGGCGTCCGGCTTTTTGGCAATGCCATACTGCCACGGAGAAAACACAATATGCGTAAACTGCTGCTTTGGCTTGTGATGGTCGCCGTTATGATTGCCGCCATCCTGGGCGGAACGGCGGCTTTTCTTTACAGCCGCACCGGGACGGATGCCCTGCCGCAGGAGGCCGTCACCTTCGGTGAGCAGACCCTCGAGCCCAACGGCTGGAGCTGGGTCATCCCGGTGCTGGGCGATAAGGTCAACAAGACCTACGAAAGCCCGACGAACCTGACCGTGCAGAAGCTGGGCACCTTCACCGATACCGTGCCGCAGCTCGTCCTGCCCGACTGGGTCACCGCTGCCGAGCTTCAGATCACCGCGCCCGACGGCACGGTCTGGACCGGCGCACTGGCCGACTGCAATACCTATACCTATACACAAAACGGAGACTATCAGATCATCGTGACCGCGCACCACAGCAGTGCGGACAACCCCGGCGACCCCGTGGGCTGGTACGCCTACCGCGCCGGCTACACGATGGCGATGAACCCCAAGGTCACCCTGAGCACCGAGCGCGCGCCGCAGGGCAGTATCGTGGCTGTGCAGCTGTCCGGCATTCTGGACGGCGAGCCGAGCCTGGAGACCGATCTGGGCACCGTCTGGTTCCGCAAGACCGCCAGCGGCTACATGGGCTATATTCCCGTGACCTACAACGCCGAGGGCGGCGACCATACGCTGCACCTGACCTGCGGGAGCCTAGAAAAGGACATTACCCTGACCGTCACCCGCACCATGTATGATACGGTCACCGTCCCCGCCGAGGAGGACACCGGCGGCGGGGAGGAGTTCCGCAACGCTATATGGCCGCTGTATACAACGGGCAGCTCCGCCAAGCTCTGGAATGGCCGCTTTGAGGCCCCCAGCGCGGGCGCTGTCGCCATGGAGTACGGTGTCACCCAGATGGTGGACGGCCAGCGCAGCGGCCAGGCCACCGGCCTGACCTATGCCGCCGCGGACGGCGAGACCGTCACCGCCCCGCAGGCAGGCAACGTTGTCTTTGCGGGCACACTGACCCTGACCGGCGGCACGGTGGTCATCGACCACGGCTGCGGCGTAAAGAGCTACCTGTACGGGCTGGAGACTGTCGGCGTGGAGCGCGGGCAGAGTGTGTCCGCCGGTGACCCGCTGGGCACCGCCGGGACGGCCCACAACCTGATCTACGAGCTGCGCATCGGCAGCAAATCCACTGACCCGCAGACCGCGCTGGACGGAAACAGTGGTCTGCAATTCCGCGAGGCTGAATAAAATAGCTGCACACGGCACACCCGGCCTGCCGTGCCGCTGCCGTTTTGCCGGGCATCCATAAAGGTCCCTAAAAGAGTGAGTGTGAGTATGGAAGAAGATAAGAAATCCACTGCGGTACAGCCGGAGGAGGCCCCCAAGCCGAAGCCCCGGCGCCGCAAGGCAGCCAGCCCCCAGCCTGCCGCCGACACGCCCCCTGCGCCGACGGGAAGCGCCGAGCCGCCCGCCGCAGACGGGCAGAACACAAAAAAGCCTGCCGCGTCCCCCAAGAAGCCGCGGGCCAAGAAAAACACAAAGATAACAAAAACCGCAAAGTCCAAGACGCCGAAGGCTGCTAAGACGGCGAAAAAAGCCCCGGCTGGCGAAACCCCGGAGCGCAAGGCCCCCACACAGGAGAGTCCCGTTCCCGCCGCGCCGGAACTTGCCGAGCCCAAATCCGAAAGCAAGCCCGAACCGCCGGAGACCCCCGCCCGGGAGGACGCTGCCGCACCCACCGTGCCCGACGTCCCGAGTACCCCGGAGCTGCCCGAGCCTGCGGAAAGGGCCGAGCCCGCCGTGACGGAGCCCGAACCGACAGCGGACGCCCCTGCCGCCGACGATACGCCTGCGGCAGAAGCGCCCCCCGAGGCCGCCGCGGCAGACACAGCCGTCACCGACACGCCCGAGCAAACCGGGGACGTCCCCGCGGCGGACGCTGCCGAGCCGTCCGGCCTTGTTTTCAGCGATGACCTTGCCAACGATAAAGCCCTTGCCGCTGAGGCCGCACGCATGGCGAACATCTCCCGCACGGCGCAGCTTTCGATTGCGCAGATCATGGCCGGGCTGGAGGAGAACCCCACGCCGTCTGCCGGACCTGCCCCGGCTCCCGAGGCACCGCAGCATGACAGCGCCGCCGACGACGAGGACGACGAGCCGCAGGATACGATCCCGCAGGCCCTCGGGCGCGGTGTGTTCGGCATGTTCAAGTGGCTGCTCCTCGTTGTGCTGTTCGTGCTCATCATCGCAGGCGGCGGCGTGGCATGGCTTTACCGCAGCGCCACGCCTGACATGCTGCCCGAAGTCAAGGTCACCTTTGACGGCCAGGAGCTCGCTCCCACGGCCTACAAGTGGCACGTGCCGGTGGTCGGCAGCTTTTTCAGGCGCACCTACGCCGAAACGCTCAATTCCTCTCCCGTTGTGCTCGAGGATGCCATATCCGACGCATCGCCGGATATTATCGTGACGCCGTCCGACTACAGCACCCAGCTGACCATCACCGACGCCGACAGGGAGACCGTGTACGAGGGCAGCGTCACCGGCTTCCGCAGTTATCTGTTTGCGGAGAACGGCACGTTTGACGCCAAACTCGTCGTCACCGCGTCTGACAGCGCCGCCGAGGACAGCTCCAGCGTCACCGGCACCGAGACCTGGCAGTTCCGCTTCACCGTCGGCATCAAGCCGTCCGTCACGCTCTGCACACCGACGGTGCAGCAGGGCAGCGTGGCCGCCGTGCGTGTCGGCAGCACCATGAGCCAGACCGAACCGACGCTGACGGGCCCGCTGGAAAGCACAGGCTTCGTCAGGGCCGCCAACGGCTGGATCTGCTACCTGCCCATCCCGTGGAACGCCGAGACCGGAAACACCGAGCTGACCGTGACTGCCGACGGCTATACCGAGACGCTGACGCTGTCGGTCCGCGCGGCCTCCTACTCCTACAAGGATTACAGCGCCAAGTCCCAGCTGATGTCGCCCTACATCGGCGCGGACGACGCCCCCGATGCCGTCCGCAAGCTGCTGACGACTGACAGCGGCGAGATCCAGTGGGCCGTGGGCGGCTTTGTGCAGCCGTTCCTGGACAGCTTTGACACGCCGCTGCTCTACGGCATGACCGAGTACGTGGGCCGTTCCTACAGCGAGCGCAGCACGAACTACGGCTACGGCGGGCGCACCTCGACAAATGTCGTCATCAAGCCGAAGAAATCGAAGGATTCTATGATCGTGCCCGCCAGCGGCCATGTGCTGCTGGCCGAGGACCTTGGCGGCAGCTACGGCTACACCGTCGTCATCGACCACGGCGCGGGCCTCAGGAGCATCTTCTACGGCCTGACCGCACTGGACGTCGAGGCCGGGGACGATGTCAAGCAGGGCCAGCTGCTGGGCACCAGCGGCAGGACCGTTGTGGCCGAGCTGCGCATCGGCACCGTGCCCATCAACCCGCTCCTCGTCTGGCGCGGCCAGTGCGACGGGCTGAAATATTATTGAGTAAAAAGGCATCCATCTTTTAGGAAAAGGTGGGTGCCTTTTTTTGCGTGCCGTGGCTTCCCCCTCGGGGGAAGGCAAAAGGCACAGGTACACGCGCCCCGGCATAGTATGGCGCAAATCAAACCGAGGTGAGCGCCTATGCCGAAAACATTTTGCGTGGTCGGGCACGATGCCCGCCAGCAGGCGGCGGCGCGCGTGCTGCGCCGTGCGGGTTACGGCGTGACCGCCGCCGACAATGCCGCCGCAGCCGATTACATTTTGCTGCCCATGTCCCAGGGCCGCGTCAGTGACGAGGTCGCCCGCGCACTGCAGGGTGCGGGGCAGGGGACGCTGATCTTAGCAGGCCGCCCCGGGATGCCGGTGCGGATGGCCGCGCGGGAGGCCGGGCTGCCGCTGATCGATTATTTTCTGCGGCCCGAGCTGGAATGCCTGAACGCCGTGCCCACCGCCGAGGGCTGTCTTGAGCTGCTGCTCCGCCTGCGGGAGCGCACGATCTGGGAGAGCGGCTTTCTCGTGCTGGGCTATGGCCGCGTCGGGCGTGCCGTGGCACGGCGGCTGGTGCTGCTGGGCGGGCGCGTCACCGTGGCCGCCCGCAGCCCCGAGCAGCGCGCCAATGCCCGCTGTGCCGGGTGCCGCGCCGCGCCCCTGACGGCCCTGCCCACACTGCTGCCCGGCTTTGACGCCGTCATCAACACGATCCCCGCGCCGGTGCTGCCCCGGGCCCTTCTGCAGCAGCTGCCGGGCGGGGCGCTCATCATTGACCTGGCCAGTCTGCCCGGCGGCACCGACTTTGCCGCCGCCGAGGAACTGGGTCTGCACGCCGAGCACGCCCTGGCCCTGCCGGGCCGCTGCGCGCCGCAGACAGCCGGGGCGCTGATTGCACAGACCGTGCTGGCGATCCTGGAAGAACGCGATCCCGACGAAAGGAGCACCGCCCCATGACCACCCAATCCAAACGCACCGTCGCCTTTGCGCTGTGCGGCAGCTTTTGCAGCTTTGCTGCGGTGCTGCCCCAGCTGCGTGTCCTGACTGCCCGCGGGTGGGACGTCCTGCCCGTTTTGAGTGCCAGCGCCGCCGGGCTGGATACCCGCTTCGGCACCGCGTCGGCCCTGCGGCAGACCTTATATGAAGTGACCGGCCACAGACCGCTGACGACCCTGCAGGCCGTTGAGCCGCTCGGCCCGCAGCGGCTTGCCGAGGCGCTCATCATCGCCCCGGCCACCGGCACCACAATGGCACTGCTGGCCGCAGGCATCAGTTCGACTCCCGTGACGCTGGCCGCAAAAAGCCTTTTGCGCGGCGGGCGGCCCATTATTATCGCGCCGTCCACGAACGATGGGCTTTCGGGCAGTGCCCCGGCGCTGGGCCAGCTTTTGCAGCGGCGCAGCTACTATTTTGTGCCCTTCGGCCAGGACGACAGCTACAAAAAGCCGTGCAGCCTGAAAAGCGATTTCACGCTCCTGCCTGACACATTAGAGGCCGCGCTGCGCGGCGTGCAGATCCAGCCGCTGCTGCTGTAATAAGAGGGAGGGAGCGCGGCATATAACGGGGTAGAGATACCCCTTGCCTTCCCCCTTGGGGGAAGGTCGCCCCGCAGGGCCGGATGAGGGGAGCGTATGCGGCGGCGGTCCGTTGACTGACAATGCCGCCCGGTAGGGGCCGGCATGCCCGGCCTGCGCGTGTAAGGCAGCCGGCTGTCTGCCGGAAGTCTGCGGGCCGCCTATATACGGCCCCTGCCGCGCATCCTCCCGCTTTCTGGCAATATCATTGGTTTAGGAGGCCCCACTCATGCAGACGATCACCATCCACGGCAGACGCACCCTGCACGGCAGCATCCGGCCTGCCGCCGCCAAAAACAGCACCCTGCCGCTGCTGGCGGCGACGCTGCTCTGCGACGGTCCCTGCCGCCTGCGGGACGTCCCGCGTCTGGCCGACGTGGACACCAGCCTGGCGCTGCTGGACGCTGTCGGAGCCCGGGTGCGGCGCTGCGGGACGGACCTCTGCACCCGTCCCGCGGACCGTCTCTGCGGTGACATCCCGGAGCATCTGGCCGGGGCCATGCGCAGCTCGGTATTTTATCTCGCGCCGCTGCTCTGCCGCGTCGGTTATGTGCGCCTGCCACTGCCCGGGGGCTGCCGCCTCGGCCCGCGGCCCGTGGACATCCACCTGGCCGGGCTGGCCGCCATGGGGGCCGAGGTCGAATTGGAGGGCATTGCCGTCACGCTGCGGCGCACGGGGCCGCTGCATGGGGTAGATTTTACACTGCGGTTGCCCAGCGTCGGGGCCACAATGACCCTGCTGATGGCCGCCTGCTGCGCCGCGGGGCAGACCGTGCTGCGCGGTGCTGCGCAGGAGCCGGAGATCGGCGACATGATCGCGTTTCTGTCTGCCTGCGGGGCGGATATTCAGGGCGCGGGCACGCCGGTGCTGACCGTGCAGGGCGGCAGACCGCTGGGCGGAGCCTTTCACCGCCCGCTGCCGGACCGCATCGCCGCCGCGACCTACGCCGCCGCACTGGCGTGCGCGGGCGGACAGATCGAAATTGCGGGCTGCGACCCGGCCAGCTATGACTCGTTCCTGCGCTTTCTGACCGGGACCGGCGTACAGGTCAGCCGGGCCGGAGACTGCGTGCGGCTGGCCCGTGACCCTGCCGTGCCGCTGCGGGGCGGGGCACACCTGCGGGCCGACGCCTGGCCCGCCTTTGCCACCGACACTGCGCCGCTGGCCGCCGCCGTGCTGCTGACGGCAGCGGGGGAGAGCGAAATTTACGACAGTCTGTTTGCCAACCGCTTTGCCTGTGCCGCGGGCTTTGCCGCCATGGGCGCGGCCTGCACGGTCAGGGGGCGGCAGCTGACGCTCCCGGGCGGGGCCGTCCTGCACGGGACGGACGTCACCGCGCCCGATCTGCGCGGCGGAGCGGCGCTTCTGGCGGCGGCACTGGCCGCGGACGGTGAGACCCGCCTGCGCGACCCCGGGCACATCCCCCGCGGGTATGAAAATTTACCCGCCGCACTGCGCGGGCTGGGGGCAGAGATTTCCTGAGACTGCCCGCAGACTGCCGCTCACGTTACACCACCGGGCCGGGCATGCCCGGCCCCTACGGGGGAGCCGCCCCGGTACACGGCCAATCATGGAAGCTCCACTTCTCAAATTTTTCACATTCTTACACAAAGTATGTAGCTTTGCACTAAAAACACAGTCTCTATCGCGGCCTGCGTTGTCCAAAAGGGCAGGGCAGGCCGTATTTTTTTATGAATTTCTCGCTAAGGTATTGAAATTGCGCGGAAAATTTGCTATTCTTATAAACAGTTATATGTAAAAAATTACGGATTAGTGTGCCCATGCGTGGGTGCACCCCAGGAATCCGGTTTCACAACATCACTTTTAGGGGGATACACTCATGGCATTCGTTCTCGACGAAGAAATGCAAAATGTAACCAATATCAAGGTTATCGGCGTAGGTGGCGGCGGCGGCAACGCCGTCAACCGCATGGTGGAGTCCGGTCTGTCCGGGGTCGAGTTCGTCGCGATGAACACCGACCAGCAGGCTCTGCTCAACTCCAAGGCCACCCAGAAGGTTCAGCTTGGTGCCAAGCTGACCAAGGGCCGCGGTGCCGGTGCTGACCCGGAGATCGGCCAGCGCGCCGCCGAGGAGAGTAAGGACGAGATCACCAACGCGCTGAAGGGTGCGCAGATGGTCTTTATCACCGCCGGCATGGGCGGCGGCACCGGCACGGGCGCTGCCCCTGTCGTTGCCGAGACGGCCCACGACCTGGGTATCCTGACCGTCGGCATCGTCACGAAGCCTTTCGCCTTTGAGGGCAAGCGCAAGATGGCGCAGGCCGAGCAGGGCATCGCTTCCCTGATGATGCACGTCGACTCCCTGATCGTTATTCCCAACGAGCGCCTGAAGCTCATCAGCCAGGAGAAGATCACCCTGATGAACGCCTTCGAGGCCGCTGACAACGTGCTGCGCCAGGGCGTTGAGAGCATCTCCAGCCTGATCAACATTCCTGCCTTCATCAACCTGGACTTCGCGGACGTCCGCTCCATCATGAAGGACGCCGGCTTTGCCCACATGGGCGTCGGCGTTGCCAAGGGCGCCGGCAAGGCCGAGAACGCCGCCAAGGCTGCCATCTCCAGCCCGCTGCTGGAGACCAGCATTGCCGGTGCACGCGGCGTCATCATCAACATCACCTCCAGCCCCGACATCGGCCTGGAGGATGTCGAGACCGCTGCCAGCATGATCACCCAGAGCGCGCATCCCGATGCCAACATCATCTGGGGTACTGCGTTCGACGAGCGCCTGAGCGACGAGATGAGCATTACCGTTGTCGCCACCGGCTTCGAGAGCACGCCCGAGGTGGACGAGCCCATCCAGGCCCATGTGGACGCCAAGCGCGCCGCTGCCACCCAGCCCGCTGCGCAGCAGCCGGTCCAGCAGTCCGACGCTCCGGCCCGCCCGGTGCAGCCTGCCCAGCAGACCTACACGGCAGGCCCGGTCACACCAGTGGTGCCGCAGGCCCCCTTTGCGGCTCAGCCCGCCCAGCAGCGCCCGGATTTTGACGTAGATCTTGGCCCCGCTGCCAGCGACGGTGCCCGTTTGAAAGCCCAGACCCACGACCCGCTGGAGCCGGTCAACATCGGCCCGGGCGGCACCTTCGGCATGGACCCGCTCTCCAACAAGACAAGCACCACTTTCCATTACGCCCAGCAGGCACAGCCCGCCCCGGCCCCCGCGCCGCAGGAGGATTTTGAGTTGCAGTTACAGCCTGCCGAGGAACCCGCTGTACCCGTCTACACGCCGCCCATCACGCCCGCGCCCACCCCGGCACCCGCGCAGGAGCCGATGGATGAGCTGGATGCGCTGATCAATCGCGCCGTGAGCGGCCACGCGCCTTATTATGCCCCCCAGGAGGTCAGCGCCGAGACAACGCTGGACCTGCCGCAGCCCACCGAGTTTGAAACTCCGCTGACGCCGGTGCCCCAGTTCGACACGCCGCTGATCCCGGTGGAGGACGAACCCGAGCCTGATCCGGTGCAGCTGCCGCAGCTGGATATGACCGGCCGCGTGCAGGGTGACACAATGGTCATTTCCCCGGCTGATTTGGCCGCCCAGACTACCGCCCCGCTGGGCGGTACGCCTGCTCCATCTGTTCCTGTTGCACCTGTCGCCCCGGCCCCTGCGCCCGCAGCTATCCCGACGCTGGGCGGCAGCTTTACCGATACCGGCAGTGCGGTCAGTGCCGCCTGGCAGTCCGGCCGCTCTGTCTCGGAGATGCTGGATGAGCTGGCCGCTGAGCCTGCCGCGCAGCCTGCGCCCACCATGACCCGCCCGGTTGCCGAGACGACGCAGGACAGCTTCACCGTGCCGCAGCAGGGTGAGGCCGCCCGCGTGCGGGTTTCCACCGCCGTAGGCAACTCGGCCAGTGCGCCCATCCATACACCGCCATCCGCCGCTAAGGCAGACCCCAACGCCATGCGGCTGCCCACATCGGAGGAGCAGCCCCCCGAGCCGTACTGCTATCCGTCGGTCAACCTCTTTAACCCCACACGTCCCGACGATGAAGCCGGTGCCGCCCGCGAAATGAAGAAGAACGCCGACATCCTCGTCAACACGCTGGACAGCTTCGGCGTCAAGACCACGATGCTGGATATCTGCCGCGGTCCCTCTGTCACCCGGTACGAACTGCAGCCTCAGGCTGGTATCAAGGTCAGCCGCATCACAAGCCTGGCCGATGATATCGCCCTGAACCTGGCCACTGCGGGTGTCCGTATCGAGGCTCCCATCCCCGGCAAGCCCGCCGTCGGCATCGAAGTTCCCAATAAGATTCGTTCTACCGTCAATATTCGTTCTGTCTTTGAGTCGCAGAACTACGTCAACATGCGCAGCCCGCTGACGATGGCCCTGGGCAAGGATATCGCCGGTACGGCCCAGGTCGCCGACCTTTGCAAGATGCCTCACCTGCTGATTGCAGGTTCCACCGGCAGCGGTAAATCCGTCTGCGTCAACTCTATCATCATCAGCTTCCTGTTCCGTTCCGGGCCGGAGGATGTCAAACTCATTCTCATTGACCCCAAGGTCGTTGAATTGGCCGAGTATAACGGCATCCCGCATCTTCTGATGCCTGTCGTCACCGAGCCGCGCAAGGCCGCCGGTGCGCTGGGTGCCAGCGTTGCCGAGATGGAGCGCCGCTAC
>OIXA01005821.1_pt1 | contig 10741 bp, 6 predicted proteins | sample 1587721 | NCBI WGS metagenome assembly OIXA01 (sample SAMEA3888900, study PRJEB22519) | human gut metagenome | biome: human gut; feature: human-associated habitat; material: faeces | place: Denmark | collected 2013 | reverse complement strand
CATGGCGAAGCCATGTACACTGCACCCGATTGCGCAGCGCGTGCAGCTCTTCAAGATAAAAACTGCCAATGTGCGGGGTCAAGGGGTAAGACCCCTTGCCTTTCTCTGGGGGGTTCCAAAGGGGGTATTCTCTTTGGAAAGAGAATACCCCCTTTGTCTCGCGCCCCCCTGCGAATAGGGGGACAAAAAGCAGCAGCGCTTTCACGCTGCAAAAACCCACCGCGCAGCGCGCGGACAATAAGGAGTTATTATGTTGAAAAACGTCAAATGCGCCCGCTGCGTCAAGTGCGGGAAAGAATACGAGGCCACGGCGAACCTCACGAACTGCTCGTGCGGCGGCATTCTCGACATCATCTATGACTACGACTACATCAAAAAGAACCTGACGAAGGAAACGCTCAAGTCCCGCCCGAACACAATGTGGCGCTACCGCGAGCTGCTGCCGGTCGAGGAGACGACACCCGACACGCCGCTGCGCGTGGGCTGGAGCCCGCTCTACGAAGAGCCGCGCCTTGCAAAGCAGCTCGGCCTCAAAAAGCTCTGGGTCAAGGACGACGGACAGAACCCGACGGCGTCGCTCAAGGACCGCGCGTCCGCCATGGCGGTCGCCAAGGCGGGGGAGGCGGGCGCGAAGATCATCGCCTGCTCGTCCACGGGCAACGCCGCGAGCTCTCTTGCGGGCAACGCCGCGGCCGCGGGCCTCAAGACCTTCATCTTCGTTCCCGAGCGCGCGCCCAAGGGTAAGGTCGCGCAGCTGATGACCTTCGGCGCAAACGTGATCTCCGTCAAAGGCAACTATGAAGAGACGTTCGAGCTGTCGAAAAAGGCCATCGACAAGTGGGGCTGGTACAACCGCAACGCGGCCATCAATCCGTACCTCTCCGAGGGCAAGAAGACCGTTTCGATCGAGATCGCCGAGCAGCTCGACTGGAAGATGCCGGATTATCTCGCCATCTCCGTCGGCGACGGCTGCACCATCGCAGGCGTGTGGAAGGGCCTCAAGGACCTGTACGCCATCGGCTTTATCGACAAGCTCCCGCGCCTCATTTCCGCGCAGGCCGAGGGCTGCCACCCCATCAACCGCGCCATCGCGGAGAACAAGCCCTGGGAGCCGATGGAGGAGAACACGCTGGCCGACTCCATCGCCGTCGGCGTGCCGCGCAACGCGGACAAGGCGCTCATGGCGATCCGCGAGTCGAACGGCATCGTCGTGAATGTGACGGACGAGGAGATCATGGCGGCGCAAAAGCTGCTCGGCACGACCTGCGGCGTCTTCGGCGAGCCCGCGGGCGTCACCGGTACGGCGGCAGTCAAGAAGCTCTGCGAGCAGGGCGTGCTCGGTGAGAATGACACGGTCGTCTCCGTCGTGACGGGCAATGGCCTCAAGGACGTGGCCAACGCCATCAAATTCTGCGGCGAGCCGATGAGCCTGCCGAACGACCTTGACCTGCTGGTCGAGGAATTCGACAAGCGCGGCATCAAGACCGAGGCATAACAGAAAAAGAAGAGCCCCGCGAACCAGACGGTTCGCGGGGCCTTTTTTATACAAAGTGCTTATTTATGATAGGGACGCAGTTCAGCAGGGCGGAGATCGCCGTGGAAGCTGCGAACACGAAAATCGCGAGCAGCGGCACGGAGAAAAAGGCGTTGCATGAAAAGGTATCAATGCCAAAGTGCTGTAACAGCTCGATGACCATGGGGTGGACAAGATAAACGCCGAAGCTGTATCTTGACAACTGACGGACGAAGGCAAGAGCCTTCGCCTGTCTGTCTCCCTCTCGGAAACTCGACAGATTCAGATGCTGCTTGGCGAAGACAAAGATCGGAACGCTGGTGAGCAGCACGTTGAGCGAATCGTAGTTATAGAAGACAGCGCTCGGCGCGCCCTGCGCCTTGGCGTGGACAACGGGGGCGATTATGGAGAAAAGAAGCGCCAGAATGCCGACAGCATAGAGGACGGCCTCCTCTCTGCGGCTGAAGTCCCTGCGGCTTAAATAGTATCCGCCGACAAAATAGACCGTGAAGCCGAGCGGAAAATAGCAGTAGGTATACATGCTGACGGTTTTGATCACAACGCTCAGCTGCGGCGAGATAAAGGAGGAATACAGGACAAGCTGAGGAAGAAGAAACGTAAAGATAAGCGCCAGCAGCAGGAAGTAACGCATAAGCATTTCGCTCTGAGCGATGGGCCGCAGGAGAGGAATGAGCAGATACAGCCCTACGATCATGTAGAGGAACCACAGATGATAATGCCCCGTGATGAACTGGGAAAGCACGACCGAAAGCGGCGCGTGACGAAAGACAAGGTCGATGAGCGCGTAGCAGCCGGACCAGAAGAGAAAGACCGTGGCGATACGCGCGACGTTCTTTTTGAGAATGGAGGAGATGCTGACATCGCGCCCGAGAAACAGCGCACCGCTGATCATCACAAAGATGGGGACAGACCATTTTCCTGTGGTACAGTAGAGATTGAAGGCAAACCACGCCCGTGAACTGACGTCAACATCTGCCCAGTGCTGCGCGGCAAGATGCACGAAAACAACAAAGAAGATCGCCACGATGCGGAGAATGTCGAAATAGATCACGCGCCTGCGCGTGGAATGCTCTGCTGGCATGCTTAGCTCTCCTTTTCCGCAGCGTTACCAACCATCTCATTCTGCGCATCGTCAGACGCGGCATCGGGTGCGGACGCTTCCGCAGGCTCTGCCGCCGCTTCGGCCTTCTGCGCGGCCATGGCCTCGGCGCGGCCTTCTTCGCGCGCCTGCTTTACGGCCTCCTCGCGGGTCTTTTCCGCCTTGGCGCGCTCCTTTTCGACCATGTGCTGAGCGTGCTTATTTTGCAGCTTGAACACCAGCCGCAGCACGAACACGAACACCACGATCGCAAGGCCGAGCCAGCTCCAGAACTTGAGCTCGAAGAGCGTCTTGACCGTCCAGTACTTCGCCTGCATGCCGAGAAAGCAGAACAGGATCGACACGGCCAGCGCCGCGCCGAACAGCAGCACCCACAGCACCGACTTGACGGCGCTGTGCTTGCGAACGCGCAGGTGCGCAATCAAAAACAGCAGACTCAGCAGAAAAAACGCAGGGAACTGCGCAAATAAAATTTCCCTCAGATCCATATCTTACCTCACAGTGCGCATTTGCCGCGCTTCAAATATTCGCCCATCTTGCCGCCGACGACCTTGCCGCCGTCCACCTGCAGCTGACCGCGCAGGTAGACTTTCGACACGCCGCCGTTCGTGCGGAAGCCCTCAAACGGCGTGTAGCCTGCCTTGGAGAGCATGTCCGCGCCGTGGAGCACGTGACTCGCGCCGGGATCGTAGACGACGATGTCGGCGTCGCTGCCCGCAGCGATGACGCCCTTGCGGGGGTAGAGACCGTAGAGCTTGGCGGGATTTTCGCTCAGCGCGCGGCAGACGCCGCCGAGCGAGAGCTTGTTTTCATTGATGGCCACAGTGTAGACGACCTCGCCACGCGTTTCGACGCCGGGAAGACCGCCGGGGATCTTCGTAAAGTCGTCGCGGCCCATGTCCTTCTGCTCGAGCGTGAACGAGCAGTGGTCGGTCGAGATGGTCTGCACCTCGCCGCGGCGTAGCGCCTTCCAGAGCGCTTCACTGTCTTCCTGCGAGCGGATCGGCGGCGCGCAGACATAGCGCGCAGCGGAGGAAAAGTCGGGATCGTAGTAAACGCCGTCGTCGAGCGCCAAATACTGCGGGCAGGTCTCGACATACACGGTCTGTCCGCGGCGGCGCGCCGCGGCGATCTCGTCAAGAGAAGCACGGTTCGTCGTGTGGACGATGATGACGGGCGCGTCGGCCGCCTGCGCGATGCGCAGCAGACGTGAGACGGCCTCGGCCTCCAAATAGTCGGGGCGGGAGATCGGGTGCGATACGACGTCCGCGCCCAGGCCGCTCGCCTTGAGTTCGGCGATGCGCGCGTCGATGACGCCCGCGTTCTCACAGTGGACGCCCGCGATGCCGCCGCGGACCTTGAGCGCTTTCAGCGCGCGGTAGACCGCGCCGTCGCCGATCATCATGGCGGGGTAGGTGAGGTACATCTTGAAAGACGTGATACCGGCGTCGAACATCGCGTCGAGCTCAGACTCGATGCTCTCGTTCCAGTCGTCGATAGTCATATGGAAGCCGTAGTCGCAGTAGCACTTGCCGTCGGCCTTTTTATGCCAGAGATCAAGCCCATAGGCAAGGGATTCCCCTTTATTGGGGCAGGCAAAGTCGATGACCGTCGTCGTGCCGCCGCGGATGGCGCTTTTGCTGCCGCTTTCAAAGTCGTCGGCCGTCGTGGTGCTGCACACATCGAGATCGAAGTGCGTGTGCGCGTCGATAAAGCCGGGGAAGAGCATGCAGCCCGTCACGTCGACGACCTCGCTCTGCGCGGCGAGCTCGGGCGGGATGTGGCCAAGCATTTCGACCTTTTCCCCGTCGATGAGCACGTCGGCGCGGCGGCAGCCGCGGCCGCTGACGACATAGCCACCTCGAAGCAGTGTTTTCATGGAAGAAGCCTCCTTATCTGAGAGAAAAAATTCCGTACCAAATTGACAAAAGCATAGCATACTTTTTACCTGATTTCCATAGAGTTTGGAAAAAATGTGAGAAGCGCCAAGATTTTTGCCGCAAATTCGGAACAATGCCGTATTGAGAAAGTAGCAGACATACGATACAATAAAATTATACCACATTCCGCTTTTATTTGTACAAAAAGCGAACTTTTGGCGCGCAGACCAACTGAGAGATGTGAAAAGAAGCTGTGTGTCACGAAGAGCGGACAGAGAAAAAGCGGAGTGAAAAAATTGAGGAGGAAAACACTATGCGTAAGTTCCTATCCGTTCTGCTCGCAATGGCGATGGTTCTCAGCCTGACTGTGACCGGTTTTGCGATCGAGGACACGGCAACTACAAGAGAGCCCGAAGTCATGACCGAAGAAGCGACGATGGCGGGCAAGACCGTGATCCTGCACACAAACGATGTGCACGGCGCGATCGAAGGCTATGCCTACATCACCGCGCTCAAGGCCGACTACGAGGCCAAGGGCGCCGAGGTTATCCTCGTTGATGCGGGCGACTACAGCCAGGGCGAAGTCTATGTCAGCGACACCAAAGGCCTCGATGCCGTCGAAATGATGAACGTCACGGGCTACGACGTCGTCACTCTCGGCAATCATGAGTTCGACTACGGTTACGCACAGCTCAAGGAGAACATGACCAAGGCGGACTTCAAGATCCTCTGCGCGAATGTCTACGGTGAGGACGGCACCCCCATCTTCGATGCGAACTACACCTACACCACCAAGTCCGGCGTGAAGATCGGCTTCTTCGGCATGGAGACGCCCGAAGCGCAGACCAAGGCCAACCCCGCGCTCATCAAGGGTCTCAAGTTCGACACCGACCTCAAGGCAGTCGCCGAAAAGCAGCTTGAAGCGCTCAAGGATGACGATGTCGTCATCGCGCTTTCCCACCTCGGTGTGGATGATTCTTCCAAGCCCTATACCTCCTATGACCTCTACAATGCGGCCAAAGGTATCGACTTCATCATCGACGGTCACTCCCACAGTGTGATGATTAAGGGCAAGAACGGCGAGCCCATCCAGTCCACCGGTACGAAGTTCGCCAATATCGGCGTGATCGTCATCGACGACGCCACCAAGAAGATCGAGAGCAACTCCCTCTTCGAGATCAAGGAAGACACCGCCAAGGACGCGACCGTGGCTGCTGCCGCGCAGAAGATCATCGACCGCATCGACAAGGAGTACGGCGCGGTCTTCGCCAAGAGCAAAGTGGAGCTCAATGGCGCGAAGGCCCCCAACGGCAACCGCGACGGTGAGACCAACAACGGCGATCTCATCACCGATGCAATGCTCTGGAAGGTCATGCAGAACAAGGAAGGCCTGACCGTGAATGAAGACCATGTGGTCGCCATCACCAACGGCGGCGGTATCCGCGCGGCCATCAAGGTCGGCGATGTCACCAAGAAGGATATCAAGACTGTTCTCCCGTTCGGCAACACCATCGAAGTGATTTATGTCACCGGCACTGAACTGCTCGAGGCACTCGAAGCCTCCACGTTCTGCGTGCCTGAGTCCATCGGCGGCTTCCCACAGGTCAGCGGCATCAGTTACACCATTTCCACCGGCGCTGTCTATGACGCGAATGCCGAGACCTATCCAGCTTCCACCTACTACGGTCCAAAGTCCATCAACCGTGTGACGATCAACAGCATCAATGGCAAGGACTTCAAGCTGGGTGATACCTATGCGGTTGTCACCAATAACTTCAGCGCTGCCGGCGGCGATACCTATTATGCTTTCAAGGCCGCTACCGCGAAGTTCGACACCGGCGTTCCTATGGACGAGGCTGTGATGGAGTACATCACCACCGAACTCAAGGGCGTGATCGGCGAGCAGTATGCCGCGCCTCAGGGCCGCATTCTGATGAACCCGTTCAAGGATGTCAAGGTTTCCTCCTGGTTCGGCCAGTATGTCATCGACCTCTACAATGACGGCATCATCAACGGCACCTCCGCCACCACCTATGCGCCCAACGACACCCTGACCTGGGCTGCCGCGCTCAAGCTCCTGCTTGTCAGCAACGGCGATCTCAAGGCTGCGGACGCCACCGGCGCCGACTGGAGCAAGAACGCCATCGCCAAGGCTGCGGAGCTGGGCCTCGTTGCCGCCGACCTCGACGGCGCGAAGGACATCTCCCGCCTTGAGTTCTGCCAGGTCGCTGCCAAGCTCAACAAGCTTGCCGAGTCCAAAACCGAGAGCAAGTTCACTGACTGCGCCGACGGTTACGTGATGGCGCTCGTCGACGCGAAGGTCATCAGCGGTATGACCGAGACCACCTTCGAGCCCGATGCCTCTCTGACCCGCGCGCAGATCGCCAAGATCATCTATCAGCTGAACCTGATCGAGAAGTAAGGCAAAGCACAGAACAACGAAAAGGGCGCTGCTTGAAGCAGCGCTCTTTTTTTGCTTACAATAGGGAAGAGGGAGCCGGTGCGATGCACCGGCTCCCTCATTTTTCGTTTTGCTTACAGGTAGAGATAGCTGTACTTATCGCGCACGGTGAGGATGAGTGCCTCCAGCTCAACGGGAAGATCGTTGTCGCAGGATGCCAAGTCATATTCCTTTACACCGTCCTCGTAGCGCAGGCGGACCATATCGTCGTCCTCGAAGAGCACGCCGTAGTTTTCGCTCTCGTCCATGTCCTCCTTCGTCTGGAAGAGGGTGAATTTGTCGTGGCAGGGCTCGCTGGCGTAGGGGCAGAACTGCGTACAGTTGCCGCATTCGTTGCACATCTTGTCGACGTGAACGATTTCGTGCGAGCCATCGGACATCTTGATGACCACGTTCGCGCGGTTCGGGCAGGAATCGACGCAGTTTTCACACACGGTGGAGCACTGCAGGCAGCGCTCGCCATCGCAGACACACTTACTGGCCATCGAGAGGATACCCTTCTTGGCCTGCGCGTCGAACTCGGTCACATCGGCCTCGGCGGGAATGTCGTAAACGTGGGGGTGGCCGATGACGATCTCGGCAAAGCGTGCGGCATCGGCAATGCCCTCGACCACGGTGGCGGGGCCGCGGTGCGCGTCGCCCGCGCAGTACACGCCGGGAATGTTCGTCTCGAACGCGGGACCCTTGCGCTCCATCTCAATGCCGTTTGCGGCCATCAGCTCAGCGTCGACCTGCTCGCCCACGGCGGAGATGACCATGTCGCAGGGAATGGTGAACTGCTCACCGGACTTGACGGGGCTGCGGCGGCCGGTCTCGTCCGGCTCACCGAGGATCATCTTATCGCACAGGAGCTTGCCACGGCTCTGTTTGACGGGCGCGGCCAGCTCGACGAATTCGACGCCCTCGTCGATGGCGAGCTGTAACTCGTGCTCGTCGGCGGGCATGAATTTCTTCGTGCGGCGGTAGAGGATAGTCGCGTGCGCGCCCATTCTCTTGGCAACGCGCGCGGCGTCCATGGCGGTGTTGCCCGCGCCGACAACGACGATGTTGCCGCTCAGGCAGGGCTTGACCTGCTTTTTCATGCGCTTCATCCACTCGATGACGCCCTGCACGTTGCCTTCAATGTCGAGCTTGCCGGGCTTCCACGCGCCGGTGGCCATCAGGATGTGCGTGTAGCCCATCTTCTTGAGCTGTTCGACGGACGGAGCAGGCTTGCCGAGCTTGACCTCGACGCCGTAGCGCTCCATGAGCGCGACGTCCTTGTCGATGGCCTCGTCGCTGATGCGGAAGGCGGGGATGACGTAGCGCGGCACGCCGCCGAGCTTGCGCTCGCGCTCAAAGATCGTGGTGGGAACACCCTCGCGGCCAAGGAAGTACGCCGCGGCGATACCGGTCGGGCCGCCGCCGACGATGGCAACCTTTTTATCCTCGACCGGCTCAGGCATACGGAGGGAGGCCATCAAGGTGTTGTAGCCCTTTTCCGCGGCAAGAAGCTTCGTCTCGCGGATGTGGACGGATTCCTCATAGAAGTTGCGCGAGCACTTGCCCTGGCAGCGGTGCGCGCAGATGGTGCCGGTGATAAACGGCAGGGCGTTCTTCTCGGTGATGAGGCGGAGCGCCGGGCCGTAGAGCCCCTTGCGGCAGAGCTCAAGATATTCGGGAATGTCCTGCTCGATGGGGCAGCCGCCCTTGCAGGGCGCGGCAAAGCAGTCGAGCAGCGGTACCTGTTCATCTTTTTTGCGCGAGGGGAGCGGCTTGATTGCCTTGAGGTGGTGGAAGTCGTGCAGCGCGGAGGCGGCAAGGTCGGAGATCGCGGCAGGGTCGTTGCCGGAAAATGCGCGGTAGGGCATATCCTCGACCTTTTCGACCATCTGGTGCAGGCGGTTGTAGCCGCCGGGCTTCAGGATGGTGGTGGCGACGGTGATGGGCCAGATGCCGGCGGCAAAGAGCTTGTCACAGTTGAAGTAGTCCGCGCCGCCTGCGAACGAAATGCGCATCTTGCCGCCAAACTGGCGGGAGATGCGATTGCACATCTCGATCGTCAGTGGGAAGAGGCTGCGGCCGGACATGTACATTTCCTCGTTGGGAAGCTCGCCGCGCGTCGTGTCGACGGGGAAGGTGTTGGAGAGCTTGAGGCCGAATTCGAGGTCCTGCTTGTCCGCAAGCTTTTGCAGCCGCTCGAACATCGGCACGGCGTCCTCCCACTGGAGGTCCTCGTTGAAGTGGTGCTCATCGAAGACGATGTAGTCATAGCCCATGGAATCGAGGATGCTGCGCGCGGTCTTGTAGCCGAGGATGGTCGGGTTGCACTTGACGAAGGTGTGCAGGCCCTTTTCGGTCAGGAGATAGGACGCGATGCGCTCGATCTCATCAGGGGGGCAGCCGTGCAGCGTCGAAAGCGTGACGCTGTGGGAGACATGCGGCGAGATGGCGGCGATGAACGCCGCCTCCTCCGGGAACAGCTCCGTCAGGACCTTGCGGCACTCGGCAAACACCGGCAGCTGCGAGGCATCCTTCATGGATTCGATATAGTGGTCGATCTTCGCGCCACGGATTCCCTCGAGGTCATAGCCGACGGACATGTTGAACACAAAGCCGTCCGGGTCGCCGTAATGCCAGACCTTCGCCATGATCTTCAGGGCGAACCACGCCTTGACATACTCATCGAGCGCCTGCACGACCTCCAGCTCCGTGGACCACTCCTGATTGTAGCCCTCGTCGTCTGCAAGGATGCAGGGACGCGGCACGCAGGCGGCAAGCTCCGCGCCGTCCATCTTCTGAACGGTCTTGACCTCGAAGAAGCGCGCGCCTGCGACGTAGGCGGCGATGATATTCTGCGCCAGCTGGCTGTTCGGGCCTGCAGCGGGGCCGAACGGGCTTTCGATCTTCTCGCCGAAGATGGGAAGCGTCTTGGCCGGGTCGGCGATCCAGCGCTTATGCACGCCGAAGACCTCGCCGGTCTTCTCCCGCTCTGCGAGGATCCAGTTCATCAGGCTGCGGAACGGAATGGGATACATTTTCTCAGACATGGGATCATCCTCCTGTGATGCTTGTTGCGGCGCCGCGCGCACCCCGGGTAAGGCAGGCGCGGCGCAGGATCATATTTGGCAGAATATGACAGAAAGTTATTGTTAATTTCTTAGTTGTTATTCCCAGTCAGGGCAGCACCGCACAATTCAGCCGATGCAATGTGCGGGAGAGAAGCCTTAGTAGGTGCAGTCGTTCAGCGCGCCCCAGAGCTTCTTGGATTCCTCGAGGATGTGCGCATTGATCGCCTCTTCGTCGATACCGATGAGCTCGCGGTCCTTCATGAGGAGCTTGCCGTTAGCGATCGTTGTGCGGCAGAGCTTGCCGGTCATGCCGAAGAGGATGTGGCCGTCGATATTCTCGTCCGAGAACGGAGTGTACGGCTTGTAATCCATGACGATGATATCGGCAGCAGCGCCGGCCTTCAGAACGCCCAGCTCGTCCGGGAAATACTTTGCGCCGATCTTCGCGTTGTTTTTAAAGAGCATGCCCGTGACTTCGCACCATGCGACGTTCGGCAGGCAGGCGTTCAGACGCTGTACGCAGAGCGCAGCCTTGAGAGACTCGATCATATCGTTTGTCCACGCGTCGGTGCCGAGACCTACGAGGATACCGTTTTTCGTCAGCGGCAGCACCGGGCAGACGCCGACTGCGTTCGACATATTGGATTCGGGATTGTTGACGACCATCGTGCCGGTATTCTTAATCAGTTCGATCTCCGCCGGGTTCACGTGGATGCA
>OIXA01005819.1_pt1 | contig 10744 bp, 10 predicted proteins | sample 1587721 | NCBI WGS metagenome assembly OIXA01 (sample SAMEA3888900, study PRJEB22519) | human gut metagenome | biome: human gut; feature: human-associated habitat; material: faeces | place: Denmark | collected 2013 | reverse complement strand
GTGCCAACGACCGCACAGGTTGCTATAGAAAAACTGCTTTGATTATATTTTAACATATGTGAAAGAAATAGCAAGCGGTTTGTATTTTATTATATTGTTTTTGTTGTATATGCAACATATTTTTGGACAAAATTATAGTAATATTGTATTATAAATAATGAAATCAACATTCAAGAAAGAAGGACAAGAAATCCTATGGACAAGGTTTTCAAAATAGAAGATTTACGCCCTATCCGCGACGAGATGACCATCTCACGAAATTCAAGGCTAAGTGACAAAACACCCATAACCTGATTTTCTTATCGGAGCTTATGCTGCAAAACATACCATATCAGAAGGTGATATGCTGGTAGTCCCTTCGAAAACACTCTGCGGAGTAACAACAGAAACCGGCTGTATTTACACCGAAATCATCATAAAAAAGGAGAACAACAATATGAACAAAATTATCAAATCAGGCGAGGTCATGAAGCTTAAGGATCTTATCTCATATGAGGATGGCAGTATCACGAACATTGATGTGGTAAGCAACGACACAATGAAATTCGTGCTTATGGCATTCGATGAGGGCACCGGTCTCACACCGCATCGCGCGCCTGGAAATGCAATAATTTTCGCACTCGAGGGCAAGGCTGTAATAGACTACGAGGGCAAAGATTACACAATCTCAGCAGGCGAAAATTTCCGTTTTGACAAAAACGGACTGCACAGCGTAACCGCTGACGAAAGGTTCAAGATGGGACTTCTTCTGGTGTTGGAGTAAAGCCTGCTTCACTCTTTTTTCAAATCCCATGCCCCCGCTTCCTAAGCACCGGCATTGTGTATATCTTCACCAAAAGCGGTATCACCATGATAAACCATACTATCGGCTCTGCCACTATCACTCCTGTATAGCCAAGCAGTGGCACAAGTGTGAATGCAATGATTATCTTTCCCACCATCTCAAGTGAGCTTGATACAAGCGGCGTAATCTGCTCTCCAAGCCCCTGCATTGCATTTCGCACTATACATATAACAGCGGTCACATAATAAAACAGAGTGTCAAATTTGAGATAATTTGTGGCATTTTTTATAACAATAGGATTATTAGTGCCTGTTACAAGCTTCACCAGCCACGGGCCTATAGTGTAGCTTGCGATAATTGCCATCGTACACCATATGCAGGTATAGAATATTGCCAGTTTTATGCCTTTTTTCACTCTGGCTACTTCTCCCGCTCCTATATTCTGCCCACAGAAGGTCGCCATTGTCTGTCCAAACACGGTAAACATGACCATGAATATCTCCGATATCTTTCTGGCAGCCGTGTGAGCTACTATAATATCCTGTCCCAGTCGGTTTATGGCGGTCTGCAGGGTCAGCGAGCCTATATTTACAAGTGAACTCATAAATGCCATGGAAAGACCGGCCTTAAGCATCGTCATTTTCATCACGGCTATTACTTCAGGAGTCATATTATTCTCGCTGTCTTTACATTCTGCTCCCTCGGTATCACAATTTTCGTCGCTAGATTTCAGGTGTCTTCGCAGTAAATGACTGTCAAATAAATCACTGCGGGACAATCTCAAAAGCTCATATCTTTTTACCATATATACATAGCACACAATAAACGCAATAACCTGTGCAAGTACAGTAGCAATCGCAGCGCCCGCCACTCCTGCCTTCAGTACAACCACAAAGAAAATATCACCTGCCATATTCAGACAGACCGAGACGGCTAGTATGACAAGCGGCGTAACTGTATCGCCCAGTGCCCTAAGTGCCGCCGCACATGCATCATACAAAAATGTCGCTACAAGCCCTGCTATTATAATAAAAATATATGACACAGCCATTCCCATCAAATCCTTTGACACATTTAAAAATCCAAGAATCTGACGCAAAAATAACAGGCACAATACCGTTATAGCAAGCGCTATTATGCATCCCATTTTAATTGACAGTGCAAACGATTTCTTTACACCGTCATAGTCCCTTGCGCCAAATTTCTGGGCTGTTATTATGGCAAATCCATTAGCTAAGCCCATCAAAAAGCCTATCATCAGATTGCTGAGTGTCGTGGTGGCTCCGACTGCTGCCAGTGAGTTTTCTCCCAGATATGATCCGACTATTCTCGTGTCAACTATACTGTATGTGAGCTGGAGTATATTTGCCATAAATATTGGAATGGCAAATGCCAGTATGAGTCTTGATGGTTTTCCTTTTGTAAGGTCTTTCATGTATGTATATCCTCGTATATTTCAAAATATTTTCATCAATATATTAGCAGATAAATTTTAAAATTCAATCTTTTTAATCGGTAATATAATCATTTCTGATCATACTAAAATATAAACAACAATATATAGTTTATATACGCAATAATTATACATATTAAATTTATATATATTATATTTACACGCATTGAATTTATACGTATCATATGTTATATTATATATATACTAAAGAAAGGTGGATAAAAATATGCCGATCAAACCAACTGAAATGGAACGTATAATACTTGCCGATGGGTGGATTTTCAAAAACCAAACCGGATCACATCGGCATTATATTCATCCTTCAAAGCCCGGAAAAGTAACCATTCCTTTTCATAAAGGCAAAGAACTGAACAAAATCACTGAAAATTCTATCCGTAAGCAAGCGGGAATCAAATAATCATAAGGAGGTATACTCATCATGTTATCAATATATCCGGCATGTTTTTTTAAGGAAGATAATGGATACTCTGTAATCTTTCCTGATTTAAATTATCTTGCAACACAAGGAGATACCCTTGAAGATGCTGTGGCCATGGCTGTTGATTGTCTTGCAGGATATCTGTATACGGCTAAGATGGATAATGAAAAATTTCCTAAAGCATCCAAATTATCTGATATCAATATTGACAGACTATCTGACGAATTAGACATAACAGGAACATATACCGATGCATTTACCAATATGGTTTCAGTAGATGTTAAGGCATATGCCAAAGAGCATTTCGATAAATCGGTCCGAAAAACCCTTACCATTCCGGCTTGGCTAAATACTGCTGCGCAGGAAGAGGGAATTAATTTTTCAAAAACACTGCAGGAAGCACTTATGTCAAAGCTTAAGGCTCATTAGATATCTGCATTATAATTCGGAGACATTATGAACAACGATATAAAATACAAGCTGGCCAATGCCATGAAGGAATGCATGTTTTCCTCTCCTGTCGAGAAAATTACGGTTAAGGAAATCTGCGACACATGTGGTGTGACCAGACAAACCTTTTACAGAAATTTTCAGGACAAATATGACCTGATAAACTGGTATTTTGATAAGATACTGATTGAATCCTTCCACCAGATGGGTGAGGGCAGTACCGTGTACGAAAGCCTTGTTAAAAAATTTGAATATATCCGGATGGAGCAACTTTTCTTTAAGGCTGCTTTTAAAAATGATGAGCAGAACAATCTAAAGGAGCATGATTTTGAGCTGATTCGCCAGTTTTATATTGACCAGATTGAGGGAAAAAGCCACCGGAAAATATCCGACAAGCTATTGTTCCAGCTTGAGATGTACTGTCAGGGTTCTGTCTTTATGACAACACAGTGGGTGCTTGGCAATAAAAACTTCACCCCTCAGGAGCTTGCCGGACTGCTCGCTGATGCTATGCCAAAGGAGCTTGCCGACGTATTTCGCGAGGTAAACCTGATATAATTCAAGTAAAATATGTGGTTTTCGCCACCAATTTATAACAGAGTAAAAATCCGGGAATGCTGTCAATTGACAGTTCCCGGATTTTTACATCCCTGTAAGCTGTTGCAGAATTACATAATCTTACGGAAAAGAGCCTTCAAATCCTCAACACTTGCATCCTTTGGATTTCCAGGTGCACATGCATCCGCGTGAGCAGACTCTGCGAGGAAGTCTAAGTCATCCTCCTTAATAGCTTCAAGCTTTGTTGGGATTCCTACATCTACAGAGAGCTGCGCTACAGCATCGATTGCAGCCTTTCTGTACTCCTCTACAGACATATCATCTACGCCCTTTACTCCCATTGCGCGGGCGATTTCACGATATTTTTCGCCTGTGCAGTCTGCATTGTACTCCATTACGATTGGAAGCATCATAGCACATGCTACTCCGTGTGGTGTATCATAAACAGCTCCGAGTGTATGAGCCATTGAATGAGCGATTCCAAGACCTACATTTGAGAATCCCATTCCGGCAATGTACTCTCCAAGTGCCATGCCCTCACGTCCCTCTTTTTCATTGGCAACTGCACTTCTTAAGGATCTTGCAATAATCTCTATTGCTTTGAGATGGAACATGTCTGTCATCTCCCAGGCAGCCTTTGTTGTGTAGCCCTCGATAGCATGTGTGAGTGCGTCCATACCTGTTGATGCTGTAAGTCCCTTTGGCATTGATGACATCATGTCTGGGTCTACGATTGCGATGATTGGCATGTCATGTGGGTCCACACATACAAACTTTCTCTTTCTCTCTACATCTGTGATGACATAGTTGATTGTAACCTCTGCTGCTGTTCCTGCTGTTGTAGGTACTGCGATGATAGGAACACAAGGCTTCTTTGTAGGTGCAACACCCTCTAAGCTTCTTACATCCTCAAACTCCGGGTTTGCGATGATGATACCGATTGCCTTTGATGTATCCATAGAAGATCCGCCTCCGATTGCAATGAGGTAATCAGCTCCTGATTTCTTAAATGTCTCTACGCCATGCTTTACGTTGTCGATTGTTGGATTTGGCTTAATCTCTGAGTAAAGCTCATATTCCAATCCGTTCTTATCAAGGATATCTGTTACCTTTGCTGTAACTCCAAATTTGATTAAGTCAGGGTCAGAGCATACCAGTGCTTTTTTAAAGCCATGCGCCTTTGCCTCTGTTGCAATCTCCTGGATTGCACCTGATCCGTGATAAGATGTCTCGTTTAACATGATTCTGTTAGCCATAGTGTAAAATCTCCTTCCAATTTTAAAAATATACTCCTAAAAAACTCTGCCGATAAATTCTTATAACTTATCTGCCTGACTATATTTTAACAAAGTATTAAACGAGATGTAAGTTACAAACCTGCCAATGTGTAACATACCTGTTGCAATATGTAACCTGCCAGTTACCTATGTATATCCCACCGACTGCCAATCACACCTTGTGGCTGTCTGATATAACTTTCTTTAACTCTCTTGCCGCCGCACTAATCGGGTGATGAATATCGTATACCATACATATATTTCTCTGCGGTATCTCCTCCTCCAGAGCTATCTCTACAATCTCGCGATTTGCTATCGCAGCCTCTGCCATAGGCTTTGGCATAAAGGCAAGACCAAGCTCACTTTTCACAAGTGGCAGTATCTGATCTGTCGTTGCGGTCTCTGTATCAGGCGCAAATTCAAGTCCGTGTGACATAAAAAATCTGTTAAAAAACTGAAATGTCATGGTCTCCCGCCCCAGTCCGATAAGCGGATAATTATGCAGCTCCTTTAATGACAGAGTCTGGCTTCCGAGTGCAGTAAAGGTGGTACCACCCACGAGAATCTCCTGGAACGAGCCAAGCTTTATCATCTTAAGAGGGGCCTCCACCTCAACCGGTGTCGATACAACCGCAAAATCAATCATGCCGTTTTTTACGGCATTTATAGCCTGTGGGGTGGAGTGATTATATATCTTAAGCCTGATACCCGGATATGCCATGTGAAAAGTCTTTAGCCTGTCAAGCAGATATATGTTTAGAGCTGTCTCACTGGCTCCTATTGATACGCTTCCGTGTGACAGTCCTGTGCTGTCTGACAGCTCCTCCTCCGCAGCAAGTATCTGTGACATCGCTGCAGATACATGAGCGTACAAACGCTCTCCCTCCGGTGTGAGCTGCACACCTCTGTTATTTCTGATAAAAAGTATGCTGTTTATCTGCTGCTCCAAATTGTTCATGGCGCGGGTTACATTTGGCTGGCTGTTTCCGAGCGCCCTCGCAGCCTTTGTGAAATTGCAGTATTTTGCAACATAATAAAATATCTTGTAGTACTCAAAATTTATATCCATATTTAAAGCCTCCTTTTTATTATCGTTTTACCGGTCATTTTTCCGATAATACACAGATACTAATGATATAATAATATGATATTTCAATTATATCAATTATACTTTTTACTTATTATAATCATAATTGTATAATCATAAATGCTCAAAAGAGAAATATTGATTATATATATAAGAAAAGGACGTGTTTCAAATGAGTGAAAAGACAATGTTTCCAAGAGAAGACCATACAGAAATGCTGTTTCAGAAGATACTAAACGATCCATGGGCGTGTGACAGGCTTATGGAAACCTTCAATGAAAATCTGGTTTACAACGATGAATTTGATGTATCACTTCCGGCAGAAAAATTTGCTAAAGCTCTCTTCAATGCATATACTAACCGTGATCTTTCCGCACTGCTTATGTGTCTGTGCAACAACACCGTATTTGATTTGCTGCGCAATTCATATATCATACCGTACAGGTTCAATGCCGACGGACATCAAAATCCGATAATCATGACCGATGAACACGGAAATCCGCTGCCCGAGTATAAACACATATCTCACGACAAGAACTATATACATTTTCATGAGATATACAATGATATGCCAGATAAAAAGGATATCTACTACGCACAGGCTTACCGCTACAGTCACACATATGATTCCGAGCATATGACTCCCACGCAGCAGGTCATTGTAAAGCATGACGGAATACTCTTGATACGAGAGCTTCCCGATACCGTAAAACTCAAGGAGACTGAGGCTGAGGCTTACTCTGCCGTATGGGATCTGATGATACAGATTGAAAAGGAGCTTCCTATGGCATATGTTTTTTACGGTCAGGACTCTCTTGTGGAAAATGACAAGCGGTATGATGAAATTGGTATTTTCCTGCGAAGCTCTCATTTCCTAAAAAATCTTGAAAAACATGTACAAAAGGCCGAGGCGATAATTTATGGCAGATAACAGCTACACAGATATCATGGAAAAAAATCATATGGAAATCCCCTGGCATGATTATGCCAGACAGGATGGAAATATACTCATAGATAAGGCGGGACTGATTGAAAAAGCCTCTGTAATCGGACGTGTCGGACTCATCATGCTCTCCTGCGGCACAGGAGCCTGGCGTGTGAGAACCTCCATGAACCGGCTCTCAAAGGTGCTTGGTGTCACATGTACAGTGGATGTCGGACTTATGTCAATCGAGTTTAACTGTTTTGACGGCACTGACTGTATATCGCAGTCACTCAGCATAGCAAACACAGGTGTAAACACCTCAAAGCTCTATCGCATGGAGCAGTTTGTCGACAATTTTCCTAACGAGGAAGCTCATCTGACCGGCGAAGAAATCCACCGTCGACTCGATGAGATAGAGCAGATTCATGCCATTTACTCCCCTGCAAGGCTTGGGCTTGCAGCCGCTATAGCATGCTGTGCCTTCACATTTTTGCTCGGCGGAGGCCCTATCGAGATGATGCTGGCATTTATAGCAGCCGGCATCGGAAATCTCATACGAACCAAGCTTATAAAGCATCATTTTACCTTGTTCCTTAATATAGCGGTATCAATTTCTGCCTCATGCTTCATATATGCGGCACTTTTAAAAATAGCAGAGATGGCTTTCAATGTACCATCAATTCATGAAGCCGGATACATCTGTTCCATGCTCTTTATCATTCCGGGATTTCCGTTTATTACAAGCGGAATCGACCTGGCAAAGCTGGATCTGCGCTCCGGTCTTGAACGCCTTGCCTATGCAATAATAATAGTCATGGTAGCCACGATGTTTGCATGGATTATGGCGCTGCTTCTGCAGCTTAAGCCTATGGACTTTGAAGATTTGGATCTGGGCCCCGTACTACATCTAATCCTGAGGCTTATAATGAGCTTCTTCGGTGTGTTTGGATTCTCAATCATGTTCAACAGCCCTGCTCCCATGGCTGCAACAGCCGCACTTATCGGTGCCATAGCAAATTCACTGCGGCTTGAGCTGGTAGACCTGACAGGTATGCCGGCTCCTGCTGCCGCATTTGCCGGAGCTCTCACAGCAGGGCTTCTCGCATCATTTATCAAGGAAAACAACGGATATCCGAGAATATCCCTTACTGTTCCATCCATAGTCATAATGGTTCCGGGACTTTATCTGTATCGGGCTATATACAATTTCGGCATAATGGCACTTTCGGATGCTGTTTCATGGTTTGCATCAGCAATCATGATTATCATTGCACTGCCGCTCGGACTCATCTTTGCAAGAATACTAACTGATAAGACGTTTAGGTATTGCACGTAACAGAATCATACACATTATAAGCAGACTTGTTTTATACCATTCAAAATCCGGACGGTACAAGCTCTGCACCAACATACAAATATTAAACTCAAAAAACAAGGAGGCATTCATCATGCTTACAGCAGTTACAGGAATAAACTGGGGAGACGAAGGAAAGGGTCGTGTCATCGACCTTCTCGCAGAACATGCGGATATCGTAGTCCGCTATCAGGGTGGTAACAATGCCGGACACACAGTAGTTAATAAACAGGGAAAATTTGTCTTAAATCTGCTTCCATCCGGAATACTTCACCCAGATGTAGTATGTGTGCTCGGTGACGGAATGGTTATTGACCTAAACCATCTGTCCAATGAAATTGCACAGATCAGAACACAAGATGTATCTGTTTCACCAAAAAACCTGAAATTATCAACAAGAGCCACAATTTCAATGCCGTGGCATAAAATACAGGATGAGCTTGAGGAAGAGCGCCTTTCAAAGTCCGGAGCAGCCTTCGGCTCTACCAAACGCGGTATTGCCTATGCATACAGCGATAAATACCGTAAAAAAACAATCCGTCTCGGTGATTTACTCCACTTAGACGAAGAGAATGTACAGGCCAGACTTAAGACAATGCTTGAAGCTAAAAACCTTGAGCTTGCAGGCTGCTATCATCAGGAACCTATGTCTCTGTCAGCTCTTTTGTCATGGTGCAGGCAGAAGGCTGCAAAATATGCACCTTATATCACAGATACCGGTGCATTCCTTGAGGATGCACTATCAAAGGGAAAGCGTGTTGTACTTGAAGCACAACTTGGTGCAATGAGGGATATAGACTATGGTATTTTCCCATATACTTCAAGCTCCTCCACCATCTCAGCTTACGGTCCTATAGGTGCCGGTATCCCAGGTGCCTCATTAGACCATGTGGTCGGTGTACTAAAGGCATACTCTACCTGTGTCGGAGCCGGACCATTTGTCGCGGAAAAAGCTATGAACGGTGAATGGACTGAAATGGTCCGCAAGTATGGGGGCGAATATGGTGCTGCCACTGGAAGACCACGTCGTGTGGGTCCATTTGATGCCGTTGCAAGCCGCTATGGTCTAAAATGCCAACATGCCGACAAAATCGCACTGACCAAGCTAGATGTCCTGAGCATCATGGATCAGATTCCTGTTATCACAGGATATCAGTATAAAAATGCCGTAACAAACGTCTTTGACCCTACCGAAAATCTCGAAAAATATACCCCGGTAGTCAAAATGCTGCCGGGTTGGAAAACCGATATATCAAATTGCAGGTCATATGATGAGCTGCCTGTAAATGCTAAGCGCTACATAAACTTCCTTGAGGACATGCTAAGACACGAAATACAATTTGTTTCAGTCGGAGCTGAGAGAAATCAATATCTTCTCAATGGTAAGTGGCTGTAATTGCCTTTAACATGCTTTAACCGACCTCTATGCCATTGCCATATTATTTTTCTGATTTACTAAGATATTGTATACACGAATGTGCTGCCACATTTCCTTCTCCGACAGCCTTCGTGTACTGGTATGGCCTGCCTGTGCAGTCTCCTGCCGCAAAACAGCCTGCCACATTTGTCTGCTGGGCTCTATCCACCAATATATGTCCGTTTTCTATTTCAAGCTGCGGCATAAGCTTTGATGGTGCGATGGCGTTCCTGAGGCAGAATACTCCGTCTACGCTCTCAGTCTTTCCGCTTCGAAGCGTAATTCCTTCCACAAATGAGTCTCCGATTAATGCTATAGGTGCATCCTTTGATATCTTTACATTTGGAAGCTCTATTTCGCTGTCATTATAGGCTGGGAAATACAATACCTCTGCCGCAAGATCCGCAAGATATTTCACCTCATGCTCATACTTTTTGTCATTGCATATGACAGCTATCCTTTTATCCTTGTAAAACATGCCATCACAGGTGGCACAGTACGAAACGCCTTTTCCGATAAGAGCTTCCTCGCCAAAAACATTTAAATGGCGATGGGAGGCACCTGCCGCATAGATCACGGTTTTACTTTGGATGCAAGATCCATCTTTGGCATATATTTTCCAGCATGCATCAGTTCGTTCTAACTTTATTGCTTCGCTTTCCTGAAATCTTACACCGCATGCTTCTGCGTGTGTACGAAATTGCATTCCCAGTTCGAAACCGCGTATGGACGAAAATCCTAAATAATTATTAATGCAGTCAGCTTCTGCAATCTGTCCAACTCCGTGAGAAATTTTTTCGATAACAAGAACGTCTAAACCGGACCGCGAACCGTATATGGCAGCAGATAGCCCCGCCGGACCACTGCCAATAATTACTATATCTAACATAATTTGCCTCTCTATCACTTTCTTATATATTTTGCACAAAAAAGCCTTGATTTTAGCCATTTGTACAATGGTTAATTAAGTTACAAACAATAATAAACTCCTTACATAATC
>OIXA01005817.1_pt1 | contig 10745 bp, 9 predicted proteins | sample 1587721 | NCBI WGS metagenome assembly OIXA01 (sample SAMEA3888900, study PRJEB22519) | human gut metagenome | biome: human gut; feature: human-associated habitat; material: faeces | place: Denmark | collected 2013 | reverse complement strand
TAGAGCGTTTGGCTACGGACCAAAAGGTCGGGGGTTCGAATCCTCTAACGCACGTGATTAGAATATCGGAAATCCTTTGAAAAAGCAGGGATTTCCGATTTTTTTACTCATATCTAATTGTTACACTCTGTTACATTAAAGTATAGATCATACTAATCCTCATTTCCGTGCATATCCTTTGCATACAGCTGGAAATAAGGTACTATATGGATATAGTTTATTTTGTACGAAATTAAACGAAAATTTATACGTGCATTATTCACAAATAATATATGTATTTATCGTCAATATTTCCCATTGAAAATAAGTTGCACAATTGCTAATATAAAAACATACAAAGTAGTTAGCAGATTGGATAGAAAACGTAAAGTTTGATTCTAAGTAAATGTTAGTTGTATATTGACCGCAGAAAGTGGAACTGAGCGGTTTTACTTATGTAAATTTTTGGAATCGTTTCCGATGATTAAAAATGCACGAAATTAGATTGCTTTCTATATGTTAATTATGTGCGTTTTGGAAGAAAATCTAGATAAGTAAATGAACAGGTTTATTAATGTTCTGCATGGGTAGAATTTTAATAATAGAAGAAACTAATATAATTAATTAAGGAGAGGAAAAAAATGAAAAAGCGTGTTTTATCATTAGTTATGTCAACAGCAATGGTTGCATCTGTATTAACAGCATGCGGAAGCTCAGCAGAAGCTCCTGCAACAGATAATAATGCAGCAGCAACAGAGACTAAGACAGAGGCAGCAGCAGCAACAACAGCAGCAGCAACAACAGAAGCAGCTGCAACAGAGGAAGTTACTGATTACGGTACAGGTGAAATTAAGGTTTGGGTTGCTGAGAATGTTCAGACATTTACCCAGGATCAGATTAAGGCATTCCAGGATGCAAATCCTCAGTATGCCGGATACACAGTAACAGTTGAGCCGGTAGGTGAGGGTGATGCATCAAGCAACATGATCACAGACGTTGAGGGTGGAGCTGATATCTACGGATTTGCTCAGGACCAGTTAGCTCGTCTGGTATCCGCAGGTGCATTAATGCCTATCACAGGTGACTATGCTACAGCAGTTACAACAAACAATGACGCAGGTGCAGCAGCAGCAGCTACAATGTCTGATACTGTATTTGCATTCCCTCTGACATCTGACAACGGATATTTCTTATATTATGATAAGAGTGTTGTTACAGATCCAACATCTCTCGATGCTATCGTAGCTGACTGCGAGAAGGCAGGCAAGAACATCTACATGGAGATTAACTCCGGCTGGTATCAGACAGCATTCTTCTTTGGTACAGGCTGTACATTAACATATGATACAGATGATGCCGGTAACTTTACAGTATGCAACGCAGATTATGCTTCAGATAACGGTGTTAAGGCTCTTAAGGGTATCATCAATCTGCATAAGTCATCTTCATTTGTAAATGGTTCTTCAGCAAGCAGCGCATCTAATATCGGTGCTATCGTAGATGGTACATGGGATGCTGGTGCTCTTAAGGATTTACTTGGTGACAACTATGCTTGTACTAAGCTTCCTTCTTTCACAGTTGACGGTACAGATTATCAGTTAAGCGGATTTGGTGGATTTAAGTTATTAGGTGTTAAACCTCAGACAGATGCTAACAAGATGGCTGTATGCCTTGCAATCGCTAATTACCTTACTGGTGAAGAGTGCCAGATTGCACGTTACAATGCAGTAGCTTGGGGTCCTTCTAACTTAACAGCACAGCAGGACAGCAGTGTTCAGTCTGATGAAGCTCTTTCCGCATTAGCAGAACAGCTAGCATACACAATCCCTCAGGGACAGTACCCTAACGATTACTGGACACTTGCAACATCTCTTGGTGATTCTATTATCGCTGGTGATTATGACAATGCTTCTGATGATGATTTGATGAAGGCTCTTGAATCCTTCCAGTCTTCTTGCGAATCTTACGCACAGTAAGTAATAGTAATTAGATTACTATAGTGAATAAACAGGATTGGACAGGGAGAGACAATCTCCCTGTCTGGTCTTATAAAAAATTATCTTGCTTTTGTAGGTGAAACATTCTGCATGGATTGCCTGCAATGATAAACACAATCTGGAGGGAATATGAAAGAAGAAAAAAACTCTGGTAAGGGCAATGTATTTAAAAATGCAGGAAGTGCAATTGGTAGATTTTTTCAATGGATTGGTGCTGATTTAAAAGAAATCGGTGTTACCTTTGCAAAAGGTGATTGGAAGACACGAATTTCATATCTGATTATGGGATTTGGACAGCTGATGCGCAAGCAGTTTGCTCGCGGTATCGCTTTTTTGGCTATAGAAGTAGCATTTATTTTGTATATTGTAAATTTTGGCTCCAAGTATCTGGCTGATTTAGCTACATTAGGTACTCATGGCAGAGGATTTAATCCGGATGGAACAGTTTCCTATGGTGATAACAGTTTCCTTATTCTGTTATACAGTGTGCTGAGTATTATCATTATACTTGCATTTATTCTTGTATGGAGAATGAATGTCAGGGATAACCGTAAATGTCAGCTTATTCTGGAATCAGGTAAATCTCTTCCGACAAACAGACAGGATTTACATTCATTACTGGATCAGAATTTTGATAAGACTCTTTTGGCATTACCTTGCCTGGGAATCTTTATTTTCACAGTTGTACCTATTATATTCATGATTTGTATAGCATTTACTAATTATGATTATAACCATCAGCCTCCTTCACAGTTATTTACCTGGGTAGGATGGACGAACTTTAAGAATTTGTTCTCATTCGGAACAAATGGATTTGGTTCTACATTTGGCACGGTATTAAGCTGGACATTAATTTGGGCATTCTTTGCAACTTTCCTGAACTATTTCCTGGGAATGGCAGTTGCGATTTTAATAAATAAGAAGGGCATTAAGTTCAAGAAGCTCTGGAGAACGATTCTCGTTATGACGATCGCAGTTCCTCAGTTCGTATCTCTGCTGTATGTCGGTAAAATGTTTGCGACAGACGGACTTGTTAATGCATATTTATTGAAATGGGGTCTGATCAGTCAGGCAATCCCATTCTGGGCAAACGGAACTTATGCAAAGATTCTGATTATCCTGATTAACTTATGGATTGGTATTCCATATATGATGTTGATTTCAACAGGACTTTTGATGAATATTCCGGCAGATTTATATGAAAGTGCACGTATAGATGGTGCTAATCCGGTTCAGATGTTTATGAAGATTACGCTTCCATATATGTTATTCGTAACAGGACCATTCCTGTTGACACAGTTTACAGGCAATCTGAATAACTTTAACGTTATCTTCCTGTTGACGCAGGGAAATCCACAGTCCATGAAGCTGGCTGGTGGCGCCGGTTATACAGATCTTTTGGTAACATGGCTGTATAAGATGACAGTACAGGATACAGATTATAAGATGGCGGCAGTTATTGGTATTATGGTATTCCTGGTAACAGCAGTTATTTCACTGGTAGTATACAATATCTTACCTTCAGTTAAGGATGAGGAGGGATTCCAATAATGGCACAGTCAAAGAAAATTCATAAACAACATAAGAAATTGGGAAATGCAATTGCTTATCTTGTATTGATTATCATCAGTATCATATGGCTTTTCCCATTTGTATGCTTATTTTTACAGAGCTTCCGTTCTTATATTACAGAGTTCGGTGGCATGGTTAATTATCTGCTGCCTAAGGAATTTTCTTTAGATTCCTACAAGTTCCTGTTCAGTAAGGATTGTCAGTTCTTCAAATGGTATGGCAACACATTAAAGATTGCGGTTGCAGTTACAATTTGTAACACGATTGTAGTTATCTGTGTAAGTTATGCGTTATCCAGACTTCGTTTCAAAGGTCGTAAGGCATTGATGAATTTCTGGTTGGTACTTGGTATGTTTCCTGGCTTCCTTACCATGATCTGCTTGTATTTCCTGTTAAAGCAGTTTGGATTGACACAGGCAGGTGCAATTCCAGGATTGATTCTGATTTCTGTAGCAGGTTCCGGTATGGGATATTATGTATGTAAAGGTTACTTCGATACAATTCCAAAATCTCTGGATGAAGCTGCATTGATGGATGGTGCTACAAGGGCACAGATCCTTGTACAGATGATTATTCCATTATCTAAGCCTATTATTATTTATACTGCTTTGCTGGCGTTCATGGCTCCATGGTGTGATTATGTATTTGCTTCTTATGTTGCATTAGGTAACAGCGATAGCTATAACGTAGCCGTAGCAATGCAGAGATGGGTTTGGACAAATGATTATCAGGGATACTTTACCAGATTCTGTGCTGGTGGTATTCTGGTAGCAGTTCCTGTTACAATTCTCTTCATGTGCTTACAGAAGTACTATGTAGAAGGTGTAACCGGTGGTGCTGTTAAGGGTTAATATGTGAGCATTGTTGTTTTTATAAAATCGGTAGTCATTTTGACTGCCGATTTTCAATTTATAGAAAGAGGGAGATAGAATGAAGAAAAGGAAATACATAGTATGTATGCTTGGAATGGTGATGACTATGCTGTGTATGTCTGGTTGTGGGAAAGCAGCCAATGATATGCAGGAATCTTATGAAGAGAGCGGAAGTATACAGGAAAACGGACAAGAGAAAACAAAGGAAAGCACACAGGAACACAGTCAGGCTGCAGATACAGATGTAAATGAGACTGCAAATGCAGTTAGTGGCTGGATTGGGGATGAATATCCATATGAACAGGAATTACAGATTGTAGATGATAACTATCGCAATTATTACGAAATATTTGTCTATTCCTTCTATGATTCTGATGGAGACGGTATTGGAGATCTGAATGGAGTGACACAGAAGCTTGATTATATCCAGAACATGGGATTTAATGGTATCTGGTTAATGCCGGTATTCCAGTCTACAACATATCACAAATATGACATAACAGATTATATGAAGATTGATTCAGAATATGGAAGCACAGAAGATATGCAGAATTTAATTGAGGAATGTCATAAGCGGGGGATCCGTATTATTTTGGACTTTGTTATGAATCATACTTCATCACAGCACCTCTGGTTCACACAGGCGTGCGAATATCTGGAACAGCTGCCGCGGGGCGCAGAACCGGATGAGCAGGAATGCCCTTATGTAGGGTATTATCATTTTGCAAACGAACAGAAGCAGGACTATTACCAGGTTAAGAATATAGACTGGTACTATGAAGGTGTATTCTGGTCAGAAATGCCGGATCTGAATCTGGAGAATGAACAATTACGTGCAGAATTAGAGCAGATCGCATCATATTGGATTGGAATGGGTATTGATGGTTTCAGAATGGATGCTGCAATGCATTTTGAAGAGAATGATGCGACAACCAATACAGAGATACTGAACTGGTTCTATGAGTACTGTCTGAGTCAGAATCCGGATTTCTATATGGTATCAGAAGTATGGGCAAATGAAGCTACCGTTGCAGATTATTATGCAAGTGGTACCCCCAGTATGTTTAATTTTGATCTGGCAGATAAGGAAGGTAAGCTGATCAAAGCAGCAAGAGGAACATATAAGGCTGCCAATCTGGTGCAGTCCATGCTGAAATACCGGACGGATTTTGCCGCAGAGAATCCTGATTATATAGATGCTCCTTTTATTACCAATCATGATATGGGACGCGTGGCGAATGCACTTCGAAATGATCCGGATGATTTGAAGATGGCAGGAGGATTGCTTATGACATTGAGCGGAAATCCTTTTGTATATTATGGAGAAGAGATTGGTATGTCCAGCGCAGGAACCAAGGACGAGAATAAGAGACTGCCTTTTATATGGTCAGATACGGATACAGCTGGAATGACCAAAGGACCAAAGGATGCGGATGCAGGAATTACTTCGGCTTTTGCTGGCGAAGAGGAACAGCAGGCTGATCTTGATTCTATATTAAATTATTATAAGAGAGCTCTCAGACTGCGAAATGAGAATCCTGAGTTAGCAAGAGGAACCATAGAAGCAGTAGAAGCCTTGTGTGACGGACATCAGGCTGTAATTACCAAGACATGGGAAGATAGCACCATTGCAGTAGTATACAATACTTCGGATGAAGCCATAGAGGTTAAACTGACAGGCTCAGCCATTGATTTTATGGCAATCAGGGGATACCTGACCTTGCATGGAGAAGCGATTACTTTGGAAAACGGAGTACTTACAATGCCTGCACAATCCATATGTATTATGAAGTGATATATTGTTTTTTGGAAGCATTTATATTATAGTAAGTAGTGAAGATACAGAAAGTATCAAGATAAAGTATGAAGTATCAGGAAACGTATAGGATATAATTGCAGATATGAAAATATATATTATTCGACATGGTGAGACAGACTGGAATAAGGTCAGACGCCTGCAGGGGCGTTCTGATATTCCCTTGAATGAAGAAGGCAGGAGATTGGCAAGGATTACCGGCGAAGCTCTTAGCAGTGTGAATTTCAGGTGTATTTATACCAGTCCTTTGCAAAGGGCTAAGGAAACTGCAATGCTGGTGAAGGGTGACAGACAGATTGATGTAATTGAAGATGAGAGATTACAGGAGATTAGTTTTGGCATTTATGAAGGACATTGTTGTGCAAAAGATAATTATGAGATTCCAGATCCGGATTTTATGAATTTCTTTACACGACCGGATCAGTATCATCCACCTGAGGGCGCAGAATCCATAGAAGAATTATGTGCAAGAACCACTGATTTTTTGCAGGAATTGGTACATACTACACAGTATGGAGCTGAGGATGCAATACTGCTTTCTACACATGGGGCAGCACTTCGGGGGCTGTTATCTTCGGTAGAAAAGACCGATATCGCGCATTTTTGGCAGGGGGGTGTACATAAGAATTGTGCAGTTACGATTCTTGATGTAACAGATGGCATTATTACCCTGGTTGTAGAAGGTAAAACATATTACGATGAATAGTTACAAAATATTGCAGTAATCAGGTAATTGTGAACGAAGTGAATGACGAAAGAAGGCGGGCATAATGGTGGAAAATGAATATAGCAAAGTAAAAGTAAATAACGAAATGGATTACTGTTCTGTTACAGATATGGATGTGAAGGCAGCTCTGGAGAAGGCATTTATGAAGGCAAGGGTTTCCTACTTTTTAAGATGGGAGAAACCGGGCTTCTTTGCAAGACTTTTCTCTGGTTCCAAGACTAATATTGTATTCTGCATCAATTCTGCACAGCTGGAGACAGCAGAAGAGGTCGTAAGGGGACTGGGAGATATGGAGTCATCCATTAAGATGATTCGCACCAAATCAAACAATAAGATTGGATTCTAAGGGTATAAGTATATAAAAGGGCGTGTGAAAAATAAAAGTTTTTCACACGCCCTTAAATGTCCAAGCTTCGCGTTTAGAGATTATAGATCATCATCGTCGTAGTCTTCCTCACGATACATGTCATCATTCTCATCTACATATTCTTCTTCATTTTCGAAGTCTTCATCATCATATTCATCTTCATAGTATTCTTCGTCTTCCCCGGAATAATTGCCCTCATCTTCCTCAGGGTATTCGTCTTTGTCATATCCATCAGGGTATTCATCTTCATAATCATCTTCGGCTTCAGATGGTGTCTTTTTAAAGAAGCCCCGGACAGAGATAAGAATCAGAATAACGACAACGACAATCGCCAGAGAAAGATAGACCAGAGTGGAGTCATCGAAAATAGCAAGCTTTGATTCACTATTCTCATCAGCCGCATCTGTGGAAGAGGTCGTATTGTCATCGGATGCTGCAGCATTGCTGCCGTTAGAATCAGTAGCCTGAGTCGTTGTATATTTGGTGGCTACAAAGCCGTCTTTACCCTTATAATCAAAGCGATACCAGCCGCCGCTTTCTCCGGTGACTTCTATCTTGGAACCATTGGAGAGTGTGCCAATGACAGAATAATCCGTTGAGGGACCGCTGCGGACATTAAGACCTTTCTCGGAGTTTACATAACATGTGAGACTGGTGTCTTTTACTTCATAGCCGGAAGCGCTTTGTTCTGTAGAGGTATTCTCTGTGGCAAAAACACTGACCGGTGCTGTTAAGGTAAGTATGGAGACTATAACAGCTGCAAATAATTTTATTTTTTTCATAAAAAAGGAAACCTCCCTACAGTCTGTATCAAAAGCTTTTATCAGCTTTAGTATAGCATGCCCGTAAAGAGGTTCCTATATATATTTTGCACAAAATTGGGTCATTCGACAAAATCAGTCTTCAAAGGTAACTGTGATATTGCCCATGGAACATGACAGCTCATAATTGCTGGAGGCATTATTGTTGAGTGTCTTCTCGTATTCCAATCCCCCGTATCCCTTGTCTCCTATGGAGATACTGCCCATACTGCCATCCAGGGAATAATTGTGTTTCTGTTCGCTATCAATGAAGGCAAAGGTCAGACTTCCCATGCCGCAATCAGCAGTCAGATCACCACGAATGACGCCGGAGTAATTAAGCTCTCCCATCCCCACTTCAAAGGAAGCGTTCTGCAAAGTACAGTGGTTGAGGTCTATGATTCCTGCTCCAAGGTTCACATCTGTAGTAACAGCAGATACATTGGACAGGGTGATGGAGCCGGCACCTGCATCTAGTATGAGAGAATCTGTTGTAAGAGAATCCCACTCCAGATTACCGGCGCCCAGAGAAATAGTGACATCAGTAAATTCCAGATCAGATGGCAGGCGAAGAGTCAGTTTATTATGTCTGTCACCAAAGTTTATGCTGGAGCCATCGAACCCGATCACATAGAAAGTGCTATTCTCTGTGTAATATTGATACGTATCACTGCTTTCTGCAACAATCTGAAAATAGTGATTGTCAGAAGACTGTTCGATAATGTATTCACCACCGCCAAGATCTATATTAATGTGCTTGATCTTAGAGGCATCAGCTGCCTCATTGTCTGTCCTTGAACCTGAATAAACGGGATATTCGTCATTGAAATCAAAATGAACGATACGATTATCCACATGGAAAGCAGAATGAGAGGTATCTGAATTATTAAAATGAAATAAGCTGACCAGCTCCGAGATATTACCGGATTTCACATCATTGTGAAAAGAGGAGCCACCAACAAATGTACATATGACTAAAATAACAGCACCTGCTGCAAAAAGAATACCCGTCGTAATCAGAGCATTTTTATAAAACTTTTTCATGCTTGCGCCTCCTTATTTCTGGAAAACAGTTTATGAAATACTTTGCCTATGCCTGTGGCACACCAGGGGATGACTGTGGCACACAGCCAGACTCCAAGGACTATGAAAAGGATGCCTATAGCGGCGACCAGCAGTCCGGCGCCTAACAGGGAAAAGGCAATCAGCAGTGTGGTCCTGAACAGACATACAATTGCGGCAATGAATAGACTAATACCTATAAGTACACATCCGATGCCGCCAAACAAGGCACCTATCAGAATGCCTGCTAAAGTAGCAAATACCGCAATTATAATTGGAAACCAGAGGGGACTTAACACAACGGCAAGCATAACGGCAAGAATAATAACGGTTGAATCTGTTCCTTTTGCATGAGTCTGTTGATTGGACTGAGCCTGGCTTGCATATTGGGGGGTGTCTGCAATTGGTGCAATGGGCTGTCTGGAAGAGCGGTAATCCGAATCTACCTTAATGGCAGCAGCAATCTCTTCCGGTGAGCCTAATTCCTGTAAAATGGCTTCTTCATTTTCAAGTCCGGCATCTTCAATATATTCACGATAATAGGTGAGCGCTTCATCACGTTCTTCAGGTGAGACATCAGCAAGCAACTGCGCCAGCCGGTCTATAAATTCATTTTTACTCATGAGTAATACCTCCCTCAAATACACTTGTTATTTTGGATGAATAATTGATCCATTCAGTCTCATACATCTGTAATTGTGTAATGCCTTTTTCAGTGATGCGGTAGTAGCGTCGATTACGTCCTGCGCATTCTTTATCATAAGTACTCAGACATTCATCCTTCTGCAGACGTCTAAGAACCGGATACAGGGTTGACTCACTTAATTCAATGACTTCCCGTACGTCCTGTGTGATCTTATATCCGTAAGTTCCTTCCGGGTCTTTGGAGACAACGGCAAGGACAATGGCATCCAGCAGTGTGGAACCTGTATTAAATACCATGGACTCATCTCCTTTATATTGTACGTATAATTTTATATAATATTATATGCTGTATAATATTGTTTGTGTATATACTATACAGCGTATAATATAGATTGTCAATGGTATTTTTTCACTTGACAAAGGACTTGGGACTGCGATAGTATAATAGAAGCAAAAGGTAGTGCCAGAGAGGAGTATCTATTACCCCTTATCAGAGAGAAAGATCCATTGGCTGTAAGATCTTTTTAAGGAAAGGATAGAGAAGGTAGCTCTGAAACCGGAGTCCCGAAGTATTTATATAGCAGTAAGGATTCACGTTTCGTCCACGTTATCGGACAGGATTTTGATAGAGATCCTATAAGAGGAACAATTTATTGTTTGAACAAAGGTGGTACCGCGTTAATACGCCCTTTGCCGGATATCCGGTGAAGGGTTTTTTTGCGCAAATGAGCAGAGACATGGTTCACAATGCAGATGCATGGAATCATGCAAGGAAGCATTGTGAACTATGGCGAGCAATGCGACCGAGAGGACGAAGTCCACGAGGTGCTCATTTGCGCATGGGGTTCTGAATCAATGTCACTTAGTTAAGCTTATTACAAATTAATGGATTTGTGTGCTTTTATCGT
>OIXA01005812.1_pt1 | contig 10748 bp, 8 predicted proteins | sample 1587721 | NCBI WGS metagenome assembly OIXA01 (sample SAMEA3888900, study PRJEB22519) | human gut metagenome | biome: human gut; feature: human-associated habitat; material: faeces | place: Denmark | collected 2013 | reverse complement strand
TGATGGTAAGACATATGAAGTAGGTCATAAAGAAGGAATGTATATCGGTATGGGTTCCAAAGATATTACATTTGCATCAGTTGATCCATCCAACCCTGCTAAATTCTATTTAAACAGTGCACCTGCACATAAGACATATCCTACCAAGCTGATCAAGCCACAGGGTACACCTTCTGAAGATGTAGTTATCATCAAGGACGAGAATAAGGTTGAGCTTGGATGCCTTGAGGATGCAAACCACAGAGTAATTAACAAGTACATCTTACCCGGACAGGTAGAGAGCTGCCAGCTGGTTATGGGTATGACAGCATTGAAACCGGGCAGCGTATGGAACACGATGCCTTGCCATACACATGACAGACGTATGGAAGTATATCTGTATTTTGATATGCCGGAAGATGCATTCGTAATGCACTACATGGGCGAGCCTCAGGAGACAAGACATATCGTTATGCGTAACGAGCAGGCTGTTATTTCCCCAAGCTGGTCTATCCATTCAGGAAGCGGTAGCCGTGCATACACATTCATCTGGGGTATGGTTGGTGAGAACCAGGACTTCGATGATATGGATGGCGTCAGAAATCAGGACATTATATAAACTATTCAGAATAGTTTATATATAAATTAAAAGAGTAAAAGGGTGCTCAAATTGGGCATCCTTTTATTAATTATGGTAAACCATATTGCGGCTATGGCTGATTTGAAGTAAAATAAGGATAAGTTGTGAGAGGGAGGAGTAAATGTTATGGAATATAATGATTCTTTTTTTGAAAAAAAATATTATGCGCCTACAGATGTCATAAGCGGGTATCAGGTCAGGCCGGGATACTATCTGCGCAATGGTGCATCCGTTGTAGAAGGCGGTATTAATTTTACAGTGCATTCGTATGGTGCAACATCCTGTAATCTGTGTCTTTTTCACAGAATGGAGGAAGAACCGTATGCAGTGATTCCATTCCCGGAGTCATATCGTATCGGTAATACCTATTCTATGGTGGTCTTTGGGCTTAATCCCATGGAATTTGAGTATGCATATCAGTTTGATGGAGAATATAACCCTAAGAAGGGCTTATTATTTGATAAAGACAATTATATACTGGACCCATATGCCAGGGCTGTTACAGGACAGAGTAAGTGGGGAGAGAAGATCACCAGAAAAGATCATTTCTATAAAGCGCGGGTAGTAGAAGATACTTATGACTGGGGCGAATATGTGCAGCCCAGCCGTGAACCCAAGGATCTGATTATCTATGAAATGCATGTCAGAGGATTTACAAGGCATGAGTCCTCAGGAGTCGAGCATAAGGGAACCTTTGAGGGAATCCGTGAGAAAATCCCTTATCTGGTAGAACTGGGTGTGAATGCCGTAGAACTGATGCCTATTTTTGAATTTGATGAAATGGAAGATGTCAGAGAATATGAGGGCAGAAAGCTGCTCAACTACTGGGGATATAATCCGGTTTGTTTTTTTGCGCCCAATACCAGTTATGCGTCTGCACTGGAGTTTAACAGAGAAGGTAATGAGCTGCGTAATCTGGTTCGGGAATTACACAGAAATGGAATAGAGGTTATTCTTGACGTTGTATTCAATCATACGGCAGAAGGCAATGAAATGGGACCAACATTCTGTTTCAAAGGTATCGACAATAATATTTACTACATGCTGACACCAGACGGACAATATTATAATTTCAGCGGCTGTGGTAATGTTATGAACTGCAATCACCCGATCGTTCAGCAGTTTATACTGGACTGTCTGCGTTACTGGGTCATTTCCTATAGAATAGATGGGTTCCGTTTTGATCTGGCTTCCATTATGGGACGTAATGAGGATGGCTCTCCGATGAGTAAGCCTCCTATTCTGCAAAGCCTTGCCTTTGACCCGATCCTTGGCAGAGTGAAGCTGATTGCAGAGGCATGGGATGCAGGTGGACTCTATCAGGTAGGAAGCTTCCCTGCGTGGAATCGCTGGTCTGAATGGAACGGTCGTTTCAGGGATGATTTAAGATGCTTTCTGAAGGGCGATTATGGCATGGCACAGGCGGCGATTGAAAGAATACTTGGTTCTGCGGATCTGTACAGTCCTGAAAATCGTGGAGAGAATGCTACGGTAAATTTCCTGAACTGTCATGATGGATTTACTTTATATGATATGTATGCTTACAACTGGAAGCATAATGAGAAGAACGGCTGGAACAATACCGACGGGGATAACAACAATAACAGCTGGAACTGTGGCGAAGAGGGCGAAAGTATGAATCCGGAAGTACTGGCGCTGCGTAACCGTATGCGTAAGAATTCTTTTGCAGTGCTGATGTGCAGCCGTGGAGCAGCCATGTTCCTTGCAGGAGACGAATTCTGCAATACGCAGTTTGGCAACAATAATGCATATTGTCAGGATAACGAGATATCCTGGATTGACTGGAGCAGAAAAGAGCAGTATTCAGAAATGTTTGAATTCTGCAAATTTATGATTCAGCTCAGAAAAGAACATCCGATTCTGAGAGGACGTTCTGGACCGAGTGGATGTGGCTTCCCGGAAGTCAGTGTTCACAACAGTAAAGCCTGGAACGCTGAATGCAATCAGGATACCCATACGATTGGTGTTATGTTCGCCGGACGAAATGCATCGAACACAGAAGATGACATTATTTATATCGGAGTCAATACCTTTTGGGAGTACTGTGATATAGAACTTCCCAAGCTGCCTTTGGGAAGAAAGTGGAAGGTACTTGTGAATACAGAATTTGAACATACGCAGGATGTGGATTATGATCTGCTGACTCGAAGGAAATCTGACATTCTGCTGACTATGTGTCCAAGATCTGTATTGGTTGCCCGTGTAGAGAAATATTTTGAATAGTTATGAATAGGAATAGAAATAAAACAGGAAAGGCATGACCAGAATATGAAAACAGTAAAAAATGGACACAAACGACATATCAGACTTGATGCAATTCTGTTAATCATAGGAGTGGTCTGCCTGAGTATATTTGCAGGAATTTCCTATTATAATGCTATGGAGGAGAAGCGTTCCAGGGAGACGGTTCAACAGCTTCGCAGCATGCGGGATGTTGGAATTGCGCCGAGGGTAGACAGCAGTCAGACGGATACAGAGAAGCAGGACGCGATTACCACTTCTTATGAGCGGCTGTTTGAAGCCAATGCAGATATGATAGGCTGGCTGAATATTCCAGGAACACAGATAGATTATCCTGTTATGCAGACGCCGGAGGATGAAGAATATTACCTGCGGAGAAACTTCTATAAAGAAAAAGACAAAAACGGTTGTCTTTTGATGGATACAGACTCAGATATCCATATGGCTGGTGCGAATCTGATCATCCATGGACATAATATGAAGTCCAGAGACATGTTTGGAACATTGCAGGATTATCAGGATCAGGAATATGGCATGGAGCATAATAAACTGTATCTGTATACCAGAGATGAGAAAAGAGAATATGAATTGATTGCGGTCTTTTTCAGCAAAGTATATTTACAGACAGATCAGGTATTTAAGTATTATCAGTATTTTGGAGGAGAAGGTCAGGATGCATTTGACAGCTTTTACAGTAATATCAAGAAGCTGAGTCTGTATGATACAGGGGCAGAAGCCGAGTATGGAGACGAATTCCTTACCTTATCTACATGCGCATATCAGACGAAAAATGGCAGATTTGTTGTAGTTGCCAAAAGAATTGAAGAATAAAGTTACGGTTATTTCAAAAATATTCAAAAAACTATGGTATATATTATAAAAGTATGTTACAATATTTTTGATGTTCCAATGAATAAATGACTAGCTGAAAGGTGGATGGCGCTAAGGATTTCATTGTAAAGCCTTTTGAAGAAGACAGGCTGATTGCATCCATAGATAAAGTTATGAGCCGTTAATTCTACATAAAAAAAACATAGTATTTTATGCAAAGTGTCGAAAATATAAAATAACGGTAGACAAACCGTTATTTTTATTGTATGATATGGAAAACGTTTTCTAGAAAACGTTTTCTAGTACAGCAAGAGCAGAAGGCGGGGATGAAGTGGTATCAATCAGAGATGTTGCAAAACAGGCAGGCGTGGCTATATCCACGGTTTCCAAAGTATTGAACCATTATCCCAACGTAAGTGAGGATACGAAAGCGAAAGTGAATGCGGCAATCGAAGAACTGGGATTTGTTCCTAATTCCATTGCTTCGGCCCTTTCTTCCAAGAAGACCGACCGTGTAGCGCTTTTGTTGGATGTGAACAGACATGTGCAGACAGTAGACGAGATTCCAATGCAATACATTGTGGGAGCAATCAACCGTGCCAAAGAACTGGAAATGGATGTAATTACAGTCTTCTTTACGATGATCCAGGAGATGTCTGTAGAAGAGATGACAAGATATTTTCTCTCCCAGAGTATTGAGGGGCTGATCATATGCGGATTATCCAAACAGGATACAGCACTTCACAAGCTGATTCGTACAGGTAAATTCAAAATTGTCCTCATTGACGCGCCGGGTGTGGCAGAGAACACATCCTGTATCCATATTGATCATGCCAGGGCTCAATATGAAGTTGCCAAAGAAACAATTTTGGAGAACAACTGTCATAGAATATTGTATATAGCCGGTAAGAAGAATGGGTATGTATCAGAAGAGAGACTGCAGGGAATGAAGCGGCTTGCAGAAGAACTGAAGATTTCATTCTATACAAGAATAGGTAATTTCAGTGAACTTCAGGCAAGAGAGATAACGCTTCGCCATGGAACCAGGAAGGATGCAATCATATGTGCGTCTGATCTGATGGCGATAGGAGCTATGAAGGCACTTACGGATATGGATATTTTCAGACCGGTATGCGGATTTGATGGAATCAGTCTTATGGGATATGCGGGTAAACAGATGCATACAGTGAAACAGGATTTCAGACAGATTGCAGCAGGGGCTGTAGATGAAATGGCGAGACTTATGGCAGGGGAAAGCGGACAGGAGATTATCATGCCGCATAAGCTGATACGAATGGAATATAAGGATGTCATTTCATGAGGTAATGAAGTAAAAATAAGGCATAAAGCATGAAATACAGAGCGTGTTTCATGCATAAGCAATATAAACATGGAAACGTTACCGGCAGGCAAAGCAGGTAAATGTAAGAATGGAGGATTCCTATGAGCGTTAAAGCAAACTTAGAAGCAGTAGCACAGAAAATGTATGGTAAGGGTATTAAGGATCTGGCTGACCATGATCTTTATTTTGCCATTCTGCAGATGACCAAAGAAATGATGGAGAATAAGGGAAGAATTCAGGGCAGCAAGAAAGTATATTATATTTCTGCTGAATTCCTGATTGGTAAGCTCCTTTCCAACAACCTGATCAATCTGGGTATCTATGATGAACTGGAAGAAGCTCTGAAAGAAGAAGGAAAAGAATTGAACCGTATTGAAGAGATTGAGCCTGAACCTTCACTTGGCAATGGTGGACTTGGCAGACTTGCAGCATGCTTCCTTGACTCTATTGCTACATTGGGACTTCCGGGAGACGGTATTGGACTGAATTACCATTTTGGCCTGTTCAAACAGGTATTTAAGGACAGAATGCAGACAGCTGAGAAGAATGACTGGATTGAGAGCCAGTCCTGGCTGACCAAGACAGACGTAACTTTCCCTGTATATTTTGGCAAGAAGAAAGTAATGTCCAGATTATATGATATTGATGTTATTGGCTACAACCAGGGCATTAATAAGCTGCATTTATTTGATATTGAAACAGTAGATGAAAGCATTGTAAAAGACGGCATTGATTTTGATAAGAAAGATATTGATAAGAACCTGACATTATTCCTGTATCCTGATGATTCTGATGAAGCAGGACAGCAGCTTAGAATTTATCAGCAGTATTTTATGGTATGTAACGGTGCACAGCTGATCATTAAGGAAATGAAAGAGAATGGCTATGATCTTCACAAGATGAATGAGCATGCTGTTATCCAGATCAATGATACACATCCTACTATGGTCATTCCTGAACTGATCAGAATTCTGACAGAAGAGGAAGGCTTTGAGATGGAAGAAGCAATTGACGTTGTAAGCAAGACCTGTGCATACACCAACCATACAATCCTTGCAGAAGCATTGGAAAAATGGCCTGTTAAGTATTTACAGAAGGTAGTTCCACAGTTAATGCCTATTATCTGGGAATTGGATAAGAGAGCTTCCATCAAATATGATGATCCTAAGGTTCAGATCATTGATAAAGAGATGAGAGTGCATATGGCTCATATTGATATCCACTATGGATTCTCTGTAAATGGTGTAGCAGCAATTCACACGGAGATCTTAAAGGAAACAGAACTGAATCATTTCTATAAGATTTATCCGGAAAAATTCAACAACAAGACAAATGGTATCACATTCAGAAGATGGCTTATGTCCTGTAATAAGGAACTGGCTGCATGCATTACCAGAACAATCGGTGATGGTTGGAAAACAGATGCCAATGAATTAGAGAAGCTGCTTGAACATCAGAATGATGCGGCACTTTTAAATGAAATCAAGGCTATCAAGATAGATAAAAAGGCTGCACTGGCTGCATATATTAAGGAGAATGAAGGACAGGACATCAATCCTGAATCCATTTATGATATTCAGATCAAGAGATTACATGAGTATAAGCGTCAGCAGATGAATGCTCTGTATATCATTCACAAGTATCTGGAGATTAAGAACGGCAAGAAGCCTGCAACACCTGTCACATTTATTTTTGGTGCGAAGGCAGCTCCTGCATACATCATTGCACAGGATATCATTCATTTACTGTTAGTATTACAGGAAATTGTAAACAACGATCCTGATGTAAAGGACTACATGAAAGTAGTTATGGTTGAGAACTACAATGTAAGCTATGCAGAGAGACTGATCCCTGCCTGTGATATATCAGAACAGATTTCACTTGCATCCAAGGAAGCAAGTGGTACAGGTAACATGAAATTCATGCTCAATGGTGCTGTAACACTTGGAACCAGCGATGGTGCTAACGTAGAGATCAACGAGCTGGTAGGTGATGATAACATCTATATCTTTGGTGAGAAATCAGAAGCAGTCATTGAACATTACGCAAAGGCTGATTATGTATCCAAAGACTTCTATGAGAAGAGCAGTGTGATTAAGGAAGCTGTTGACTTTATCGTAAGTGAGCAGACACTTGCAGCGGGTAATGAAGAACGTCTGACAAGACTTCACAAGGAACTGATCAACAAAGACTGGTTCATGACATTGCTTGATCTGGAAGATTACATTGCAACCAAGGACCGCATGTTTGAAGATTACCGTAAGGAAGACATGTGGAAGAAGATGATGCTGGTCAATATTGCAAAAGCCGGATTCTTCTCATCTGACAGAACAATTGCAGAATATAACAGAGATATCTGGAAATTAAAATAAGAACATAAGATTTGTAAGAATCGCTACAGATTGTGACCTGTGGCGATTCTTGTTGTACAGAGAGGTTTACGGAAAAATCTTGACTAGCAGGGTTGTTTATTCTATAATACAGAAGAGTATGCGATAAGCTGTATTCCGCTATAGTTAGGGGGATTGACATGATTAAAAGTATGACAGGCTTTGGAAGATGTGAGATTGCAGAAGGAACACGTAAAGTTACGGTAGAGTTGAAATCTGTAAATCACAGATATCTTGATGTAAATATTAAGATGCCCAAGAAGCTCAGTTTTTTTGAGAGTTCTATTCGAAATGAACTGAAGAAGTATGCACAGCGTGGTAAGATTGATATGTTCATTACTTACGAAGATTATTCTGAGAATAATGTGTGTATCAAATATAATAAGGATATTGCAGCAGAATATCTTGGATATCTTAATGAAATGTCAGAGGAATTCGGACTGGATAATGATATTCGTGTATCTACTTTGTCGAGATACCCGGAGGTATTTTCCATGGAAGAGCAGATGGCTGATGAAGACGAGATATGGAAGATACTGGCAAAGACAATAGATGGGGCATCTGAAGGCTTTGTAGAAAGCAGAATCAAAGAAGGACAGAATCTGGCACAGGATCTGATTGAGAAGTTGGACGGTATGCTGGAACATGTCTGCTTTATTGAAGAAAGATCCCCTCAGATTATTGAAGAGTACCGCAGCAAATTACAGGAGCGTGTGCAGGAACTGCTTGGCGATGCTACAGTGGATGAATCACGACTTTTAACAGAAGTGACTATTTTTGCTGATAAAGTATGTGTCGATGAAGAACTTGTACGCCTTAGAAGTCACATAGAGACTATGAAGCAGGAACTGATAGACGGCGGAAGTATCGGACGTAAGCTTGATTTCATAGCACAGGAGATGAATCGTGAAGCGAATACCATTCTGTCCAAGACCAATGATCTGGCGATTTCCAATCGTGGAATAGAGCTAAAGACAGAAATCGAGAAGGTTCGTGAACAGATTCAGAATATTGAGTAGCAGTATGCCTGCTATAAATAAAGGCGGGAAGAGCATTTGGATAAGCTGATTCATATTGGATTTGGCAATATTGTTAATACAGCCAAGATTATTGCCATCGTCAGCCCTGATTCTGCACCGGTGAAGAGACTGGTACAAAAGGCGAAGGAAGATGGAACTGTGATAGATGCTACGCAGGGAAGAAAGACAAAGGCTGTACTGGTCATGGAGGGCAGCAGGATTGTTTTATCGGCATTGCTGCCGGAGACAATAGCGGCAAGAGCGCAGGCTGATATGGAAGGCGCAGAAGAGTTATGATAATATGATACCTTTCAATATAAATGTGAGAGTATCATGATAATAAAAGAAAGAGGTATAGAATATGTTACATCCATCATACACAGATTTAATGAATATCGTAAACGGAGACGTAGAGGAAGGCGAAGAACCGGTTATCAGCAGCCGTTACTCTATCGTTATGGCAACAGCCAAGAGAGCAAGACAGATCATTGGTGGTGAGGAACCATTGGTAGAAATCAAGCAGGATAAGCCACTTTCTATCGCAATTGAAGAGCTTGTTGAAGGCAAGATCAAGATCATGCCAGAGGACTAAGCGGAAGACTGAGAATGAAGATATTGTTTATTTCGCTGGGGTGTGACAAGAATCTGGTCGATTCAGAAGTAATGCTTGGCATGCTTACCGGCAAAGGATATGAAATTACAGATGATGAGAATGAAGCAGATGTGGTAGTTGTGAACACATGCTGCTTTATTGGTGATGCTAAAGAAGAAAGCATTCACAATATTCTTGAGATGGCTGAACTGCGTAAAGCAGGAGATATTAAGGCTTTGATCGTAACAGGCTGTCTGGCACAGCGTTATAAACAGGAGATTGTCGATGAAATACCGGAAGTCGATGCGGTGATCGGTACTTCCAAGTACGATGAGATTTTTGATGCAGTAGATCAGGCTTTAAAAGGTTCTCATTTTCTGGATGTAGATGATCTTGACCGGCTTCCGTCCGTACCAGGCAAGCGTATTCTAACAACAGGCGGGCATTATGCACATCTGAAGATTGCAGAGGGATGTGACAAGCACTGTACCTACTGTATCATCCCGAAGATTCGCGGCAATTACCGCAGCGTCCCGATGGAGCAGTTACTTGCAGAAGCCGCTTCGCTTGCAGAGCAAGGTGTAAAAGAGCTGATTCTGGTTGCCCAGGAGACGACACTGTACGGCGTGGATCTTTACGGCAAAAAGTCTCTGCATATTCTGCTCAAGGAACTTGCCAAGATCAAAGGTATCCGCTGGATCCGCATCCTGTACTGTTATCCGGAAGAGATATATCCGGAGCTGATCGAGACGATCAAGAATGAGAAAAAAGTCTGTCACTATCTGGACATGCCGATCCAGCATGCCAGCGATGCCATTCTCAAACGCATGGGAAGACGCACGACAAAAGCACAGTTAAAAGAAACCGTTTCCCTTCTTCGAAAAGAGATTCCGGATATTGTTCTGCGAACCACGCTGATCGCCGGCTTCCCGGGAGAGACACAGGAGCAGCATGAAGAACTGATGGAATTTGTCGATGAGATGGAGTTCGAACGCCTTGGCGTCTTCGCTTATTCACCGGAAGAAAACACACCGGCAGCCTCTATGCCGGATCAGATCCCGGAGGAAATAAAAGAAGAGCGAAGAGATGCTATCCTCGAACTTCAACAGGAGATCGCTTTTGATAAAGCAGCCGATATGGTCGGACGTACCTTATATGCCATGATCGAAGGCAAAGTAGCGGATGAGCCTGCCTATGTCGCAAGAACCTATGCAGATTCCCCGGATATTGACGGTTATGTCTTTGTCAACACAGGCGAGATGCTGATGTCCGGCGATTTTGTAAAAGTAAAGATCACAGGTTCCGCAGAATACGATCTGATCGGAGAACTTGTGTAAAAATAATCGAACATTGGGTGTAACTCTGGTAACACAGGGCTGCACCTTTTTTTGTGCATTTTTGCTGCGATAAAAAATATCTATATGTTCGGTATTTATTGTAAATGGATTGATTGTCATTACACCGGATTTTGATAATTTTACTGCAAAGCTCATCGCAGCAGATAAATATTCAAAATATATGACAGAAATACCAATTTTGGAGGGAGTTACAAACAGGGAATATTATGGAAGATCAGCAACGACTATTGAAAACAAATGCAAGATAGAGTATGGAACAGAGCAAGGATTAGCAGCACTGATTTATGGAGAAAAAGGGTTAAGCTCGTTGCCAATACAGGATATTGCAGGGGAGC
>OIXA01005789.1_pt1 | contig 10776 bp, 14 predicted proteins | sample 1587721 | NCBI WGS metagenome assembly OIXA01 (sample SAMEA3888900, study PRJEB22519) | human gut metagenome | biome: human gut; feature: human-associated habitat; material: faeces | place: Denmark | collected 2013 | reverse complement strand
TTACATCCTAATAAACATAACTTAATTATTATAAATAAAACATTCGCTATTATTAAAACTAAATAATTTTAATAAAATTCTATTAAAATAACTAAAAATTTATTAGTTTTTTCATATAATTTTGATAATATTTTTCAACCAGTATATAGGTATCTATAATTAATTATTTTATACTAATTATGAATTATTTATAATTTTTTCTAGTTTTATACTATATGTTTTACAGATTTTTTATCAGGCTTTATATATTCTCTATGTGGTCCATCTTCTAACGTATAACAATCAAGAAACCAATCTTTTAATTTTATTATTTTTTCCAATTGTTGTTGTGTCGGACGCCATATATCTTGTCTAACTTTAAAGTTATAAGGACCTAACTGAATCCGCACTCCAGGTATTTTAATTTTATCTGAAAAACTACCTGCAGAAAAATAAAAATTATGTAAAATTTCATTAGTAATACCTTCAAATGACATATACGGTAAAATTTTTTCTGGAGACCAAACGTCTATATTAACACTTAATTTAATACAATTAGAAGGCAATCCAACAAAATTTATTTTTACTTTTCCATCTAATGGTTGATATGGTTCATTTATATTACCAAAATCTCTAAAATCTAATTTAATTTTATATGTTCCATTAGGTAACCCTATAAGATTTCCTGTTTTTGGTAATTCTTTATATGAATTAACATTACTTCTGAATGATGTTTTTATTTTCTTAATAAATGAATAATCATTCATATTCTAACAGTTCTCTAATTGTATTTCATTTACTGATTTAATAACATTTGTTTCATTATCAATCCAACAAGATTCAAACCAAATATTTCCCTACTTCATGTAAGGATATGTATTATTAAATATAGGTTTAAATAATTTTTCTTTTTTAATACTATTATAATCAAAATATAAATTTTTTGGAGTAACTCCACATAAAGAACCACCAACAAAATTAATATTTTTAAAATCTCTTATATTATTAAGAGCTTCTTTCATATCACAACCACGCTTACCTCCACTAATGTGATATATTAGTAATACATTTTTAATATCCCATCTATAAAGTTCATCAATGAATTTCTAAAAAGCATTTGTTGACAAAAATTTAACATCAACTAAATAATTTTTTTTTCTACCATCTTTAGTATAAAAAGCAACAGTATCAGTATTTATGTCTGTTTCTGAATAAACAGGTTCACCTCTCCATTGTTTAGATAAATATGATTCACAATATGGTAATTTGATTTCCATTAGTACTCTTGTTGTTACTTCATCATTATGATTAACAATATCATCAAAATCATCATCAAATAAGCTTTCAACTAAACGTTTTATACATTTATTCATATTGTATAAATAAAATTAATTTTTATTATTTATTATTTTTTCTACTTCTGCTCTTTTCTTTGCAGATACAATCCAACCAGGAGTTTTAACTCCATTTATATTTAAGAATTTATTATATCTACAACCAATTTCTTTTAACTTATCTTTAATAGGAAGAATATCTTTATAATCACCATATATAGCAATTGCTCTATCTGAATAATCATAAATCTTTACATTACTATTATTTGTTACTTCAGTTCCATTATTATTTTCAGAATTAACTTCTGTATTATTTGTTGTAGTAATATCTGATTTACGTGGTCTTCCTCTACGTTTCTTTACAGGTTGAATTTCATCATTATTTGTTTCATCTGATGTCTGTTTAACAACATTATTTTCTTTTGCTTTATTTCTTAATTCTTTCCTTAATTGTTTAGCTTCTTCTTTTCGTTGTTCAATAATTTTAGCTCTACGCTCTTCAACAGGTTTAACAATTACATCTCGTAAAGTTTCTGTGCCACCTTTTTCAAGTTTAAATGATGTATGATCTAACCATTTACAGAATGCTTCATATGTTCTATGTCCATCAGTAATAGAAAGACGTTTCATAAGAGTATATGAAATAAATCTATCACCTAATGATTTTATACGTATTACCCAGTTATTACCAAAATATGTTGCGCCAGCTTTTAAATATTTGATACAGTTTTCTTTCATTAATTCTGCATCTTCTTTCTTATCTTCTGTACGTTTATTTACAGAATCAATTTTTGATTTTTCTTTTATAAAAGTTTCTTGCGCTTCTTTATTATCTGGTTCTACATATTCTCTGTGTGGACCGTTCTTTGAACTATAACAATCAAGGAACCAATCTTTTGATGTTAATATTGTTTTCCATTGTGGTTTTGTAGGTTTCCATCTTCTGCAATTAGCCTCAAATTTATATGGACCTAATTGAATCATAATTCCATAATTTTTACCAGGGAATCCACCTGCTTCAAAATTAAATTTAGGTAAATTTTGCATAGTAATACCTTCAAATGACATATAAGGTAAAATTCTCCAAGGCATTTGTCTGATTCTTGCTGTAAATTCTGAACAGTTAGAAGGAAAACCAACAAAATTTATTTTAACTTTTCCATCTAATGGTTGATATGGTTCATTAACTGTTCTTTCATCATTAAATTCTATTTGAGCTCTATATTTTCCATTTGGTAAACCTGTAAGATTTCCTGTTTTTGGTAATCCTTTATATGAATAAGTAGTATTCCTGAATGTATTATTTACTTTTTTAATAAATGAATAATCATTCATATTATAACATTCCATTAAACTTATTGAATCAGTTGATTCAATATCAATAGTCTCATTATCAATCCAACATCTTAATAAATTAATATCAACATCACCTTTATAGTAATAGTTATGTTCCTCAAATACTGTAGAATATAATTTCTCTTCTTTAATAGCATCACCATTAACATAAAAGTTTTTTGGATAAACACCCTTTAAACCGACACTAATAAAATTGATATTTTTTAAGTCTATTATATTATTAATTGCATCTGAATCTTTTGCGTTTACATATCTTCCAACTTCTAAATTATATCTAAGCAATACATTACTGATACTGAATTCATTAAGTTCATCAATAAATTTCTGTGCATCATTTAAACGTCTAAAAGATACATGTGTTAAATAAACTTTTGGTTCGTCTGGTTTTTTTGTTTCATAATAGAATGCTACTGTAGTTCCTTCTACTTCTGAATGAACTTTTTTATCTACTACATTTTTAATATCAATATAGCTATTACTGAAGGTTTGCTCTGTTAAATATGATTCACAATATGTTAACATATTTTTCGTTATCTTACCTGCAAGATCAGATGATAAGTCATCTCGGCTATCTACAATATCCTCAAAATCATCATCAAATAAACTTTCAATCAAACGTTTTACACATTTATTCATATTTTATAATTAAAAATTAACTTTTATTATTTATTAAAAAGAAAAGGTACAAGTTATATTATCTAACTGTACCTTTTCCAAAAGCTTTATTAATATCTCGCTTGATTTCTATTATCGTATTCTTTATATATGTTTTATCATAATCCAATATATAATCTTTAAATCTACTGCCATTATACTTATATCCTTTAAGTTCATGAAATAGCTATAATACGCGACTTAAACAATCCGTATATGTATTATTTTCTATTTTATATACAGCTAATATATCATATATTTTTTGTTTTATATCATTAAACTATTTCTTTAATACATAAAAATCTCCTTCAGTATTATTGATTAATCTGTTAATACCTTTTGATGTATAACCGGTAGATATAAGTAATGCTCTATCTACTAATGTATTATATTTGTTAAATGGTGTTCTTATTTTTAGATTTAAGACTGTATTGAAATTTGTATCTGATTTTTGTCCAAGTTTTTTAAAGGTACCATCTTTATTAAATTCACAATCAATTGCAATAGGTGCAGGCATAACATATGTTTTAAAATATTCAGCTTCACTTGTTTCTGAATTACAGAAATAAAAGAAAAATACAGTAGTAATATTTCGAAGACATGTTTGACATTTATTTTCTTTTATTTCCAACTATCGCATATCATTTAAAATCTAATCAATACCTTTCATCGAATTATTAACTTTACCCTTAAATGTATTATCATCAAAGAAACTACATAAAACTGATTTAACTTCTATATATGTTTCATCTCCATTTGGATATGTTAATTTAATATCTGGACATTCATTCCTACCATTTGGTTCATGTTCAATTTTATAACCGTCAGTTTCTGAAAATATTCTATGTACAATATATTCTGATGTATCATGACATAAAGTCATAAGCATTGAATCTTTATATAACAGTTTATTTTCATACGACATAAACTATGTTAATGAACCATTAAATGTAATATCTTCAGTATCTTTATAGATTTCTGTAAAATTAGGTTCTGGTAATGAAAGTGTTAAATAATAATCATCCATATAAGTATAAATGGAATTATACAATTTATAAAACTATCGTTTATACTCATCATCAGTAGAATACTCTAACCACTATCGGATACTTTCTTCCAAATCATTTGCAACAAAAATACTATCATCTAATGATGATAGAAACTATCGTCTTTCCTTTGGATTATTAATACATTTAAGAATACGCTACGGACTTTTTGATTTATTTAACATTTTTTATTTTAGATTTATTTTAATACATATTATAATGAAACTATATTAAAAAGTCTTTTTAAAATTAATCAAAGATTCTGTTATGTTTATAATTGTATTTCCTTTATAAACAGTTTCATTAAAATTATATTCATCTATAAGTTTCCCTTGTTTTGTACGTATATTTAATTTCACATTAAAATTTAAAACATCATTATCTTCATCAGATACAATTAAATATTCATCATCAAATTTCATAATTACATGATGTTCAGAATGTTCATCTCCTATTAATACATTTAAATTTGTTATGCAATAATTTTTAATTTTATTCTTTACAATAACATTAAATCTTTTATCTGATAATTTTTGTTCATTATTTTTATTATCATTAAAAATATTTCTTAATAACTTAATCAATTTCATTTATTCTTAACAATTTATTTTTACCTAAAAATAAAAAGGAATATACTAACACAATATATTCCTTTTTATTTTAAATATTTTGTCTTTTATCTATATTTAACCATATAATTAAATACCTGATCAAATGTTGATCCAATTGACCAGAATTCTTTTATATCTTTTATACTTTCATCTGCTACTATAACTGTTGTATCATAAAATTCATTATCATAAACTTCAGTTAACATTCTTAATTCATCACTTATTATACAAATTGTATTTTCTGTTTGAAACTGTCTTGTTAACTTCAATTCTTTACCATCATTATATAAATTATATGGATATTCTTTGTAAATGTCGATAATAGGATTTATAGCAATGAGATTTCCATCATAAAAAGATTGTAACCAGAAGTATGCTGCCGGTCCATCTGTTATAACACATGCATATTTGTCTATACATGCATATATGGTTTCAGAATCAATTTCCATCTGTATGTTTTCTGGTACATAATTATATTGTTTCTGTATATCATTAAATAGTTTAAAGACTATATCATAATTATCACCATAACAAAATTTTATTTGTTCTATAAACATATTGTAACGTTTATCAGTATTATAATCATGATCAAGAATAATTAAGATTTTTTGTTTCATAATTTAAAACATATTTTTATTTTAACTATGTTTGACATCGTTTTTAAAAATAAACAATTAATATTTCATTTTTATCCTAATTATTACTAAAAATACATATATTATAATATTTATTTAATAAACAATTGTAAAATTTACACTTATTAAAAATATGAAGATAATAGATTTTATGCAATATAAAAATGTTTATTTCTTTGGAGATCCACATGGAATAAACATAATTTATGATATATTACGTTCATATGTAAATGAAGATAATATATCAGATAATTCCGTTATATTCTCTTGTGGAGATAACGGAATAGGATTTGATGATATTAAAACAGATTCTAATAAATTGAAACTATGTAATGATATATGTATCAAACATAATATTCAATTAATATTAATACGTGGTAATCATGATAATCCTGATTTATATAATGAATCATCACCTTTAAATAAAAGTAATATATCATTAGTTGATGATTTCACTATAGTAAAAACAGGAGATTATAATATCATATGTATAGGTGGTGCAATATCAATAGACAGAACAGATCGAGTTCTTAATAAAACATATTGGAAAAATGAAGGAACAAGAATATTAGATGATAAATTAAAAGAAGAAATTAAATCATTAGATTTTAATATTGATATTGTTTGTTCACATAATTGTCCGACATATCAGAAACCACGAGATGAATATCCTGTATTAATATCTGATAATCCATTGTTTAATTGGTCCATATGGGACTCAAAACTTTTATATGATAACTTTATAGACCGCAGTAATTTGAATGCGATACACAAAGAATTAAGTATGTCTAACAAGATTAAATACTGGATCTATGGTCATTTCCATAACCATTATAATTCAATAGAGAGTAAGCCTAAATTTATTTGTCTTGACATGTATTATAAGAATATAAAAATACTAAAGAAAACTAATAACTCTTTAATATATAAAACAGGTCCTGATATTTTAGATATACATAATATCAATAAGTTTAATCAAATTAAAATAAAAGAAATTTAATATACAAATGGTAACAGTATTTATAGGTTTTATAGGATTTATATTATGTCTTATACAATTAATCATATTTGATTGGTTCACCAAAAAATTTACATATACAAATAAATGGTTTATATATAATAATTTAGAAAAAAGAGAAGATTCAAAGCCAATAAAAATAAGACGGTATTGGTATATCTTATATTGTATATGTATGTTAATACCTATAGCTAATTTATTTTTATTCATAATCTGTTTCTTCATGTCATTCATGATGAGAATGGATTATAATTACTATTATAACGGAAATAATATTACAGCATTAAAATTAATAAAATTTAAAAATAAATTAAAATATTATTTAAATACAGAAGTATAAAAAATTAAGGTTCTAATCTTTTATAAATAAGACTAGAACCTTAATTTTATTTAGTTTTAATTAAATAACACATTTTTCACCACAATATGGACAGAACTTAAATTTTGAATTAAGTTTCCTTCCACAATTAGTACAATATATTTTATTCAAATCACTTGTCGTATATGGTTTCCTTGATTTAGGAAGAATCTTTATATATTCTGTTTTAAATGGATAATTTTCAAATTCATTATTTACTGTTTCAAATTTCTGATTTGAATAACCACCATTTTCAATTCTACCTGTTTCAATAGTAGTATCATTAACATTAGTTTTATATAAAGCTTTATTATATGTATTTCCATCAATACTTGCACAAAAGCAGTTAGTAACATTATTTGTTAATAAAACATTATTATTAGTATCTGAACACGTAACTACAGTATCATAACTTGGAACAGTATATGTATTTTCATTAGAAATTAATGGACTCTCTTTCCATAAAACATTTAATGTATTATAAATATTTGTTTTAATTCTTGATAAAACTTTTTCTTTATAAAACTTTACAGTAATATTACCATTATTCGCAATAGCATGTTTTACCTGTACATCATTATCATCTACTTCATAAGTAGAAAATTTAAATTTAACCTGATTATCCAAATAACGTTCTAACCATACTCTCTCACCTGGTTTCAAAACTAACATACCATCCATATCTTTACCATTAAATGTAAATGTAACACCAACAGTAAACTGTTCAGGATTAAATAACTGAATTTGAAATTCATCATTATTGTCCATATAAACAACACGTGAATCTTCATTTGTAGAATACTCTTTCAAAAGAGATTTGTTAATAGCTAACTAAGCCATCTTCTTTTCATTAATAATCATAAGTCATATATAATTTATTTTAAACTTATCTATTAAACTTTCAATTCTATACAAAATTTCAAAAGTACTTGAATAATACTCAGTCTAATAGAAATATCATTATCTAATTTTAATTGTAATAAATATATAATTATAAAATATAAATATCTATCTTTAACTTAATATCCTATATTAATTAGACCTCAATATTTATAAAAAGTTTATATTTACTAATAAATTTTAAAAAATAATTTAATGAATAAAAAATAATAGGTGTATGAGAAATTATTTACTGTTGACCCCTGGACCGTTGAGTACTTCTGAGACGGTGAAAGAAGCCATGTTACAGGATTGGTGTACCTGGGATAAAGATTACAATGAAGGAATAGTTACTGTGATCCGGAAAGAATTGCTGGAGGTGGCAGGACTGGATGAGAAGGAATATACAACTGTGTTGCTACAAGGAAGTGGGACTTATGGCGTAGAGGCAACTTTGGGAGCTGTCGTGAAACCTACCGACAGGTTACTGATTATAGCGAATGGTGCTTATGGCAAACGGATGGCGGCCATTGCTGATTATTATAAACTGGATTATGTCATGGTGGCTTTGAAAGAAACGGAGCTGATTACCCCCGCAATCGTGGAGGAGGCTTTGAAAAATCATCCTGGAATCAGCCATTTGTCTTTGGTCCATAGTGAAACAACGACGGGTTTATTGAATCCGATTGAAGAAATTGCAGAGGTGTTGCGTGGACGCGGGATCACCTGGATCGTTGATGCCATGAGTAGTTTTGGAGGGATTCCTATCGATATGAAAAAACTGGGTATTGATTTTCTGGTTAGTAGTGCCAATAAGTGTATACAGGGAGTTCCGGGCTTTACCTTTGTTCTCGCTTCACGGGAAAAATTGCTGAAATGCAAAGGAGTTGCCCGTTCTTTGTCCCTGGATATTTATGCCCAATGGGAAGAAATGGAAAAAGGGCATGGAAAATGGCGGTTTACCTCACCGACTCATGTTGTACGGGCATTTTTTCAAGCTTTGAAAGAGTTGAAAGCAGAGGGAGGTATAGAAGCCCGTTACCGCCGTTATTGCCGGAATCATGAGGTATTAGTGGAAGGAATGCGGGCTATTGGTTTTTCCACCTTGCTGGAACCGGAAAAGCAGTCTCCGATTATTACTTCTTTTCTTTATCCGGAGCCGGGTTTTTCGTTTACAGAGTTTTATGGGTTGCTGAAACAACAGGGTTTTGTCATTTATCCCGGAAAGGTTTCGGATGCTGATACATTCCGGATTGGTACTATTGGAGATGTATTCCCGGAGGATTTTGAAAGATTGACACAAGCTGTTGCGGCTATCAGACAGGTAAATTAAACAGGGCTGCCCGGACAAGTTTGACTTTTTTTAGTTTTTTGGCTGTTTAAGTGTTTCTTTTGCTTTAATTTTGTTGTAAAAGAAATCAATATGCCACAAGAGATAGAAAGAAAGTTTTTGGTCCGGGGAGACTTTAAAGCATATGCTTACCAATCCTTTCGGATTGTACAGGGCTATTTGTCCTCCGTACCGGAAAGGACGGTCAGGATACGGGTGAAAGGTGAACAGGGCTATCTTACTGTAAAAGGTAAAAGTGATGTTCATGGAGTTACCCGCTATGAATGGGAAAAAGAGATTGCCAGGGAAGATGCAGAAGAACTCCTGAAATTGTGCGAGCCTGGGGTGGTTGACAAAATTCGTTATTTAGTGAAAGTAGGGGGGCATATTTTCGAGGTAGACGAGTTTCTGGGGGAGAATAAAGGGTTATTGCTGGCTGAAGTTGAATTAAAGCAGGAGGATGAACTTTTTGAAAAGCCGGAATGGTTGGGAGAAGAAGTGACCGGAGATCTGCGTTATTATAATGCAATGCTGGCACACCGCCCCTATCGAAGTTGGAAGTAATTCCGGATTTATGCATGCTTAACAGTTTGAGAGTTCGGTTATTCCATTGTCTGAAACTCTGATTGAAACAATAGAGTAACCGAACGATTCGAATCTGTATTTATTTCATTTTTTCTTCTGATTCGGTACTGAGGGGCAGGTGGTCCTGGAAGTGGACCGTGACATGGGTACCGTCGCAATAGGGTTTATTAGCGGATGCTCCGCAACGGCATAGGGTGACCCGGTTACGTTGTTCGTATTCGGTGCCGTCAGGTCCATTCACAGGAATACCTCCTTTGACCCAGAGTGGACCACTACATTCTTCCTGTGGGTCTTCGATCAGGCCTAAAGCCGGTTTTAAGGGGGGCTCATAAAATTTTTCCTCTTCTTTGTCCCAAAGTTTTAACCGGCCGGAGGGGCAGTACATGCTTTCGTGTACGGCCAGATCATGGGCTTCGGTGTTGTCGGAATCTTCCGTCAACTGCCAAACCGTTCCTCTGGCCATACAAAAACGGGCATGTACACAATATTCGGTGTTGTCGGCCAACTGGACTCCGGGACCGTCATATAGATCGGCATTCTCTAAAAGGGGGATATTACCGGCGGTTAGTGTCGGATCCCAATCGGCATGGTGATGGGAACCGTCGCAATACGGATGATTTTTGGATTGACCACAACGGCATAAAGCGGTGGGTTCGTTGTCGGTTGGGTATTTATACCCTTGGGTATATTCCCAGGGGATTTGTTCTTTATTCAAAACGAAAATCTCTTGTTGAAGAGGGGGATTTCCGTATACCAGATAGGGGCCGTCTGCTGTAATTTCAAGGTGATATTTCGGGTCAGGAGTAGGTGTACCCGGTTCGATTTTACGAGTTTTTTTTTCCATAATTAAATGTTTTGATGATACTTGTTATACTTAAATTTGGATGGAAAGTTCCGGGTTGGCTGAGAGAATTTTCATCGGTATAAGTTTTGGAATAGAATTTGTTATAAGTGTATTGTTTGGTTTATTAAAATATTTTACTTAATTTTA
>OIXA01005784.1_pt1 | contig 10782 bp, 9 predicted proteins | sample 1587721 | NCBI WGS metagenome assembly OIXA01 (sample SAMEA3888900, study PRJEB22519) | human gut metagenome | biome: human gut; feature: human-associated habitat; material: faeces | place: Denmark | collected 2013 | reverse complement strand
TAATCCGTGGACTTCCAGGATGAAATGCTGGCCTTAGATACCAGATTTGTTCCAACAGCTCCTTCGGCTTCCATCACATCACTCCAGTTAAGTCCGGTCTTCTGTGCCTGAAAGACCCAGGTCGGATGCTCCGTGTGAAGTGTCCGCAGAGACACCTTATAGCTTTCCGGGAATCCCTGACTATTCAGATAATTCTCAAACGTGGAGTCATAGCTGTAGGACACCGGGAATTTAATATAATCTGACCGGACGTAGCCTTCCTGCGTCCCGGATCCGGAAGAAAACTGGATCTTATACCAGGTTTTTCCATCCGATCCGGCTGTCTCGGAGACCACCGTGACGGCCGCCCCGTAGGCCAGCTTTTTTACGACGGATCCCGTCGTCCCCGGTGTGCTTCTCACATTCAGGGTAGTCGCATTTACCGTCGCCGAACCTGTCGCCGCATACGCCAGAGACAGTCCGGATATCATCGTTCCGGTCCGAGCCGCGCAGTCCCCCAAAAGGACCGCTCCCAGCATCAGCGCCAGAATTCTTTTTTGTTTTTTTGTCATGTTTTTCTTCTCTCCCACTGCCGGTTTCGTGATTTTTTGCATAAAACCGACATCATACCCATTATAATGACAAAGGCACTTTTCTGTCAACCGCGCAGGGAAAACTTCACACAAATTCCAAATATTGCCGCATTTTCTTAAGGGTTTTGTAAAAGTTTGGTTAAATAGAATGTGCCTCAGCACATTCGTGCGCCTCGCGCGGTCGCTTGCGACAATCTTCATCTTCGCGCGAGTGTGCATCTTAGGCACGTAGCGCCTTTTTGTTTAACAGGAAGTTCCTTCGGAATTTTCTGTTAAACAAAAAAGGCCCCGGCATGTCTCCATACCAGGGCTTCGTACTCTGTAAGTATTCTTATTTGATCGTGAGCAGGTAATTCGCAAACTGCTGGGCAGTACGGCCGGAAAGTCCGCCGCCGCGCATCTCGAAGCGGTTCGCCTCGTAGCAGATCTCCTCGTCCGTCATGATATCCGGAGTGATGCCTGCACGTCTCGCAAGTGCGATCGCCATCTCGTTGAAACCTTCCTTGTTCGGCTTCGCATAGTAGATGGAAAGTCCAAAACGGTTGACCAGGGAGAGTTTTTCTTCCATAGTGTCGGAACGGTGCAGATCTTCGCTGTGCTCCATATCCTCTCTGTCCTTCCATGTCTCCTTGATCAGATGACGGCGGTTTGATGTCGCATAGATCAGGACATTGTCCGGCTTCGTCTCAACGCCGCCTTCGATAACGGCCTTTAAGAACTTGTACTCGATCTCAAATTCTTCGAAAGAAAGATCATCCATGTAGATGATGAACTTGTAATTGCGGTTCTTGATCTGGGCGATGATCGTCGAGAGATCCTTAAACTGGTGCTTGTAGATCTCGATCATGCGCAGGCCCTGCGGATAGAACTGGTTGACGATCGCCTTGATGCTCGTGGATTTACCGGTACCGCTGTCGCCGAACAACAGGACGTTGTTCGCCGCTTTTCCGTCGCAGAACGCCTGGGTATTCTCCACAAGTTTCTTCTTCTGAAGCTCATATCCGATGAGGTCGTCCAGCATCACGGCATCCATGTTGTTGATCGGGAGGAAGCGGACGGAGCCGTCTCCATTCTCAGCAATGCGGAACGCCTTGTTGAGACCGAACATGCCGACACCGAAGTCCTTGTAGAATTCCGTCACATATTTGAAGAAATCAGCTCCGGACTCAGCCGTCTCAAGCTGTTCACTTAAATTTCTCACCTTTTCGCTGACATTTTTATTGTACATCAGCTCTTTTTTGCGGATCGCCTTATAGTGAGTCAGCTGGGTGAAGCAGTCGATGGAAAGTTCTTTTTCCATCCAGGAGAAATCATAGTCGAACAGCTTTTTAAACATCTCAAAGTCATGAGTCACAAAGTTGTTGACCGTTCCGTCCTGAGCCCCCATCTTTTCACAGACGAGGCTGAACGGATTCTCGTTCGTGATCAGCAGGAAAGTCAGGTAATTATGCCATAAATTTTTATCAAATGCATAGTCTGTCGCAACCGTCAGAAGATTTTTTACCTGATGGAATACGCGTCCGCGCAGTGCGTCTTTGGACTCTGTCTGATTTTTTAATTTTTCGCAGATATCCGCAAGCTGCCAGAGGATCGAGTCTTCCGGCAGGCTGCCGTATACGAGCAGGTTTGATACGATCTCATTCATATGGTTTCCTCTCTTGATGCAAAGGACGGCGCAGCTTCTCAACAAGCCCGCCGCCCTTTTTCATTTTCTTCAATTTCGATGTACATCTTCTTGTCTGCTTTCGCGGTCAGGAAGCTTCGGGCGTCCGCCCTATGAATCCTTCGCCTACTCTACGATCGCACCTTTATCTGCGGAGGATACGTTCTTTGCGTAGCGTTTTAAGTATCCGGTCAGCTTCTTCGGCTCGCGGATCTTCATGGTCTTCTTTCTCTCTTCCATCTCTTCATCGGAAACAAGCAGCTTTAAGCTGTAGTTTGGGATGTCGATCGCGATCTTGTCGCCGTCCTTGATGTAAGCGATCGGGCCGCCTGCAGCTGCCTCCGGAGAGATATGTCCGATTGCTGCACCACAGGATGCGCCGGAGAAACGGCCATCTGTCAGGAGAGCAACGGTCGTATCGAGTTTCATGCCAACGATCGCGGATGTCGGGGAGAGCATCTCTCTCATTCCCGGGCCGCCTGCCGGTCCCTCGTAACGGATGACAACGATGTCGCCCGGAACGATCTTTCCTGCGTAGATCGCAGCGATTGCCTCTTCCTCGGAGTCAAAGCACTTTGCAGTACCGGTGTTGACTAACATCTCCGGTTTTACAGCGGAACGTTTTACGATCGCGCCGTTCGGAGCAAGGTTTCCGAAAAGAACGGCAAGTCCGCCTGTCTTTGTGTACGGATTATCGATCGGACGGATAACTTCCGGATTGCGGTTTACTGCATGTGCAATGTTCTCAGCAACCGTCTTTCCTGTTACAGTCTTGCACTGTCCCTGGATCATTCCTGCATCGAGAAGCTCTTTTAATACTGCGGAGATTCCGCCTGCTTCCATCAGATCCTGCATGTGGTGATGTCCGGCCGGTGCAAGGTGGCACAGGTTCGGAGTATGCTCACTGATGTCATTGATCATATGAAGGTCAAGAGCGATATCAGCCTCGTGAGCGATCGCAAGAAGATGAAGTGCGGAGTTTGTGGAGCAGCCGAGAGCCATATCGGTTGTCAGCGCGTTCTCGAATGCTGCCGGTGTTACGATATCACGCGGACGGATATCATCGGCAAGCAGCTTCATAACCTGCATACCAGCTGTCTTTGCAAGACGGATACGCTCTGCGTATACAGCCGGGATCGTACCATTTCCCGGAAGTCCGAGACCAAGAACTTCTGTTAAGCAGTTCATGGAGTTTGCGGTGAACATACCGGAACAGGAACCGCAGCCCGGGCAGGAGCTTCCCTCGATCTCAGCGAGTTCCTCATCGTTGATCAGGTTTGCTTTTCTTGCGCCGACAGCCTCAAATACAGTATTTAAGTCTCTCTGGTTGATGGAGAGCATCGGACCGCCGGACACGAAGATACACGGAAGGTTCAGACGCATTGCTGCCATTAACATACCCGGAACGATCTTATCACAGTTCGGGATAAATACGAGAGCATCAAAGCAGTGTGCCTTTACCATACATTCGATGGTATCAGCGATCAGCTCACGGGAGCTTAAAGAGAAATGCATTCCGTCATGTCCCATGGCGATACCATCACAGACACCGATCGTATCGAACTCCATCGGGGTTCCGCCTGCAGCGAGAACACCGTCCTTTACGGCACGTGCGATGTTCTGTAAGTGCATATGACCCGGAGCGATCTCGTTGAAAGAGTTTACGACGCCGACGAACGGGCGGCGCATCTGCTCATCGTTGTATCCGTCTGCCTTTAACAGGGAACGGTGCGGCGCATGTTCTACGCCTGCTTTTACTTTATCTGAATTCATTGTTTTTCTCCTTATGAAATCCAGAGCCAGGCGGTGATGCCTGGCCCTGAAGAATTTTTTTAGGGTTTCGCTGCCCCGCAGTGCCACACTCGCGGACTTGCGTCCGTTCGTGCGCGGGCATTCGCCCTATAAAGCCGTCGGCAAAGATTCACTTATGTGCAAGCACAACGTGAATCTTTTCCCGCCGCCTTTGCACTGCTCATTTTCCTACGCGACTATTTAGCCTCGTCAAGATCCTGTGTCTGCTTCCAGCCCATCTTTGCTCTTAACTCGCGGCCTGTCTTAGCTGCAAGTGTATCAGCGTGTGCTGCTCTTGCTGCGTTGAAGGTTGTTCTGCCAACCTGGTTCTCAAGGATCCAGTTCTTAGCGAATGTACCATCCTGGATCTCTGTTAATACCTGCTTCATAGCCTTCTTAGCTTCGTCGCCGATGATTCTCTTACCGCTTACATAGTCACCATACTCAGCAGTATCGGAGATGGAGTATCTCATTCCCTCGAAACCAGCGTTGAAGATCAGGTCTACGATCAGTTTCATCTCGTGGATGCACTCGAAGTATGCGTTCTCCGGCTTGTAACCAGCTTCTACAAGTGTGTTGAAACCAGCTTCCATTAATGCGCAAACGCCGCCGCAGAGAACTGCCTGCTCACCGAAGAGGTCTGTCTCTGTCTCTTCCTTGAATGTTGTCTCGAGGATACCGCCTCTTGCTCCGCCGATGCCTGCAGCGTATGCTTTTGCGATCTCCATGGAGTTTCCAGCCGGGTCCTGCTCAACAGCTACGAGGCACGGAACGCCCTTGCCGCCAACATACTGGGAACGAACGGTGTGTCCCGGTCCCTTCGGAGCGATCATGATAACGTTTACATCTGCCGGCGGAACGATCTGTTTGAAGTGGATGTTGAAGCCGTGAGCGAATGCAAGTGTCTTGCCTGCTGTCAGGTTATCTTTGATGTCTTTCTTGTAGAGAGCTGCCTGCTTCTCATCGTTTACAAGGATCATGATGATGTCTGCTGCCTTAACAGCGTCTGCTGTGAGCATAACTGTGAAGCCATCCTCTTTTGCCTTTGCAGCAGATTTGGAGCCCTCGTAAAGACCTACTACTACGTCAACGCCGGAATCTCTTAAGTTCAGAGCATGGGCATGACCCTGAGAACCGTAGCCGATAACAGCTACTTTCTTTCCGTCAAGAAGTGATAAGTTACAATCTCTCTCATAATACATGGTTGCCATAGTTTTTCTTCTCCTTATTCTTCATTGTGATCGACACATAATGTGTTGTCTATTCCTAAACCGATCGCGATCTCTCCCGACCGGCTAAGTTCTAATATACCAAAATCTCTGACTTTTTCAATAAAAGATTCAACTTTTTTGCTGTCTCCGGTAATCTCGGCTGTCAGATGCTCTTCACCGAAGTCTACGACTTTTCCGCCGTACTCGTTGATCAGATCCAGTACCTGATGCTTACTGGAACCTCTGTGGGTCCCTGTCAGGTGCATTTTAATGTACATGTGCTGGGCAAAAACGGTGTTCTCCGGCTCCAAAAGGGTTACCGCGCGGACATCGATGAGTTTTTCCAGCTGACGGACCACCTGATCCTTCATATATTCATCTCCTGTGGAGACGATGGTAATCCTTGTATAATTCGGATCATCAAGCGTTCCTGCAGAGATATTATCGATATTATAGCAGCGCTTTGCGTAAAGACCAGCGATGCGGTTTAAAACGCCGAAGCGGTTGTTTACGATCATGGCGACCGCAAACTTTTCAACTTTGTTTTCCATGGTCACCTTATCCTTCCACAATCATGTCTTTGATAGATCGTCCCGGCGGGATCATCGGCAGGACTTTCTCATCCATATCAATGTGACAGTCGATCAGAACCGGTCCCTGGGATTTGTCAGCTACATCAAGGGCTTTCTTTAGATCCTCCATCGTGTAGACCGCGTATCCGTCAGCACCGAAGGCTTTCGCCAGAGCCGGGAAGTCCGTCTTTCTGTCCAGGATCGTCTGGGAATAGTGACAGTCGTAGAAAATTGTCTGCCACTGTCTTACCATTCCGAGAACATCGTTGTCAAAGAGGACGATGGTGATCGGAAGCTCCTGGCTTACCGCCGTTGCCATCTCGTTTAAGTTCATTCCGAAGCTTCCGTCTCCGGTGAAGAGAACGGTTCTTCTGCCTCTCGCTGCGATGCATCCGCCGATGGCTGCACCGAGACCGTATCCCATGGTTCCGAGACCGCCGGAAGTGAGAAGCGTGTGCGGCTTTTCAAACGGGTAGAACTGCATGGTCCACATCTGGTGCTGTCCGACGTCGGTAGCGACCACTGTGTCCTCGGTACAATGTCTGTGAACTTCCTCGATGATGGCTTCCGGTCCGTAAGGTTTCGGTGCCGGGAGGATCATCTCGTTCTTATAGCCCTCAAGCTCACTCACCCACTCCGGATGCCGTTCTTCCGGGAGCGCTTCCAGAATCTTCGTAAGGATCTCCTTCACATCGCCCCAGAGGCTCACGTCAGGGCTGACGTTCTTTCCGATCTCCGCGCGGTCGATATCGATATGGACCGTCATACATTTCTTTGTGTACTCGTTTAAGTCACCTGTCGCGCGGTCGGAGAATCTAACACCAACTGCCAGAAGCAGATCACATTCGGACTGGGCCTTGATGGACGGATATTTTCCGTGCATGCCGCACATTCCAAGATTCAGCGGATAGGAGGCCGGAACGGAGGTGATCCCCATCATGGAAAGACCGATGGCCGCATCCACTCTCCTGGAGAGTTCCAGAACTTCTTTCTGGGCTCCTGCTGCCACAACACCGCCGCCTGCGTAGATAAACGGCTTTTTTGCCTTTTTGATCATCTCAACGACTTCGTCGATGCTGCCGCACTCGGACTTTCTCGGCTTCTTCACAACGCTCGGAACCTTTAAGTCCTCAATATATTCATATTCCGCGGACTGGACGTTCTTCGGAATATCAATGAGAACCGGTCCCTTACGTCCGGAATTCGCGATCTCAAAGGCTTCAATAATCGTCTTCTGAAGATCCTTAATGTCCCGGACCATGAAGTTGTGTTTTACTACCGGCTGTGTAATTCCGACGATATCCACCTCCTGGAAAGAATCCTTTCCGAGACTGTTTACCGCGACGTTTCCTGTGATCGCGACCATCGGTACGGAATCGAGGTAGGCATTCGCGATCCCTGTCACAAGATTGGTAGCACCGGGACCGCTTGTCGCAAGTACCACGCCGGTCTTTCCGCTTGCTCTCGCATATCCGTCAGCGGCATGGGCAGCTCCCTGCTCATGGGCCGCTAAGACATGTCCGATACGGTCAGACGCAAGATAGAGTTCGTTATAGATATCAAGCACTGCGCCCCCCGGATATCCGAAGACCACTCTCACGCCCTGATGGATCAGCTCTTCCACCAGGATCCGCGCTCCGTTCATTTTCATAGCTGTTTTTCCCCTCATCTTATTTCTTTCAGAATGTCCGACTCTGTCAGACATTCCCGTCTTTTCTTTTTTCGGTACGGACAAATGTCCGTATCAAAATTCAGGTATAAAAAAGCCTTACAGCGTTACACTGTAAGGCTTTGCTTTCTTTCGTAACTTGTTCTTTCAAGTTTCTATCAGGCAATCCCAGATTCAGTATAACGCAAATAAGCATTCCCGTTCACGACGATAATGCTGACGATAATTCGAATCACGACTGCGAGTAGAATAAGATTCGTCATATCTTTGCGTCTCCTTTCCAGTTGCCCTTCAGCAATGTTACTATGTTTTATTATAAGCACTTTGTCAGAAATTGCAAGTAGTTTCTTTTTATAGCTTGTATGAACCAAAGTTATAAAACATTGCTCGCTTGTAAATGCCTTTTTGTTTAACAGGGAATTCCGCAGAGTTTCCTGTTAAAAGAAAAAGCTCTGCAGGCACCGGGATTTCCCCGGCCTGCAGAGCTGCTCCTATTTCAAATTATTTTTACAGTTTTGAATATCCATACGGATTGATCAGCGCATCCAGTTTCTTTCCTTCCTTACATAACGGGCAGTTTCTGTAGTCGCTGTACTGGTAATCCGGAACATCTTTTAATCCGAATACCGACTTGATCGGAATTCCGTTGACATTCTCAAGTGCGCTGAATACTGCGGAGATCCCCTGAATAATTCCTCCATAGTACTGGACACCCTCGATCGCCTTGTTGATCGTCAGACCTGTTGTCACGGTCGCGGTGAGGATCAGCACATTCTTTCCATTGATCATTGCGCGGTAATTGTCCTTAAACACGATCTGGCTGTTGCTGTTGAACTCCGGTTTGATAACGTAGATCGTCTTGTGGGCGTTCTTCGACATGAAACCGCCTTTTGTCAGCTCCTGCGCAAGAAGTGTTCCGATCACTTCGGTCCCTTCCATGCATACGATTGTATCGACGATCATATCGTACAGATACATATGTACGAGTGCCTGGGCAATTCCTCCCGCCTCACTCAGACGGCTCTTTACCGTCGTCAGGTCAAAATAGTAATTCGTGTGGGCATGATTCGTTGCAAAATGTCCCTTTACGATTTTTAACGGGGTATCTGTACCGGTCGTCTGAATTTTGTCATACTTTAACTCCATACACGATCCTCCTTATTCAAATCTCACGTTTACTGTTATTTGACTATATTATACCGAATTTTCAGATACTATTCAAGGAATTTTCCTGTTTTTCATCAGGTTTTTCGTCACTGTTTACGCCTTGCGCAAACAGTAACGGTTTTTCTCCCTGTTTTTCTACCACGCAAGGACCTCATGTCCGGTCTCTGTCACGAGTACCATGATCTCCCTCTGGGCAGACGGAAGCCTGTCATCGGTATAGATCGTCCAGCCGTTGCTGTCATCCACAAAGATATCCGGACGGCCCATATTGATCATCGGCTCGATGGTGAAGATCATCCCCGGTGCCATAAGCATCTCCTCGCCCCGTCTTGTCACATAGCTTACAAACGGGTCTTCATGGAACTCAAGGCCGACACCGTGGCCGCCGACTTCCTCGACAATGGTGTATCCGTTCTTCTTCGCATAGTCATGGACTGCCTGCCCCATATCTCCTAAGAATCCCCACGGTTTTACCTGCTCGAGACCCTTTTCCACAGCTTCGTTCGTGACGCGGACAAGTTTTTCCTTCTCCGGGTCCACATTGCCGATCAGGAACATTCTGGACGAATCAGAGAAATATCCGTGAAGGATCGTGGAGACATCCACGTTAATGATATCACCGTCTTTTAAGACAACATCCTTGGACGGAATTCCGTGGCATACCTGATCATTGATGGAGGTGCACACGCTCTTTGGGAATCCCTCATAATTTAACGGTGCAGGAATCCCGCCGTGCTTTGTCGTAAAGTCGTATACCCACTGATCAATCTCCTCTGTGGTGATTCCCGCCTTGATGTGCTCCGCCACATAGTCAAGGACTGCTACATTCAGTTTTCCGCTCTCACGGATCCCCTCGATCTGTGCCGGTGTCTTGATGATCTTGTGGGACGGAACCTCGTGGCCTGCAAAACGAGCACGACTGATCTTCTGGTCAAATGTCATATGGCACTCACAATATGGCTTCCCGCTTCCACACCAGCATGGGTCATTTTTTCCGATTCTGCGAAACATAATTTTTCCTCTTTTCTATCTGTTTTTGCATTTCTGTACTGTACGGGATTTTCCCTAAAAAAGAATATGCCTGGCACATTCTCGCGCCTCACGCGGTCGCATGTGACAATCTGCATCTTCGCGTGTTTGCACATTAGAAAATTCCTGTCCGTGTACAGGAATTGCGTTTGCGAATTCTTTTATTTTCCTGTATAATATCCTTATCTATCATAACGTCGGAGACTCTGTTTGTCAAATAAGTCTCCTGAGAAAATATGCCGTTAATATCACGGCGTGGATTTTCCGGACTGAAAATCCCCCGCGTTGCAGAGGCGGCTGTAAAGAAAGTGAGGAATTTACATGAACGTACTGATCACCGGGTTCGACCCCTTCGGCGGAGAACCGATCAATCCGGCATGGGAAGCCGTAAAAGCCATGAAAGACGAGATCGCAGGCGCAACGATCACAAAGCTGCAGATCCCGACCGTAGTCGCTAAATCCATTGCGAAAGTCCATGAAAAAATGCAGGAGCTCCACCCGGATATCGTTATCAGCATCGGCCAGGCCGGCGGACGGTTCGGCGTGACTCCGGAGCGTGTTGCGATCAATGTAACAGATGCAAGAATCCCGGATAACGAAGGAAACCAGCCCATCGATGAGCCGATTTTTGCAGACGGAGATGCTGCCTATTTCTCCAATCTTCCGGTGAAGGCGATGGTTCAGGAGATCAGGAACGCCGGTTATCCTTCTACTCTCTCCAACACCGCAGGAACCTATATCTGCAACCATGTCATGTATGGAATTTTATACTATATCCAAAAGGAATTTCCAAATGTACGCGGTGGCTTTATCCACGTTCCGTATGCCGTTTCCCAGGTTGTCAATAAACCGGCGACCCCGTCTATGGCCATTGCGGATATTACGGCTGCATTGGAAGCGGCGGTGAAGGCGGCTGTTGAATATGAGCAGGATATCAAAGTGGTTGGGGGAGAGACACACTAAAAGTCACTTCTGTCGCACAAAAAAACTTCATCTTCGGAAGTTTTTCAGGCTGTAATACCAGTCTGAACAACTCCAAGGATGAAGTTTTTCTGTAACTGTTCAGTAGGTCTGCGCACTTGCTGCGCTGACCGTAAGAAAACATAGG
>OIXA01005782.1_pt1 | contig 10787 bp, 8 predicted proteins | sample 1587721 | NCBI WGS metagenome assembly OIXA01 (sample SAMEA3888900, study PRJEB22519) | human gut metagenome | biome: human gut; feature: human-associated habitat; material: faeces | place: Denmark | collected 2013 | reverse complement strand
CAAAGTTGTCGATGGCCTTCATCAGGCCGATGCACCCCACCTGAAAGAGATCGTCGGGACTTTCGGCCCGCTTGGCGAACCGCGGGATGACCGACAGCACCAGCCGGAGATTTCCTTCGATCAAGGCCTCCCGGGCGGCTTTATCCCCGCCCCTGGCCCGGAGCAGCAGCTCCTTCATTTCCTTCTGGCTCAGGACCTTCAGCTGGGCGGTGTTCACCCCGCAGATCTCTACCTTTCCCTGCACCTGCATTTCCTCCCTTGCGCTTTGCAGACAGTATTTCCCGCCGGAGGGCATCTTATCCCTTTGTGCCATTTTCACAAAGTTTTCCCCGGCGATTTTCCTCCCGGTAAGCTGGAATTCTTTTCCATTCGGAAAAAGCCAACTTTTTTCCGGGAATCTCCCGAATAATCCCGGCTGTTGCCTGCGACGACATAACGGCAGGCTTGCCCCCGGATGGTTGGATTTTCTCCCTTTTTCTCCTCCGGCTTTCCCCGCTGGGGGCTGTGGAAAAAGTCCTGTGAATAACAATGGGTTTTCCACATTCTCCACAGAGTTTTCCACAAGGCTGTGGACCTGGGGAAAAAGTTGGGGGTCCGGGATTCAAGTTTCCATAACATCTTATTCACGGATTCGACATTTTTCTCACTTTTTCGTGTCGTATCATTTTGCCATTTCCCCGGCCCTCCGGCGAAAAAAAGGACTTGACAGGCTTCCCCTCCGAAAGTTCAAAAAATTTCAAAAAAGGGATTGCTTTTCTTCAAATTCTGCGCTATAATGGGGAACTGCAAAAGCATAGACCAAACGAGGAGGTGGGATCATGCCCAACATCAAGTCCGCTAAGAAGCGTGTCGAACTGTCTAAGGTCGCTTACGAGAAGAATAAGGCCGAGAAGTCCGCTCTGAAGACGACTCTGAAGAAGTTTGAGGCTGCCGTGAACGGCGGTGACCGTGCCGCTGCCGAAGGCGCTTACAAGCTGGCCGTCAAGGCCGTGGATCAGGCCGCTGCCAAGGGGCTGCTGCACAAGAAGAACGCTGCCAACAAGAAGAGCAGCATGACCATCAAGCTGAACAAGCTGGCCTGAACGCTCTGAAAATATCTCCTTCCGACTCAAAACTCGGAGGGAGTTTTTTCATTATATAGGCATTTTTTGAAGAAGGAGGCGTATTTATGGCAAAGCTGTCGGACCCCGTGACCATGCTCCGGGGCGTGGGCCCCACCAAGGCCAAGCAGCTGGAGCAGCTGGGCATCCGGACATTGGGGGACCTGCTGTGCCACTTTCCAAGGGGCTACGATGACCGGACCAGGCTGGTGCATATCGCCGATCTGGAGGCGGGGCAGAGCGCCTGCTTCCGGGCCATGGTCATGAACAGCCCCAGGACGGCCCACATCCGCAAAGGTCTGGATATTACGAAAGTCACCGTGGCCGACGCTTCCGCCCGGCTGAGCCTGACCTTCTTCAACCAGAAATTCACCGCCGATCAGCTGACCGTGGGAAAAGAGTACATCTTTTTCGGCAGCATTTCCGGGGATTATTCCGGCTACGGCATGACTTCTCCGGTGTTCGAGTCCCCGGAGTCTCCCCCGGTGCTGACCCGGCGCATCCTGCCCCTGTACCCCCTGACGGCGGGACTGTCCAATGCGGCCCTGATCAAGACCGTGACCCAGGCCCTGGCCATCTGCGACCCTCCGGAGGAGGTCCTGCCCCCGGAGGTCCTGCAAGCATATCACATTCTTCCCGCCGAACGGGCCTATACCGCCATCCACACCCCGAAAACCATGGAGGAAGCGGCCATGGCCAAGCAGCGGATGATCTTCGAGGAATTTTTCGTGTTCTCCGCCGGGCTGGCCCAGCTGCGCCGGACCCGGCAGACCCGCCGGACGGCGCCCTATACCGATACGGACCTGACGGCCTTTCTCGCCGCCCTGCCCTTTTCCCTGACCGGTGCCCAGAAGCGGGCCATTGAGGACATCCGCCGGGATATGACCCTGGGCATTCCCATGAACCGGCTGGTCCAGGGAGACGTGGGCAGCGGCAAGACCATGGTGGCCGCTGCTGCGGCGTTTCTGGCCATCCGGAACGGCCGCCAGTGTGCCCTGATGGCCCCTACGGAAATTCTGGCGGAGCAGCACTTTGCCTCTCTGGGGAAGCTGTTTGCGCCGCTGAGCATCCGGGTAGAGCTGCTGACCGGTTCCCTGACCCCCAAGGAAAAAGCCCTCCGCCGGGAGCGCATTGCCCAAGGGGAAGCGGGCCTGGTCATTGGCACCCATGCCCTGCTAACGGATTCCACCCGGTTTGCCAATTTGGGGCTGGTCATTACCGACGAGCAGCACCGCTTCGGCGTGGGCCAGCGGTCGGCCCTGGGCAGCAAGGGCGAGAATGTTCACCTGCTGGTCATGTCCGCCACCCCCATCCCAAGGACCCTGGCGCTGCTGATGTACGGCGATCTGGACGTGTCTTTGGTGGACGAGCTGCCCCCGGGCCGGGAAAGCGTGGATACCTTCCTGGTCAGCGAGGCCCTGCGGCCCCGGATCAACGCCTTCATCCGCAAGCAGGTCACGGAGGGCCATCAGTGCTATGTGGTCTGTCCTGCCGTGGAGGAAAATGAGGAGTTGGGCGTGAAAGCCGCCGAGGTATGGGCGGAAACCTTGCAGAATACCGTGTTCCCGGACCTGTGCATTGCCCTGCTCCACGGACAGATGAAAGGGAAAGAGAAAGAGGCCGTCATGGCGGAATTTGCTGCCGGGAAGGCGGACGTGCTGGTGGCCACCACGGTCATCGAAGTAGGCGTGGACGTGCCGAATGCTACGCTGATGGTCATTGAGGATGCGGACCGGTTCGGCCTTTCCCAGCTGCATCAGCTGCGGGGCCGGGTAGGCCGGTCCACCCGCCATGCCTACGCCTATTTCACCTACCGGCCCGACAAAAACCTTTCGGAAATTGCCGAAAAACGGCTTTCCGCCATCCGGGATTTTGCCGAATTCGGCTCCGGCTTCAAAATTGCCATGCGGGATTTGGAGCTGCGCGGTGCGGGCAACCTGCTGGGCAGCCAGCAGCACGGCCAGCTGGCCAACGTCGGCTACGATCTGTACTGCAAGCTGATGGAGGAGGCGGTCAACGATCTGCGCGGCAAAGCCGGGGAGAGCGTCGATATCGAAACCAAGGTCGAATTGCGCGTGGATGCGTATCTGCCGGCAAACTTCGTGCAGGGAGAGCAGCTGCGCATGGAGGTTTATAAGCGCATTGCGTCCATCGAAAACCGCGACGACTGGCGCGATGTGATGGACGAACTGATTGACCGCTTCGGCCCGCTGCCGGATGCGGCGAGAAACCTGCTGGATATCGCCCGCCTGCGTCAACAGGCGCAGAAGCTGGGTATCCGTAAGCTGGAGGGCAATGAGAAAGGCGGCGTGATTGAGTTCAATGAAAAGAACAACGTCAACCCGGTGTGGCTGATTGGCCTGCTGCAAAAACAGCCTCAGCATTTCCGCCTGGATGGCCCGACGCGGCTGAAGTTCATGCAGGAACTTGGCGAGCGTAAAACGCGGATGGAGTGGGTTCGCCAGTTTATGCGTCAGTTAGAAGAGAACGCGACCGCTTAATCGCAGCGCGGAGGCGGTGCCCGTCACCGTCTTCCGCGCCTTTTTCTTCCTTCACGGTCACACCCGGTAAACTTTACAAACATTTTGCAATTCACCAGGGTTTCCCCACAGAGACCCGCGCGATAATCCCCGTCTGTTTCCTCATAAAAAATAACCACTTATTTATTATGACTACTTTCGTATCGCGTTTTTCACTGTGGCTGGCAATGGCGGCCGTTGCTGGCGTCCTGGCCCTCCCTGCCCGCGCCAATACCTGGCCCTTACCGCCTTCAGGCAGCCGCCTCGTCGGGCAAAATCAGTTTCACGTCGTCCAGAATGACGGCGGTTCGCTGGAGGCTATCGCCAAAAAATACAACGTGGGCTTTCTGGCATTGCTTCAGGCAAATCCCGGCGTCGATCCTTACGTTCCGCGTGCCGGCAGCGTACTGACCATTCCGCTGCAGACCCTACTGCCGGAAGCGCCGCGCGAAGGGCTGGTGATCAACCTCGCCGAGCTTCGCCTCTACTACTACCCGCCGGGGAAAAATGAGGTCACCGTCTACCCTATCGGTATCGGCCAGTTGGGAGGGGATACCCTTACTCCGACGATGATCACCACCGTCTCCGACAAGCGCGCAAATCCAACCTGGACGCCGACGGCGAATATTCGCGCACGGTATAAAGCGATGGGAATAGAACTCCCGGGCGTGGTACCTGCCGGGCCGGATAACCCGATGGGGCACCATGCTATCCGCCTTGCGGCCTACGGCGGCGTCTATCTGCTGCACGGCACGAATGCCGATTTTGGCATCGGAATGCGCGTAAGCTCCGGCTGTATCCGCCTGCGCGATGACGACATCAAAACCCTGTTTAACCTCGTTACCCCAGGGACGAAAGTCAATATTATCAATACGCCAGTAAAAGTCTCCGTGGAGCCTGACGGCAGGCGTCTGGTGGAAATCCATCAGCCGCTGTCCAAACACTTAAATGACGATCCGCAGACGCTGCCGATAGTCCTGAATAGCGAGATGTCGGCGTTTAAGCAGGCCGCGCAGACCGACCAGACGGTGATGGATCGTGCGATGGCGCTGCGTTCGGGTATGCCGATTGACGTTACCCGTCATCACAATGCTGGCGAACAGTCATTGTAAGCGCTTAGACAGAAATAAAAAAACCGCCCCGGGGGGCGGTTTTTTTATGGGATAACAAACGGGGTAAAACGATAGTGCGACGCTTCGCGGTTTCATAAAGGGGTGAAAACCGCGTCACGTAAGTGGCATAACAGGGAACAACTTACTGCTCGCGGCCTGATAAAGGGGTCAGGGGTCGCGTTTTGTCAGTGGCATGACAGGGGTAAAACGAAACTTATTTGTAGATAACCGCAGTGCCATGCAGGGTGTTTGGACCCGTTACTGAGGTGATACGGAAAGAGGTGGCGCCCATTTCTTCCGCTTTCTGCGCCAGCTGGTCTTCCAGCGAGCCCAGGTTTGTCCCGGCGGAGGCAGAAACGGTACCGATTTTGTGTTGGCCGGCAGGTGTGGACTGCACTTCAACAGCCGCGAAGCTGGCGAAAGAAAGAGAGCTCAGCACGGCGGCAAGCGTCAGCGTTTTGATGTTTTTCATGATTATTATACCTATGCAGATGATTTTTTTAGTAGGGTCGCAAGAATTAACTTAACGATCGATAGGTAAATAATAATGTGACCTATATCACACGTCAATGAATTTTTATAACGATCGTTTATTTATTTATAAACAACTTAAAATTCATACATATATGAATTATTTATTTTTGCGGGTTCAGCGCTGGAAGGTTGTAAGGTTTATTTTTATAATGCCTCTTCAACAAACCAACATAGGTACAGCGGCATCATGACAACTGACGTTCAAAGTTGCACAAAAAAAAGCCGTGGCCGACCCAAAGTGTTCGACAAGGAAGCGGCGCTGGATAAGGCTATGGCACTTTTCTGGCAGCACGGCTACGAGGCAACTTCTCTTGCCGATCTGGTGGAGGCGACCGGGGCAAAAGCACCGACGCTGTACGCTGAGTTCGTCAACAAGGAAGGGTTATTTCGCGCGGTTCTGGATCGCTATATTTCACGTTTTGCCGCCAGACACGAAGCGCTGTTGTTTGCCGAAGAAAAATCAGTTGATCAGGCGCTGCGAGACTATTTCACCGCCATTGCCACCTGCTTTACCAGTAAAGACACGCCGGCAGGCTGTTTTATGATCAATACGTCCGCGGCGCTGGCGGCATCATCTACCGCGATCGCCAATACCATTAAGTCGCGGCACGCGATGCAGGAACAAACGCTGACCCAGTTCCTTCAGCAGCGGCAGCTGCGCGGCGAACTGCCGCAAAACGGCGATGTGCGACAGCTGGCGCAGTTCTTAAACTGCGTGTTGCAAGGGATGTCCATCAGCGCACGCGAAGGGGCTGATTTCACCAGGCTGATGCAAATCGCCGATACCACCCTGCGGCTGTGGCCGCAAATCCTCCAGCACTAATCAGCGCTTCCCCGGTGACAATCGTCACCGGGTTTTCCCCTGTCTTTCCTGATTAACCCCAGTTTTACTCATGTTTTCACACTGTTACGTATCAATTTTGTTGTAAATGATATTGATAACAATAATCACTACGTGCAAAATCCGCTCTTAAGTTTTTCTGCTTATTTCCATCTGTAACAACCGATGCGCCCGCATCGAACACTAAAAACAACATGACTGCAGTTAACTCATAAAAGGAATGCGTATGAACAAGCGTCTCTGGGTGCTTAACCCACTGCTGCTGGCCACCGCCCTGCCCGCCTTTGCCGCGCAGGCGGAAGAAGAAAACATTATCGTTAGCGCCAACCGAACTCACCGCACCGTCGCCGAAATGGCGCAAACCACGTGGGTTATCGAAGGTCAGGAGATAGAACAACAGGTTCAGGGAGGAAAGGAGTTCAAAGACGTCCTGGCCCAGTTGATTCCCGGAATTGATGTCAGCAGCCAGGGACGAACCAACTACGGAATGAACATGCGTGGACGGGCCATCGTGGTGCTGATCGACGGCGTTCGCCTCAACTCTTCCCGTACCGACAGCCGTCAGCTCGACGCTATCGACCCGTTCAACATTGAGCATATTGAAGTCATCTCCGGCGCCACTTCGCTGTATGGCGGCGGCAGTACCGGCGGCCTGATCAATATCGTGACCAAAAAAGGGCAGCAGGAACGCCAGGTGGATCTGGAATTAGGCGGCAAAAGCGGATTTGCCAACAGCAACGATCACGACGAACGCGTGGCGGCGGCGGTCAGCGGCGGCACCGACCATGCTTCCGGACGGTTATCGGTGGCTTATCAGCGCTTTGGCGGCTGGTATGATGGCAATAACGATGCGCTGGTCCTCGATAATACGCAGACCGGCCTGCAGCACTCGGATCGCCTCGATGTCATGGGCACCGGCACCATCAACATCGACGATAACCGTCAGCTGCAGCTGGTGACGCAATACTATAAAAGCCAGGGCGATGATTACGGCCTGTATCTCGGCAAAAACATGTCGGCCGTCACCGGTGAGGGCAAAGCCTATACCACCGACGGGCTTAATTCCGACCGCGTTCCTGGTACCGAACGGCATCTGCTTAGCCTGCAATACTCCGATGCCGATTTCTATGGCCAGAATCTGGTCAGCCAGATCTATTATCGCGACGAGTCGCTGACCTTTTACCCCTTCCCGACGCTCACCAAAGGTCAGGTCAGCAGCTTCTCCTCATCTAAACAGGATACCGATCAGTACGGTGCGAAGATTACCCTCAACAGCCAACCGCTTGACGGCTGGGATCTGACCTGGGGGCTGGATGCCGATCATGAGACCTTTAATGCCAACCAGATGTTCTTCGATCTGAACACTTCGATGGCGTCAGGCGGCCTGCACAACGAGTCTATCTACACGACAGGACGCTACCCGGGCTACAGCATTACAAACCTGGCGCCGTTCCTGCAAAGTAGTTATGACCTGAATGATATTTTCACCCTGAGCGGCGGCGTGCGCTATCAATGGACGGAAAACCGGGTTGATGATTTTGTCGGCTACGCCCAGCAGCAGGATGTCGCCAGCGGCAAAGTGAACTCGGCCGATGCCATCCCGGGCGGTAAAACGGATTATGATAACTTCCTGTTTAACGCCGGTATTGTCGCCCACCTCACCGACCGCCAGCAGACCTGGTTTAACTTCTCGCAGGGCGTCGAGCTACCGGACCCGGGTAAATACTATGGTATCGGCAAATACGGCGCGGCGGTCAACGGCAACTATCCCCTGCTGTCGAGCGTCAACGTGGGTGATTCGCCGCTGCAGGGGATCAAAGTCAACTCCTACGAACTGGGCTGGCGTTACACCGGCGATAACCTGCGCACGCAGCTGGCGGCATACTACTCCACCTCGGACAAAACCATTGTCGTTAACCGCACCGATATGACGATCGACGTCCAGTCCGACAAGCGGCGTATTTACGGCGTGGAAGGGGCCGTCGATTACTTCTTCCCGGATAGCGACTGGAGCACAGGTGCGAACTTCAACGTGCTGAAATCTCAGGTGAAGAGTGACGGTAGCTGGCAGAAATGGGATGTGACTCTCGCTTCGCCATCTAAAGCCACCGCCTGGGTCGGCTGGGCGCCGGATCCGTGGTCGCTGCGCGTGCAAACCCAGCAGGTATTCGACCTGAGCGATGCCAGCGGTAATAAGCTCGACGGCTATAATACCGTAGACTTTATCGGCAGCTATGCGCTCCCGGTGGGCAAACTGACCTTCAGCATCGAGAACCTGCTGAACGAAGACTATGTCACCATCTGGGGACAGCGCGCCCCGCTGCTCTATAGCCCGACCTACGGCAGCAGTTCACTGTATGAATACAAAGGTCGCGGCCGTACCTTTGGCCTGAACTACGCCGTCAGCTTCTGATAAAAAAAGCCCCTCAGCCTGAGTGCAGGAGGGGCAAATAACAGTCACGTCTTTTTTACGCTTTGTTGTTGAGGACCAGCTGGCCGTTACTGTCCAGCGGAATCTGCGTCCCGGGATCGTGTTCCATGCGGATTTTTCCCTGCTGTTCGCCAATTTTGTAGGTCACATCGTAGCCCAGCATTTTATCCGACTTGTCATACACCGTTTTACAGCGCTGCTGCGTGGTGGTGTAGGTATCCCCTTCCTGCATCGAACCCTGAATCTGGTTACCGGCGTAACCGCCGCCCAGAGCGCCCACGACGGTCGCCACGCTGCGACCACGACCGCCGCCAAACTGATGGCCGATGACCCCGCCGGCAACGGCGCCAAGAACGGAGCCGGCGATGCGGTTTTCATCCTGCACCGGACGACGATGGGTCACGGTGACGTTACGGCATTCCTGACGCGGAGTTTTTACGGTCTCTTTTATCGGTGTACTGGACACCACTTGCGCATATTGCGGGCCACGATCTAAGACGTTAAGACCAGCGACAGCTGCAACACCCAGCGCGGCAGCCACGCCAATCCCTATACCCGCCAACATTGATTTATTCACGGGGTATCCTCCCTTGTTGCTGATAGAAACAATTTTGCTATCGACCCGGGGACCTTGCAAATGAGAAAGCGGATGAAAAATGCGGGGAAAAGCGGCAAACGGAGTGGATTCAGAGGAATCCGAGATGTTATGCGCGAAATGGCAGACAGAAATTCTGTCATTGAGCCGGCAAGGAGATTGCCGGCTCAATGTTCACCTTGTTACCATCCCAAACGGGCCTGGCGGCACAATCCGGGAACGAGGCAAACAGACTATCAGTGCAGCTTCAGACGGGGACGAATGATGCGGTTGATGCGCCCTACCAGCATCATCAGACCGGTCTTGCAGTAGCCGTGCAGCGCAATCTGGTGCATACGGTACAGAGAGATATACACGAAACGCGCAATACGTCCTTCGACCATCATGGAACCGCGCATCAGGTTGCCCATCAGGCTCCCCACGGTCGAGTAGTTGGAGAGCGAAACCAGCGAACCGTGATCTTTATAGACGTAGGGCTTCAGCGGCTTGTCTTTCATCTGCGCCAGAATATTATTCAATGCGCAGGTCGCCATCTGGTGAGCCGCCTGGGCGCGCGGTGGCACAAATCCACCTTCCGGACGCGCGCAGGATGCGCAGTCGCCGATCGCAAAAATATCCGGGTCGAGCGTCGTTTGCAGCGTTGGCTGAACCACCAGTTGGTTAATACGGTTGGTTTCCAGACCGCCGATCTCTTTCATAAAGTCCGGCGCTTTGATCCCCGCCGCCCAGACCATCAGGTCGGCATTAATGAACTCGCCGTCTTTGGTATGCAGACCGTTGGCATCGGCGCTGGTCACCATGGTTTTCGTCAGGACGCGTACACCAAGCTTTGTCAGTTCATTGTGAGCGGCGCTGGAAATACGCGGCGGCAGCGCAGGAAGAATACGCTCACCCGCTTCAACCAGAGTCACGTTCAATGCCTCGTTAGTCAGCCCTTTGTAGCCGTAGCTGTGCAGCTGCTTCACCGCGTTGTGCAGCTCAGCGGAGAGCTCAACGCCGGTAGCCCCGCCGCCCACGATCGCGATATTGACTTTGCCGTTGGCGCCGAGGTTAGCCGAGTATTTCAGGAACAGGTTCAGCATTTCCTGATGGAAACGGCGTGCCTGGTGCGGGTTATCAAGGAAAATACAGTTCTCTTTGACGCCCGGAGTATTAAAGTCGTTAGAGGTACTGCCCAGCGCCATCACCAGCGTGTCGTACGGCAGCTTACGCTCGGCGACCAGCAGCTCGCCCTTCTCGTCACGCAGCTCGGACAGCGTAATGGTTTTCGCTTCACGGTTAATATCCGCCACTGACCCCAGCTGGAACTGGAAACCGTGGTTGCGGGCGTGGGCCAGATAGCTCAGCGCATCGACGCCTTCATCGAGCGAACCGGTCGCCACTTCATGCAGCAACGGCTTCCACAGATGGCTATGATTACGATCCACCAGCGTGATTTTCGCTTTTTTGCTACGCCCCAGCTTTCTCCCCAGCTGAGTCGCCAGTTCCAGTCCACCGGCACCGCCACCTACGATTACGATTTTTTTCAATGGTGTAGTCACGAGACCCCCTAAAAATATTAACCAATTGTTAATTAAAAGTTATATAAATAGCTCTTATTTAACAACAAGTTACAGCAGTGAAACCATTCAGCGAAATTGAGAATACCATGAACG
>OIXA01005777.1_pt1 | contig 10799 bp, 10 predicted proteins | sample 1587721 | NCBI WGS metagenome assembly OIXA01 (sample SAMEA3888900, study PRJEB22519) | human gut metagenome | biome: human gut; feature: human-associated habitat; material: faeces | place: Denmark | collected 2013 | reverse complement strand
GGAAGTCCGCGTAGAAGGTGGTCAGCACCTGAACGTTAACGTGCTGCGTCGCGAAACGCTGCTGGATGCGGTTGAACATCCGGAAAAATACCCGCAGCTGACTATTCGTGTCTCCGGCTACGCGGTGCGCTTTAACTCCCTGACACCAGAACAGCAGCGCGACGTTATCGCCCGTACCTTTACTGAAAGCCTGTAAGTCGACGCTTAAATATAAAAACGCCGGGATATCCCGGCGTTTTTTTTGTTACTGCTGATTTTCACCCGCGCTACCGCTTGGTTTACGGCGCTTGCCAATATTTTTGGCATCGCGGTGACGTTTCTTCACTCGCGGTTTCTCTTTATCTTTCTCTTTTTTCTGCTCGGCGCGTTTAGCCAGTACCTTTTTGGACGGCTTACCGGTCAGCTTCTCGCTCGGTGCACGGGTTGTCGGGCGCAGTTCATCAATAACGCGCGCTTTGAGCGGCTCGTCGATATAGCGGCCAATTTTACCCAACAGCAGATGGTCATGGGCTTCAACCAGAGAAATGGCAACGCCTTTTTTCCCCGCGCGGCCGGTGCGTCCGATACGATGCAGATAGGTATCAGCCGTGCGCGGCATGTCGAAGTTGAAAACATGGCTAACGTCCGGAATATCTATCCCGCGGGCAGCGACGTCGGTGGCAATCAGCACATTCATACGGCCGTCGGTCATACGTTTGATTGCTTCGTTACGTTTTGCCTGCACCATTTCGCCTTCCAGCCAGCAGGTATTGATTCCCGCTTCGCGCAGCCAGGACGCCAGTTCATGAACGCGCTCGCGCTTACGCACAAAGACGATAGAGCGGGTCGCATCCGGCTGTTTCAGCAGGTTAACCAGTAGCGCGGTTTTATGCTTAATGTCATCGGCGCGATAGTACCACTGGTGAATTTTCTTACGTTCGCGCGTGGAGGGACTGGCGGAAACTTCAACGGGCTCTTCCAGCAGGCGCTCGGCAAAGTCTTTAATCGCATCGCCTTCGAGGGTCGCGGAAAACAGCATGGTCTGCTTACGCCAGCGGGTTTCACCGGCAATGTGCTCGATATCCTGAGCGAAGCCCATGTCCAGCATACGGTCCGCTTCATCGAGGATCAGCGTTTCGACCGCCCGGCAGTCGAAGTTTTCTTCTTTAATATATTGCAGCAGTCGGCCGGTGGTGGCGACCACAATATCCTGGTTCTCGCTGAAGACTTCCGCGTGGTTCATGTATGCGACGCCGCCGGTGATGGTGGCAATGTCCAGATGCGTGTGTGCGGCCAGCTCACGGGCATGGTCGGCAACCTGCATCGCCAGCTCACGGGTCGGCGTCAGGATAAGAATACGCGGCGGCCCCGACTTCTTACGCGGGAAATCAAGCAGGTGCTGCAACGCTGGCAGCAGATACGCCGCTGTTTTACCGGTACCTGTCGGGGCTGAACCGAGAATATCACGGCCATCAAGCGCAGGCGGAATAGCGGCGGCCTGAATGGCTGTCGGGCGTGTGAAACCTTTTTCCTGGAGGGCTTCCAGAAGGTTTTCGTCGAGTTCAAGTTCGGAAAAAGTCGTTACAGTCATGATCTACCTCTGAGTGGACCGACGATTATAGACGTTACGGGCGTAATGTTCATCTGTTTGTAAGGCTATCTGTTCTCCGGTATTGTGCATAGCTTCAGTCTCAGGAGTTTTTGTTCGCAAGGTTATTCAGGATGTCTCAGTCGAAGTTTGCGCTGCCGCGCAATGGTTTTACGTTTAAACAGTTCTTTGTTGCCCATGACCGCTGTGCGATGAAAGTGGGCACCGACGGCATTCTGCTTGGCGCGTGGGCGCCGATTGCGCAAGTAAAACACGTGCTGGATATCGGGACCGGTAGCGGTTTGCTGGCTTTAATGCTGGCTCAGCGAACCGACGATCTGGTCATGCTGGATGCGGTAGAACTCGATGAAGAGGCCGCGGCGCAGGCGCGCGAAAACGTGGCAACCTCCCCGTGGGGGGCGCGGATCCAGGTGCATCTGGGGGATATTCAACGGTGGCAACCTGCGCAAACCCGACGTTATGAACTGATTGTCAGCAACCCGCCTTTTTTTGCAGAAGGTGTGCCCTGCGCAACATCGCAGCGCGAACAGGCGCGATATACGACGACGCTCGATCACGTCACGCTCTTAACCTGCGCCGCAGAGTTGATTACCGAAGAGGGCTTTTTCTGCGTGGTGTTACCGGTGGATATTGGCAATACGTTTGTTCAACGTGCCCAAACCATGGGCTGGCATCTGCGTTTACGCACCGATGTCGCGGAGACGGAAATGCGCCCGCCGCATCGCGTACTGCTGGCTTTCTCGCCGACCGCGGGGGAGTGTTTCAGCGATCGGCTGATTGTCCGTGGGCCTGAGCAGCAATACTCCGAAGGGTTTACTGCCCTGACCCAGGATTTTTACCTCTTTATGTGAGCCAGAGGTGACAGAATTGACGGGCCGCTATCCGCAAGTTGTTCCGGGTAATCCAGGGTATAGTGTAGCCCGCGGCTCTCTTTACGTTGCATGGCGCAGCGCACGATCAGTTCGGCCACCTGTACCAGATTGCGCAACTCCAGCAAATTGTTCGACACGCGGAAGCGGGCGTAATATTCGTCGAGCTCCTGCTGCAACATGGTGATTCGTCGTAGCGCACGCTCCAGCCGACGGGTGGTGCGGACAATCCCCACGTAGTCCCACATCAACAGTCTCAACTCGTGCCAGTTATGTTGAATCACCACCAGTTCATCGGGGATCTCAACCTGACTTTCATCCCAGGACGGCAGGCCGTTAACCGGTTGGGCCAGCGGCATGCGCTGGAGAATATCCTCGGCGGCGGACCAGCCGTAGACCAGGCATTCGAGCAGCGAATTTGACGCCATGCGGTTAGCCCCGTGCAGCCCGGTATAGCTCACTTCGCCAATTGCATACAGCCCGTCAACATCGGTACGTCCGTTGTCATCAACCATTACGCCGCCGCAGGTATAGTGGGCGGCGGGGACAATCGGTACAGGCTCTTTTGTCAAATCGATACCCAGGCCGAGCAGTTTTTCGTAGATCATCGGGAAATGCTGACGGATAAAGGCTTCAGGCTTATGGCTGATGTCGAGATACATACAATCGACGCCGAGGCGTTTCATCTCATGGTCAATCGCACGGGCGACGATATCTCGTGGGGCCAGCTCGCCACGTTCGTCAAAATCGGGCATAAACCGGGTACCGTCCGGACGTTTCAGGTATGCGCCTTCGCCGCGTAATGCTTCGGTTAACAGGAAATTGCGCGCCTGTGGATGGTACAAGGCGGTGGGGTGAAACTGGTTGAATTCGAGGTTGGCCACGCGACAGCCGGCGCGCCAGGCCATAGCAATACCATCGCCGGAGGAGACATCCGGATTGGTGGTGTACTGATAGACTTTCGCCGCCCCGCCGGTGGCCAGCACCACGGATTTCGCGCTGCAGGTCTCAACCTTTTCTTTATTCCGGTTCCAGATCCAGGCGCCAACCACACGCCGTGTCCCTGGCAGGCCGATTTTATCGGAAATGATCAAATCGACGGCGTTACTCCGCTCCAGAATACGAATATTGGGGTGCGCAAGCGCCTTGCCAACCAGCGTCGTTTCCACCGCTTTACCGGTGGCATCGGCAGCGTGGAGGATACGGCGATGGCTATGGCCGCCTTCACGGGTCAGGTGGTAGCTCTGTTCGCCGTTGGCCTGGGTCTGAGTATCAAACAGCACACCCTGGTCGATAAGCCATTGCACGCAAGGTCTGGCGTTGCTGGCGACGAAAGAGACAGCATGGCGATCGCACAGGCCGGCCCCGGCGATGAGCGTATCTTCAACGTGAGATTCCACGCTGTCGGTTTCATCAAAAACGGCGGCAATACCGCCCTGCGCGTAGAGCGTTGAACCTTCGCTGACGGGGCCTTTACTCAGTACGGCCACGGAGCTGTGCTCCGCCAGGCGTAGCGCAAGGGATAAACCGGCAGCGCCGCTGCCGATAATCAGCACATCACAGGAGAAGTCAGGAGTCGTATTCATTGTCTTTGTTTAATTTACTAAACACATTTTTGCCACAATAGCACCAGGTCGTGATAAATCGTACATTTTTTTTACTGGTCGTTGTGGAAACTAAACATAAGCGGCTGGGGCGGAGCAGGGTAAACGAAAGAAAATATTTGCGAAGCAGATCGTTAGCTTCAGATTTTATAGTGAAATAAAAGCGATGTTACGTTACCCTTCTGGCGGACCTTACGCTTTTTCTTCATCATCTTACCTGGCGTTGAGTTGCGGGACATATAATGAGAGATAACAAATCGTCCGCCGTTGCCAGACAAAAATCAAAGGCGTAACGGAACTTTATTGTTTTCAGACACTCCAATCGTCTGCTTGCTCATATTGCAGTGATTGGGTAGTGCTTTGAAGACGCATGGGAATTGGGTTTGGGGAGACATTACCTCGGATGAGCGAGCAGTTAACGGATCAGGTCCTCGTCGAACGGGTCCAGAAAGGAGATCAGAAAGCGTTTAACTTGCTGGTGGTGCGCTATCAGCATAAGGTCGCGAGCCTGGTCTCCCGCTATGTGCCACCGGGCGATATTCCTGACGTTGTTCAGTAATCGTTCGTAAAAGCATGGCGCGCGCTGGAGTCCTTCCGGGGGGATAGTGCTTTTTATACCTGGTTATATCGCATCGCCGTAAATACGGCGAAGAATTATCTGGTAGCTCAGGGACGCCGCCCACCGTCCAGCGATGTTGACGCCAATGAGGCAGAAAACTTCGAAAGTGGTGGGGCGCTGAAAGAAATTTCGAACCCTGAGAACTTAATGTTGTCAGAAGAACTGAGACAAATAGTTTTTCGTACCATTGAATCACTCCCGGAAGATTTACGCATGGCAATCACGTTGCGGGAGCTGGATGGCCTGAGCTATGAAGAGATAGCCGCTATCATGGATTGCCCGGTAGGAACGGTACGTTCACGCATTTTCCGGGCACGAGAAGCTATTGATAATAAAGTTCAACCGCTTATCAGGCGTTGACGATAGCGGAATACTGAAAAGGGTATCAGGCATGCAGAAAGAAAAACTTTCGGCCTTAATGGATGGTGAAACGCTGGATAACGAGCTGCTCAATGAGCTGAGCCGTTCTTCTGAAATGCAAAAGACCTGGGAGAGCTACCATCTCATCCGTGATTCGCTGCGAGGCGATACCGCTGAGATGCTCCATTTTGATATCTCAGCCCGCGTCATGGCCGCCATTGAGAACGAGCCCGTTCGTCAGGCGGTGCCGCTTATTCCTGAATCTCAGCCAGCACCACATCAGTGGCGTCAGATGCCTTTCTGGCAGAAAGTCCGCCCGTGGGCCAGTTCTCTGACTCAGATGGGGGTTGCGGCGTGCGTTTCGCTTGCGGTTATCGTCGGCGTCCAGCAGTATAATGGGCATAGCGAATCAGCTCAGCAGCCCGAAGCGCCTGTCTTCAACACCATGCCGATGATGGGTAAAGCCAGCCCGGTAAGTCTTGGCGTTCCGGCTGATGCTTCCGCAGGGAGCGGCCAGCAGGCTCAGGTGCAAGAACAGCGCCGCCGTATTAATGCTATGCTGCAGGACTATGAATTGCAGCGTCGCCTGCACGCAGAACAGCTGCAGTTTGGTCAGGCCCAGACTCAGCAAGCCGCTGTTCAGGTGCCAGGCTATCAAACTTTAGGAACGCAATCGCAGTAATGAAGCAACTTTGGTGTGCCATGTCGCTCATGGCAGGCAGCCTGTTCTTCTCCGTCAACGCCTCGGCTGATACATCGTCCGGGGCGTTGTTGCAGCAAATGAACCTGGCCAGCCAGTCCCTTAACTATGAGCTGTCTTTCGTCAGCATCAACAAACAGGGCGTTGAGTCGCTGCGTTATCGTCACGCGCGGCTGAACAATCAACCTCTTGCCCAGCTTTTACAACTCGATGGCCCACGCCGGGAAGTTGTACTGCGCGGTAATGAAATCAGCTATTTTGAACCGGGGCTCGATCCGTTCACGCTGAACGGCGACTATATCGTCGATTCGTTACCCTCGCTGGCCTACACCGATTTTAAGCGACTGGCTGCCTACTACGATTTTATCTCCGTTGGGCGAACCCGTATTGCCGACAGACTTTGCGAAGTGATTCGCGTCGTCGCGCGGGACGGTACGCGCTATAGCTATATCGTCTGGCTGGATGCGGAAACCAAACTGCCCATGCGCGTCGATTTGCTTGACCGCGACGGGGAAACGCTGGAGCAGTTCCGGGTCGTATCCTTTAACGTTGGCGACAAGGTCAGCAGCAGCATGGAGACATTAGCGAAAGCCAGTCTGCCTCCTCAGCTGTCGGTGCCGGAAGGGGGCGATAAAGCCAACTTTAACTGGGCGCCGGCCTGGCTACCGCAGGGCGTTTCCGAAGTCTCCAGCAGTCAGCGCCGTCTGCCGACCTTTGATGGTCCGGTTGAATCCCGCCTGTATTCTGATGGGCTGTTTAGCTTCTCGATTAACGTGAATCGCGCCTCGGCAAACAGCAGCGATCAGCTGTTGCGTACCGGGCGTCGTACCGTGAGCACGACGGTACGGGATAACGCCGAGATAACCGTGGTTGGCGAGCTGCCGCCGCAAACGGCTAAACGCATCTCCGACAGCATCAAATTCAGGGCTGTGCAATGATTAAAGAGTGGGCCACGGTCGTCTCCTGGCATAACGGTATGGCGCAAGTGCACTGTGACGTGAAAGCCTCGTGCAGCAGCTGCGCCTCGCGCGCTGGCTGCGGCAGTCGGGTGCTGAACAAGCTGGGGCCGCAAACCAGCCACACGATCAGCGTTCCCAGCGAACAGCCGCTGTTCGCCGGGCAAAAAGTCGAGCTGGGGATTGCTGAAAGCAGCCTGCTGGGCTCGGCGGTTTTAGTTTATATGGCGCCGCTGGTTGGACTGTTTGTTATGGCGTCTGTTTTTCAGGTCTTGTTTGCCAATGATTTCGCTTCGCTGTGCGGTGCGCTACTCGGCGGCGTCGGCGGATTTCTGGTGGCGCGCGGGCTTTCGCCCGGATTAGCCGCTCGCCAGTCGTGGCAGCCCGTTATTATTAGCGTTGGCCTGCCGCCAGATTTGGTGCGTGTAGAGACTCCCTCTTCAGAACCAGGCCAGTGATTCCACTGGCCTTTATTTTTGATTTATTACCCCCGCCTGAACACATCATTTGCTACGGTTATGCTGCTGGTAAGAGCATTTCCTGGTTTCGCGGATGTAGTGTAGAATGCGGCGTTTTCGGATTAAAAAACGTCAGGCACAGAACAGCGGCCTCATGATACGCGTAAGGCATAATTAACTCTAAATATGAAGAATATACGTAACTTTTCAATCATCGCTCATATCGACCACGGTAAATCGACGTTGTCTGACCGTATCATCCAGATTTGCGGTGGCCTTTCCGATCGTGAAATGGAAGCCCAGGTACTGGACTCCATGGATCTTGAACGCGAGCGTGGCATCACCATTAAGGCGCAAAGCGTCACCCTGGATTACAAGGCGACCAACGGCGAAACTTACCAGCTGAACTTCATCGATACCCCGGGGCACGTCGACTTCTCGTATGAGGTGTCACGTTCGCTCGCCGCATGTGAAGGTGCGCTGCTGGTGGTCGATGCGGGTCAGGGGGTAGAAGCTCAGACGCTGGCCAACTGCTATACCGCTATGGAAATGGATCTGGAAGTGGTGCCGGTGCTCAACAAAATCGACCTGCCTGCTGCCGATCCGGAGCGCGTAGCCGATGAAATCGAAGACATCGTTGGTATCGATGCGGCCGATGCGGTGCGCTGCTCGGCGAAAACCGGCGTCGGCGTTCCCGATGTTCTGGAACGTCTGGTGCGTGATATCCCGCCGCCGGAAGGTGATGCGGATGCCCCGCTGCAGGCGCTGATCATCGACTCCTGGTTCGATAACTATCTTGGCGTGGTTTCGCTGGTGCGTATCAAAAACGGCACGATGCGCAAAGGCGACAAAATTAAAGTGATGAGCACCGGTCAGGTCTATAACGCCGATCGACTGGGGATCTTTACGCCAAAACAGGTTGACCGTACTGAGCTGAAATGCGGCGAGGTAGGCTGGCTGGTGTGCGCCATTAAAGATATCCTCGGCGCGCCGGTTGGGGATACCCTGACGACATCACGTAACCCGGCGGACAAGGCCCTGCCAGGCTTTAAGAAAGTGAAACCACAGGTGTACGCCGGTCTGTTCCCGGTGAGCTCCGATGATTATGAAGCCTTCCGTGATGCGCTCGGTAAACTGAGTCTGAACGATGCGTCTCTGTTCTATGAGCCGGAAAGTTCCACGGCGCTGGGCTTCGGCTTCCGCTGTGGCTTCCTCGGCCTGCTGCACATGGAGATCATCCAGGAGCGTCTGGAACGCGAATACGACCTGGATCTGATTACCACCGCGCCGACGGTTGTCTACGAAGTGGAAACTACGTCGAAAGAAGTCATCTATGTCGATAGCCCGTCCAAGCTGCCGCCGCTGAATAACATTCAGGAACTGCGTGAGCCGATCGCGGAATGTCACATGCTGCTGCCGCAGGAGTTCCTGGGCAACGTCATCACGCTGTGTATTGAGAAGCGTGGCGTGCAGACCAACATGGTTTATCACGGTAAACAAGTTGCGCTGACCTATGAAATTCCGATGGCGGAAGTGGTGCTCGATTTCTTTGACCGCCTGAAGTCCACCTCCCGTGGCTACGCGTCTCTGGATTACAACTTCAAACGCTTCCAGGCATCCAACATGGTGCGCGTGGACGTGCTGATCAACGGCGAGCGTGTAGATGCGCTGGCGCTGATCACCCACAACGATAATGCGCCGTACCGCGGTCGTGAGCTGGTGGAGAAGATGAAAGAGCTGATCCCACGCCAGCAGTTCGATATCGCGATTCAGGCGGCTATCGGCAACCACATTATTGCCCGTTCCACCGTCAAACAGCTGCGTAAAAACGTCCTGGCGAAATGCTACGGCGGTGACGTCAGCCGTAAGAAAAAGCTGCTGCAGAAGCAGAAAGACGGTAAGAAACGTATGAAGCAAGTGGGTAACGTTGAGCTGCCGCAGGAAGCGTTCCTCGCCATTCTGCACGTCGGTAAAGACGGAAAATAATTTAAGGAGTTGGCATGGCGAACATGTTTGCCCTGATCCTGGTGATTGCAACCGTGATCACGGGGCTTTTGTGGTGCCTGGATAAATTCATCTTTGCACCAAAACGTCGTGAACGTCAGGCCGCTGCTCAGGCAGCGACCGGTGATAGCCTCGACAAGCAAACGTTGAAGAAAGTCGGTCCGAAACCGGGCTGGCTGGAAACGGGAGCCTCGGTATTTCCGGTGCTGGCGATCGTCCTGGTGGTGCGCTCATTTATTTATGAGCCGTTTCAAATCCCGTCAGGTTCGATGATGCCAACCCTGCTGATTGGCGATTTTATTCTGGTTGAGAAGTTTGCCTACGGCATCAAAGATCCGATCTACCAGAAAACGCTGATCGAAACCGGCCATCCGAAACGCGGCGATATCGTGGTGTTTAAATACCCGGAAGATCCGCGTCTGGATTACATTAAGCGGGCTGTTGGCTTACCGGGCGATAAGATCACCTACGATCCGGTAGCAAAACAGGTCACTATCCAGCCGGGCTGCAGTTCCGGTCAGGCATGCGGCAACGCACTGCCGGTAACTTACTCCAACGTTGAGCCCAGCGATTTCGTCCAGACCTTCTCTCGTCAGAACGGCGGGGAAGCGACCAGCGGCTTCTGGCAGTTGCCGAAAGGCGAAAGCAAGGCTGACGGTATTCGTCTGACCGAGCGCAAAGAGACGCTGGGTGAGGTGACTCACCGCATTCTGACCGTGCCGATTGCTCAGGATCAGGTTGGCATGTATTACCGCCAGTCCGGCCTGCCGCTGGCCACCTGGATCGTGCCGCCGGGTCATTACTTCATGATGGGCGACAACCGCGATAACAGCGCCGACAGCCGTTACTGGGGCTTTGTGCCAGAGGCCAACCTGGTGGGTAAAGCCACGGCCATCTGGATGAGCTTCGAAAAACAGGAAGGTGAATGGCCGACCGGCGTGCGTTTATCGCGTATTGGTAGCATTCAGTAATTTCCCTGCCTAATTCACGCTGCCGCTGCAATATTGGCAGCGTGAATTATTTAATATTTAAATCCATTCAAACTAACGACATCTATTGTCGTTGCGTATAGAATATCCCCCCGAAGTTTTGGTTGTCTCTCGTAAGAGTGACACTGCACACGAAACCGCGTTGGTTGATTTTACTCTGAATAATTTGGGTTGCAGAAAGGCGGCAGGCAAGCGCACAGGCAATCTAAATGGGGACAGGGCTGCCCAGGTCGGTTTCGTGTGCTGCATTTTTGACGCATTCATTTATTGGTAAAGCATGAACCCCATCGTAATTAATCGGCTTCAACGGAAGCTGGGCTACACTTTTCATCATCAGGAGCTGTTGCAACAGGCATTAACTCACCGCAGTGCCAGCAGCAAACACAATGAGCGCCTGGAATTTTTAGGTGACTCAATTTTGAGTTTTGTGATCGCGAATGCGCTCTATCATCGTTTCCCTCGGGTGGACGAAGGCGATATGAGCCGCATGCGCGCAACGCTGGTACGAGGCAACACGCTGGCGGAGATCGCCCGCGAGTTTGAACTGGGTGAGTGTCTGCGCCTTGGCCCGGGTGAGTTGAAAAGCGGCGGCTTCCGTCGTGAGTCTATTCTGGCAGATACCGTTGAAGCGTTGATTGGCGGGGTATTCCTC
>OIXA01005776.1_pt1 | contig 10804 bp, 10 predicted proteins | sample 1587721 | NCBI WGS metagenome assembly OIXA01 (sample SAMEA3888900, study PRJEB22519) | human gut metagenome | biome: human gut; feature: human-associated habitat; material: faeces | place: Denmark | collected 2013 | reverse complement strand
GACGAGCGAAAATATATAACTGGTGATTTCTGTTTTATAGTCTATATCTTTAGAATAAGTCACTACTTCCAATAAGATCATAGATACTACTGGCGCAATAAGTTCAATATAGGTGAATGGCTGATAATGATAATAGAAGAATAGACAAGCAATATCACCTATAAGAAATGCATTAAGTCCATACTTAAATAGATTTTTCTTACATAGGAGTAGATCTCCTATCATGAATGCGAGTAATCCTGGCAAGATAAGAAGAAATAGTTTTGTCTGATGGGATAAATAGGCAGTGAGAATAAAGCCAAATGAACAAAGTCCTTTTGTATAGATATGATAACATGTACGCCATGTACAAGCCATAATAAGAAATAATAAAATGTATAGTAATATCATATATAACTTCCTTTCTGAAATAGTCTACCATAAATCAAAGATGTGTGCTATAGTGGTGCACAAAGGGGGATAAGACAAATGATCAAATTAATTGCGACAGATATGGATGGAACATTCCTCGATAATAAGAAGCAGTTTGATAAGTCTTTTATTGATTTATTTTTTGAGATGAAGGAAGAGGGTGTACTGTTTGTGGCTGCAAGTGGTAACCAGTATGCACGACTTTATCAGAAGTTTCTGCCTATGAGTGAAGATATGTATTTTATTGCAGATGGAGGCAGTTATATTGCGAAGGGGCCAAATACTTTAGAAGTGTTTGATATGGACCGTAAGAAAGCTTTTCTTGCGATAGAGAGAGTCAAACAACATTATCCTGATCTTAAGATTGTGGTAGCAGGAGAAAAGTATGCTTACGCAAGAAGAAAGGATCATCTAACTAAAGAATTAACAACTTATTATTGTTCTAATAAGTTAATTGATGATTTTGATGAAATCGATGAACCTATTACTAAGATTGCATTATTAGATCCTGAAGGAGATATCAAAAATAATGCAGGAGATATTACACGTATTTTACCTAAGGGATTACAGATTATTACATCGGGTAATGAATGGATGGATATTCAAAGAGAAGGTGTCAACAAAGGTCTTGGAATGCGTTATATTCAGGAACATGAGCATATTTCCAGAGATGAATGTCTTGCTTTTGGTGACCAGATGAATGATTATGCTTTATTAGAATCTGTAAAATATGGTTTTGCGATGGAGAATGCAGTAGATGAAATCAAGAAGCTGGCATATGGTATCACTGATTCTAATGAAGATCAGGGATGTTTAAAGATTATTAAGAAAGCTCTAAGAAAAAATAAAGAGCAGGCTAGTCACCTGCTTTAAAATAGAAATCACAATGATCTTGGATATCAAAGGAAGAAAAATACTTTTCTTCTAATGGTATCCATTTATTTATGAACATGTTAAGGGCTTCTTTTCCATTTCTTTCTTCTATACGTTTATGTTGTAATGATTCATCTATATCTAAGAATATAGTCATATCATAATCATCAATAAGCTCAGGATGGCATGAATAAGAACCTTCAATAATGTTGATAGGTTTATAAGGATATACAGTTCCTTCACTTATAGACATAGAGGAACAGTCTATTGGACGATAAAGAACGTCCTGTTGATTTTTCAAAGGATCTAATACTTCCTTTTTAAAACGTTCTCTATCTACATTACCGCCTGGCTCATTATAGCGCACATATGTACGTTGATATTCCTGAAGATAGAAATCATCCATATGAAATATATGACAATCAAAATATGCTTTTAATTTATTTGCAAGAGTTGTTTTCCCACTTCCACATCTTCCATCTATTGCGATAGTGACATATCCTTTCTGTTTATATTTCATTAATTACTTCTAATACATCCTGTTCCTTATAAGGAAGATATTTTAAGCCTTCTTCTAAGTAATGGGCCTGTAAGAGTTCTACTTTGATATCTTTTGTAGAGACTTCTTGAAGTGTTCTGTCCCCTTCTTCTGCTTTTCTTAGAATGGTTATATGAGGATAAAAGGGTTTTTCATCAAAAGAAATATCATGCTTCTTCAATGTCTTTCTTAGTGTATTCACATAAGCATCTAATTCAGGATTTTCTTTGACTCCTACCCAGTATATCTTCCTGAAATGACCAATACGGTTAATAGTAATGGTTATTTCAGGAAAAGGAATAGATTGTATAATCTTCATAATTTCATCCTGTCTATTTGTTTCACCAAAGAAGGCTAAAGTCATATGAAGATTATCAGGATCATAATACTTGCCTTTAATACCTTCCTCCTTTAAAGAATCTATAATATGAACCAGTTCTTCTTTAAAAGAAGAATTAAATGTAAGTGCGATAAATTGTCTCATAAAATTCATCCTTTCTATGATATAATGAATAAGCTATGTGCATGTAGCTCAAATGGATAGAGCATCAGACTCCGGCTCTGAAGACTGCAGGTTCAAATCCTGTCATGCACGTCAACAAAGAAAAAAAGGCAGCACAAGCTGCCTTTTATTATACACTTTGTCTGATTCTTTCTATATGTATCGCAAGATAGCCTATTTCTTCATCTGATATCTTTTCAAGAATCAGCTTTTCTATATAATCCGCTACACGACATGCCACTGCATAGCTTTCTGGAAACTTTTCTTTTGTATAGTCAGTCATAGAAACCTGCACATCTTCTTTACGATCTAATCGGACCATTAAGAACTTGATGTGATTTACTAAACGAATATATGCAATTGAATCTTCATCAATCACTATATTAAAAGTTTCTTCTACATAAGTGACTGTCTGATGAATAATGCTGGCAACCTGTAATGAACGTGCAGGTGGCTGAGAACTCAAAGCCGCATGAATATGAAGAGAAATATAACCAATTTCATCATCAGTGATTTCATACCCTAATCTTCTCTTAATGATTTTTCTTGCTTTTGTAGCTACTTTATATTCATCTGCAAACAATAATCGAATATCACTTGTAAGAGGGTTTGAAATCACCATATCATTCTTAATACGATCAATAGAGAATGCGATATGGTCTGCAAGAGGTAAAAGAATCTTAGTATCTATATCACCAAATTCTTTTTCTGCATAACGGATAATTTCATTGGCTATTTCTAAGAAGATAGGATCAACCCCCTGTAAGACATTCTTACCAGTATTCTTCTCTAAACTATAGCATTTAATATTCTTTCCAGGATTCTCAATTACATCTCCTGCTTTTCTTTTGAAGCCTATTCCTTTCCCTAGTAATATAACTTCTTTATTGAGTTCATCTTTTGCGACAATTCCGTTATTGTTTAGCGTTCCAATGACTTCATAACGCTGTTTTTTCACTTTATTCTCCTTCATGTAATATCTGTTTTATTTCTGATACGATAATGACAACATGTGGTCCATAAGTAATTTGTATACCTTCTCCACGCATATATATACCTGCAGCACCTGTTGCCTTTAAGGTTTCCTCATCAACTAGTGTCGGATTCTTTAAAGTCGCACGCAGACGTGTTGTACATGTATCAACATCTAATATATTAGGAATACCTCCTAATGCTTCTACAATAGAATGAGACACAGAACTGTCCACGTCAAGACTTTTCTTTCTAGAATAGTCTTTTTTTGTATGCAGTTGTGTATCTTCTCCTCTACCTACTGTTTTAAAATCATAACGTTTAATCACAAACTTAAAGATTGAATAATAAAGCAAGAAATAAATAAAACCTATTATTGGGACAAAGACCCAGTTTGTTTTACTATTACCCTGTAATATACCAAACAAGAAGAAATCAATCGCTCCTGCACTAAAAGTGACACCTATCGCTATATTTAAAGCATGAGCCACTGCATATGCGCTTCCTGCTAGAAGTGCATGAATCAAAAAGAGTGGCGGTGCCTGAAATAAGAATGTGAATTCAATTGGTTCAGTAATACCTGTTAATATAGAAGTCAATGAAGCAGAAAATAATAAACCTCCTGTTTTTTTACGCTGGCTAGGTCTTGCACAATGATACATTGCAAGGGCTGCACCGGGAAGGCCAAATATCATAAAGATATATTCTCCTGAGAAGAAGCGAGTGGCTTCTACATTGAAATGAGTCACATGGGGTGAAGCAAGCTGCGCAAAGAAGATATTCTGAGCCCCCTGGATCAGTTGTCCATCCACTACCATACTACCACCAAGTCCTGTCTGCCAGAATGGAAGATAGAACACATGATGTAATCCAAAAGGAATCAACATACGCTTTACAAAGCCAAATACGAATGTACCTGCATAACTGCTGTCTCTTATAAATACACCTAAGTGATAGATAGCCTCCTGAATAGGTGGCCAAATATAAAAGAATAGGATTCCTACAAAAACAAATGTCACACAACAGATAACTGGAACAAAACGTGTGCCTGCAAAGAATGATAAGTAATCGGGAAGTCGTGTCATATAGAACCTATTATGAAGATAAGCAACACCAAGTCCTACTACTATACCACCGAAGACACCTATATCTAAAGACTGGATTCCACAGATTGAATTAATCGTTCCTATTCTTACGAAATCAGCAATCTGCCCATTTACAATATAACCATTAATAAAGCATTAATAGAGGCATGCATAATAAGAAAGGCAACTAATGCAGAAAAGGCCGCAGTGGCTTTTTCATGTTTAGCCATGCCCATAGCTATGCCCACCGCAAATAGAACAGGAAGATTATCAAAGACAATATTTCCAGCATTGCACATAATAGTAAGCAGTGCATTGAGTGGCGTTCCTTTTCCAAGCATGAATTGAAGATGGTAGGCCTGAATCATTGTCTCATTTGTGAGTGACTGACCTATACCCATCAATAGACCAGCAATAGGTAAAACAGCAATAGGAATCATAAAGCTTTTTCCTACACGTTGCAGTTTACTAAATAGCTTATCAAACATGATTCTTCCTCCATTCTATTTCATACGATACATTGTACAATACGATCTTTACCGGCAAGATCCTGAAACACCTGCACTTCCCGATATCCCTGTTTTTGCAATATTTCCGCTACAGCAGCAGCCTGTTCACATCCGATCTCCAAAAACAGTCTTCCGTTTGGCGCCAGTCGTGTGACCGCCTGTCCTGCAATCCTCCGGTAAAATCCCAGCCCATCCTGTCCACCGTCCAGTGCAAGCATCGGTTCGTGCAATCGTACTTCCGGCATCAATCCCTCTATCACTGACGGTGGGATATACGGCGGATTCGATACGATCACATCGTATTGCCCATCCATCTTTGTCATAAGATCCCCCGCAAACAGTTCTACAGAAGCGTTAAGTTCTGTTGCATTCTGTCTGGCAACTACAAGTGCTTCCTCGGAGATGTCTACTCCGTGCACGATGAACGGTTTACCAAGTTTGGCAATCGCTATCGCAATACATCCGGAACCGGTACACACATCTAACACTCGTTTGCCGTCTACATATGGCAGAACCCGTTCCACAAGACATTCGGTATCCTGTCTCGGGATCAGTACATGTTCATTCACATGAAAATCCAGCCCCATAAACTCCTGCTCACCGGTCAAATGCTGTAATGGAATGCGTTCCCCACGTTTTGTAACCAGGTCGCGGTATCGAATCATATCCGGCTCCGCCATCGGTTCATCTCCATGCAGGAAAAATGCCGCACGGTCAAGTCCGGTCACATAGGAAAGCAAATACCATGCATCAATGTCGGCATCCGGCACTTCCATCTGCTGCAATTTGTCCACGGCTTTCGCCAAAGCTTCCTTTAGCGTAAGGATTTCCTCTTTCATCCGTTTTCCACCTCATCCACGGAAGGCTTTGATTCCATATCTGATTTTGTACCATCCGGATCATCAAAGAAACGATCTAAGGAGGAAAGTTCATCCTCTGTCATTTCTTCCTGTGCTTGTGCAAGTGCTTGACGTTCTTCCTTACGTTTGGATACTTCATCCATTACCTTCGCGATCTCATCCTCACGCTTTTGCATTTCTTCCATATATTTCTTGCGTTCATCGGCACGTTTCTTATACTCCTGCTCACGTTTTTTGATCTCAGAAGCAAGTTCTGTTCCACTCTTTTTCTTAGCATTCGCCGGATCCACGATCGGCAGCGGTGCTGTCATGCCGCTTTTACGCATCTCTTCTGCCACTTTTTTGCGTTTTGTACTCTTCTTAACCGCCTGCAATCTGCTCTGGTACTCTTTCCAGTCAAAAACTGCTTCTACTGAGGCAATGGCAACCTCGATCATGCTGTCATCCGGTTCTCTCGTTGTCAATCCCTGTAAAAACATTCCCGGTTTGCTTAAGATATTGATAATCTTTGCATCACTGTTGCCCGCAAGACGGATAAATTCATACGAAATACCTGCCACAACCGGCACCAGCAGCAAACGGCTCAACAAACGAAGCCATACACTGTCAAAGTGCAAAAACATAAACAGTACGATACTGATCAACATAACAATAAAGAGGAAACTGGTTCCACAACGCTTGTGATATCTGGAATGCTTACGCACATTCAATACCGTCAGATCATCACCACTTTCCACGCAATTGATCGCCTTGTGTTCTGCACCATGATACATGAATACCCGGTTAATATCCTGCATAAAGGAAATGACATACACATAACCGATAAACAGTCCCAGTCGGATCAGTCCCTCGATCAGTGCTAATACAGCCTGCGATCGAATATGATCTTTTAGCAGCAAAGATAATCCAAACGGAAGTGCAACAAACACCGCCAGCGCCAGTACAATAGACAGCATTACTGTCATCGCCATCTCCATCTGTTCACGTTTTTCTGCTTTTTTCGCCAATGATGCTGAACTTTCTGCTTCGGAGCCTTCTTCTGTTTGTTTCTCGCCACTCTTCTCATCCGTACGATCTGCCTTGTTCCCATCCGCAGCTGAAGCTTCCTGCGCTTCTTCCTCTTCGTAAAAGCTGGCAGAATATGTCAATGTCTTCATTCCTAACACCAAAGAGTCCACAAATGCAACAACACCTCGGATCAATGGAAGTCTGAAAAACAGCTTGCGGTCCCCTTCACTTGTGCAGGTATCTACCTTTATATCAATCTCGCCATCGGGTTTGCGTACTGCTACTGCATACTTGGACTTATTGCGCATCATTACGCCTTCTAATACTGCCTGTCCACCTATTCCTGATGATTTCATTTTTATAACCATGCCCTTCCACGCATCTGTTTTATTCTACAACAGATACAATTTTCGCACTGCAAATCTGTTTTATTCTACAACAGATACAATTTTTGCACTACAAATTTACTTCACTTTCTCTCCATTTGTGTATAACACAAACGGTCACAGCACTTGTTAAGCACAAATACTGTGACCGTTCATAAGGCCGGACGCACTCCGACCATTTATTTTGCTAGTTTGCCTGAATACCATAACGGCGATTGAACTTATCAATGGCACCACGAGCTTTGACAGCCTTCTGCTGACCTGTATAGAATGAATGACATTTGGAGCAGATTTCTACGTGGATTTCCTCCTTAGTAGAACCAGTCACAAACTCATTTCCACAGTTGCATACAACCTTTGCCTGATAGTAGTTTGGATGAATTCCTTCTCTCATCGCTTTATCCTCCATTTCCATTCCGCCGCTTCTCAGCAGTCGGTTACTATTGCGAAGAAAACTTTGAAAAAAGCTTTCTCGATTCTCATTTTTACACAACTTCTTCAGTATAGCATAGTCAAAAGCGGATTGCAAGCACTTTTATACAATTTTTGTCTTGCGAATCGTTTGGATAAATTCCTGATTACTCTTAGTACGACGGAACATTTCAATGATCCGTTCAACAGCCTCTTCGGATTTCATTCCGGTAAGTGCTTTACGCATCAGGAAATTAGCTTCCATCTCCTCCTGTGTCAGAAGAAGATCATCTCTGCGCGTACTGGAACGAGGAAGATCGATCGCCGGGAATACACGCTTCTCGGAAAGCTTGCGGTCAAGAACAAGCTCCATATTACCGGTTCCCTTAAATTCCTCAAATACAACATCGTCCATCTTACTTCCGGTATCCACAAGTGCAGTTGCAAGGATTGTCAAACTTCCGCCCTCACGCATATTGCGTGCTGCACCAAAGAAACGTTTTGGCATATGCAATGCAGCCGGATCTAAACCGCCGGACAAAGTACGGCCGCTTGGCTGTACTGTCAGGTTGTAGGCTCTTGCAAGACGAGTAATGCTGTCTAACAGGATCATAACTTCTTCGCCCTGCTCTACAAGACGCTTAGCGCGCTCAATAACCATCTCCGATACACGCTTGTGATTTTCCGGAAGTTCATCGAACGTGGAGAAGATCACTTCTACGTTATGTCCTAAGATAGACTCTTTGATATCTGTCACTTCCTCCGGACGCTCATCGATCAACAATACGATCAAATGCATCTTCGGATGATTTGTCTTAACAGCCTTGGCAACCTGTTTTAATAATGTCGTCTTACCTGTCTTAGGCTGAGATACGATCATTCCTCTCTGTCCTTTACCAATTGGTGCGATCAGATCCATCATACGCATGGATATCGGACAGCCCGGTGTCTCTAAGCGAAGTCTCTCATCCGGAAATACCGGTGTCAACTGCTCAAACTTTGGACGATTTATCATCTCTTCCGGATCACTGCCATTGATTTCTTTGATATATAATAATGCGGCAAATTTCTCATTCTGATTACGAATACGAATATTACCATTTAGGATATCTCCGGTACGCAGATGGTACTTACGGATCAACTGCGGTGAGACATACAGATCTCTCTCTCCAGGGAGATAATTGTCGCATCGAATAAATCCATATCCCTCCGGGAGTACTTCCAAAATACCCTCACGTGATACACCACTATCCAACTCAGCGATCTCCGTTGGTGTCAACTCGTGCTGTGGTGCCCGGTGCATCTGCGGACGAAGATCCGCATGATAGCCTCTGTTATCATTGCGTACATATCCGCCACGATCCATATTATCATTACGATAACCATCGTTTCGATAGCCTTCGTTACGGGAATAATTGCTACGATTCATACTCTCACTGCGGCTGTATACACCACGTCCCATATTATCGCGGTTCATGTATCCTCCGCGGTTCATATTATCGCTGCGATTCATGTATCCTCCGCGACCCATATTATCGTTACGGGAGTATCCTCCGCGACTCATATTATCATTGCGGGTGTATCCTCCACGGCTCATTCCCTCGTTACGGGAGTATCCTCCACGAGCCATTCCCATCTCAGGATCCCTCATATAACCGGATGTTCTCATAGGTTCTCTATCACTGACATAGCCACGATTCATATCTCGTCCACTTTCCTCCATACGGGAATTGTCTGATTCACTCGCATATCTGGATCTTGGCATCGGACTGTCGACAGCCTCTCCTGTGCTCTCTACAACATGATCTACACTCTGAATATCGTCCGTCTCAGGTGTCGCGTCTGTAGATTCCATTGTTGCTGCAACTTCTTTCACTTTTGCAAGCAGCTCTAACTTTTTGTAACTGGTAACACTTTTGATGCCCATCTTCTTCGCTACAATTCGTAATTCAACCAATGATAACTTATCGTATTCTGTCATAAAAATATCCCTTTCCAATAAAAAAAATTTCAACTTGTGCTAACATGATTCTTTCTGCAATTATTAGGTCGGATTATAATGAATAATAAATCGATCACGACGATATTGTCTCGCCTATGTATCTATGACCTACTGTATTAGAGTAATTACATGCACTAAATAATATAAAGCATTTTAACAGCGTTGTAAATGACTTTTTCAAAAATTTTCGCAAAATCCTATGAATATTATTGTTTTTTCGACATCGTTCGTCTTTTTTCGCACAAAACATCTTTTGTCGGACGAAGTTTTTCGGCTTTATTGTTTTCCAATTCGATGTATGCTATGATATAGTGTGCGATTGCTATTACAAATAATTCTACAGAAAATGGAGGTTAAGTCGAATGACAAATGCAGAAAAAGCTCTACAATTACATAAAGAATGGAATGGCAAACTGGATGTAACTCCCAAGTGTCAGGTAAAATCCCGCGAGGATCTGGCTGTTGCCTACACACCAGGTGTTGCTGAACCATGTAAGGTCATTGCAGAAAATAAAGAAGCAGCTTATCAATATACCATCAAATCCAATACCGTTGCTGTTGTTTCTGACGGAAGTGCCGTCCTCGGCCTTGGTAACATCGGTCCGGAAGCTGCTATGCCGGTTATGGAAGGCAAAGCAGTCCTCTTTAAGGAATTTGGCGGTGTCAATGCCTTCCCGATCTGCTTAGATACGCAGGATACTGAAGAGATCATCAAAACCGTGATCAACATTGCACCGGCTTTTGGCGGTATCAACTTAGAAGATATTTCTGCGCCACGCTGCTTTGAGATCGAAAGTCGTCTAAAAGAAGCCTTAGATATACCGGTATTTCACGATGATCAGCACGGTACTGCGATCGTTGTTCTCGCCGGCATTATTAACGCTTTGAAGGTGGTTGGCAAAGAGAAAGAACATTGCAAAGTTGTTGTAAACGGTGCCGGATCCGCCGGCGTTGCTATTACAAAATTATTACTCCGCTATGGATTTATCGACGTAACAATGTGTGATATCAGCGGTATCTTATCTAAAAAGAGCGAGGGCTTAAACTGGATGCAGAAGGAAATGATGGAAGTAACAAATCTGTCCGGCAAAACCGGAACACTGGCTGACGCACTTTGTGGTGCCGATATTTTCGTTGGTGTCTCCGCCCCTAATATTGTATCCGCAGAAATGGTTCAATCCATGAATTCCGATGCGATACTGTTTGCCATGGCAAATCCGGTTCCGGAGATCATGCCTGATGTTGCA
>OIXA01005772.1_pt1 | contig 10811 bp, 7 predicted proteins | sample 1587721 | NCBI WGS metagenome assembly OIXA01 (sample SAMEA3888900, study PRJEB22519) | human gut metagenome | biome: human gut; feature: human-associated habitat; material: faeces | place: Denmark | collected 2013 | reverse complement strand
CAGAGTATCGTCGCAACAAGCCAGGTCATGCTTCCGGGACTTGATTCCATGGTTTCTACAGGTCAGGACACGATAAACAGCATGGAAAGTCTGATACTTGCCGGAAATGCAACGACGGATACGGTTACCCAGATGGTTACATACAGTTTTGATCTGGTTGAGAACAGCCTGAATAATGTGTCCATGGTGATACAAAATGACATGGAAAAACTGGGAAAATACGAAGATGCGGCAGGAAACGGACTGAATGCGACAATATCCGTAGTGCCTTATCTGGAAAAAATGTTTAATGACTCGGTTTCAAGCTGGGAGGGGCCAGCAGATGACGAGACAAGAATGCAGATCCAGGGTGTGCGTGACCAGTTAAAGATGATTGAACTTGAACTGAACGGACTTGCAGAAAACGGAACTGCCACAGCGGAGGATATCAATACCTTAAAAGGACAGATTACAACCGAGATTGAAAATTGTAAGACGGCTCTGGATGCGCTGCAGCATACGTTTGAGTATACCGTAAAACCACAGCTTGATTCCACGATGAATGCAATGCAGAATTCCATGATCGCAACGACATCGATTTTAAACGCTCCACTTTCCGCGTGCGCGGCGACGCGGTGGACATCTACCCCGCCTACTGGCGTGACCGCGCGGTGCGCGTGGAGTTCTTCGGCGACGAGATCGACGCCATCCGCGAGTTCCAGCCCGTGACCGGCGTGGTGACGAAGACCCTGCAGCACACGGTCATCTATCCCGCGTCGCACTATGTGACGACGAAGGACAAGATGGAGCGCGCCATCGAGGAGATCGAGCGCGAGCTGGAGGTGCGGGAGAAGTTCTTCACCGACAACGGACAGGCGGTGGAGGCGCAGCGCATCCACCAGCGGACGAGGTACGACATCGAGATGATGCGCGAGCTGGGCTACTGCACGGGCATCGAGAACTATTCGCGCGTCATTTCCGCGCGGCCCGAGGGGTCTGCGCCCATGACGCTGCTCGACTACTTCCCCAAGGACTTTCTGCTCTTTGTGGACGAGAGCCATGTCACGCTGCCGCAGGTGCGGGCGATGTACAACGGCGACCGCGCGCGCAAGGACGCGCTGGTGCAGTACGGCTTCCGCTTGCCCTGCGCTTACGATAACCGCCCGCTCAGGTTTGAGGAATTTGAACAGCGTGTGCATCAGCGCATCTACGTCTCCGCGACGCCGGGCGACTATGAGCGCGAGCGCGCGGGGCAGATCGTGGAGCAGGTCATCCGCCCGACGGGTCTGCTCGATCCGCGCGTGGAGGTGCGGCCCGTCACGGGGCAGATCGACGACCTTGTGGGCGAGATCAACGCCCGCGCCGCGCGCAATGAGCGCGTGCTGGTGACGACGCTGACGAAGAAGATGGCGGAGGATCTGACGGAATATCTGCGCACGGTGGGCGTGCGTGTGCGCTATATGCACGCGGACGTGGAGACCATCGAGCGCATGGAGCTCATCCGCGACCTGCGGCTGGGCGAGTTCGATGTGCTCGTCGGCATCAACCTGCTGCGCGAGGGCCTCGACCTGCCGGAGGTGTCGCTCGTCGCCATCCTCGACGCGGACAAGGAGGGCTTCCTGCGCAGCGAGACGAGCCTTGTGCAGACCATCGGCCGCGCCGCGCGAAACGCGGACGGTCTGGTCATTCTCTACGCCGATACGGTCACGCCGTCGATGAAGCGCGCGATGGACGAGACGGAGCGCCGCCGCGCCATTCAGGACAAGTACAACAAGGAGCACGGCATCGTGCCGCAGACCATCCGCAAGGACGTGCGCGAGATCATCGAAATTTCAAGGAAGGACGAGGACGGCGCGCGCCGGCGCGGCAAGCGCAAGCTCTCGGAGCGCGAGCGGGACGAGGAGATCCGCAAGCTTGAAAAGCAGATGCAGGAGGCGAGCCGGATGCTTGAGTTCGAGTATGCCGCCGTGCTGCGCGACCGCATCATCGAGCTGCGCAAGGAACAAAAATAAAGAGAGAAAAAACCATGAAAAAATACCTTCCCTATCTGAATATCCTCGGTGCGGCGGCCTGTTGGGGCTGCATCGGGCTGTTTAACCGCTTTCTGATGCGCGCGGGCATGGGCGCGGCGAACATCGTCGTCATCCGCAATTTCGGCGGACTTGTGCTGCTGACGCTCATTTTCGCGCTGCGCGAGCGGAGCGTATTCCATGTGAAAGCGAAGCACCTGCCCATCTTTTTCGGCACGGGTGTGGTGAGCATGGTCTTTTTTACGCTGTGCTACTTCAAGTGTCAGGAGCTGTGCTCGCTGGCGGTGAGCGCCATTCTGCTCTACACCGCGCCGGCGATGGTCGTGCTGATGAGCGCGGCGGTGTTCCGCGAAAGGATCACAAGGAAGAAAATTCTGGCGCTCGCGCTGGCGCTGCTCGGCTGCTCGTTTGTGACGGGCGTATGGAGCGGGGACGCGAGCGTGACGGCGGTGGGCGTGCTGTTCGGACTGGGCGCGGGCTTCCTTTACGCGCTCTACTCCATCTTCGCGCCGTTCGGCCTGCGGCACTATACGCCGTTCACCGTGGTGTACTGGACGTTCGTGTTCGGCGGGCTCGGCTCGCTCTTCCTGCTCGACGCGGGCGAGATGCGCGCGGTGTTCGCGGACGGGAGAATGGTCCTCGTCGCGCTGGGGCTGATCGTCATTTCGACGGTGCTGCCGTATCTGCTGTATACGAACGGCCTTGCCAGGGTCGAGAGCGGCAAGGCGAGCATTCTGGCGAGTCTGGAGCCGGTGGTCGCGTCGTTCGTGGGCATTCTCGCCTTCGGCGAGCCGGTGAGCTTGATGGTATTTCTGGGGCTGGGGTGCATCCTCGCCTGCGTGTATGTATTGAGGTGAAAGAAGATGGCAAAGAATAAGGAAGAAAAGACGAATGTGATGCGCGTGCTGGAGCAGAAGAAGATCGCCTATACCGCGCACAGCTATCCGCACGAGGAGGGCGTGGCGGTGGACGGCGTGACCGTCGCGAAAAGCATGGGCTTTGATCCCGCGCAGGTCTTTAAGACGCTGGTGGCGCGGGGCGCGAGCGGGCAATACTATGTGTTCGACGTGCCCGTGGCGGAGAGCCTTGACCTCAAGAAGGCGGCGCGCGCCGTGGGCGAAAAGAGCATCGAGATGCTCCACCAGAAGGAGCTGCTGCCGCTCACGGGCTATGTCCACGGCGGCTGCTCGCCGGTGGGCATGAAGAAGCTGTTCCCAACGGTTTTCCACAGCTCGGTGGAAAACCTGCCGACGGTCATTGTGTCCGCGGGGAAGATCGGTTATCAGGTGGAGGTCAAGCCCGCCGACCTGATGGGGCTGGTGCGCGCGGAGACGGCGGACATCATCGTGGAGTAACGAACGGAAAGGTTCGGAAAAAGCGGAATTTATATTGATTTATACAAGGATTGACATTAAAAAATGATTTGTGTATGCTATGACCGAAAACCGGTCTCGACACAAATAAACAGGAGCAAAAGGTAAACTATGCAGGAAAATATCATTGTCAAGGGCGCGCGGGAGAACAACCTCAAGAACATTGATGTGAGCATCCCGCGCGACAAGCTGACCGTCATCACGGGACTGTCCGGCAGCGGAAAAAGCTCGCTGGCGTTTGACACCATCTATGCCGAGGGACAGCGGCGGTATGTGGAAAGCCTGTCGTCCTACGCGCGGATGTTTCTCGGGCAGAAGGAAAAGCCCGACGTGGACTACATCGACGGCCTCTCCCCCGCCATCTCCATCGACCAGAAAACGACCTCACAGAACCCGCGCTCGACGGTGGGCACGGTGACGGAGATCTACGACTATCTGCGCCTTCTCTGGGCGCGGGTCGGCACGCCGCATTGTCCGAACTGCGGAAAAGAGATCAAGCAGCAGACCATCGACCAGATCGTGGATCAGGTGATGGCGCTGGGCGAGGGCACGCGCATTCAGGTGATGGCGCCGGTCATCCGCGGAAAGAAGGGCGAGTACGCCAAAGTTTTCGAGGACGCAAGGAAGTCCGGCTATGTCCGCGTGCGCGTGGACGGGAGTATGTACGATCTGAGCGAGGAGATCAAGCCCGAAAAGAACATCAAGCACAGCATCGAGGTCGTGGTGGACCGCCTCATTCTAAAGCCCGATGTGGTGCATCGCCTGAGCGACTCGGCGGAGACCGCCGCGGCGCTCTCGGGCGGACTGGTGCTCATCAACGTGCTCAATCCCGAGCAGGATATTCTGTTCTCGCAGAACTATGCCTGCGAGGACTGCGGCGTGTCCATCGAGGAGCTGACGCCGCGGATGTTCTCGTTCAACAATCCCTTCGGCGCGTGCCCGGCCTGTACGGGCCTCGGCAGCCAGCTCAAGGTCGATCCGGAACTGGTCATTCCGAATAAGACGCTCTCTATCCTCGATGGGGCTATCTGCGCGTCGGGGTGGAACAATGTGCGCGGCGACGGCATCTCGAGGATGTACTTCGACGCGCTGTCGAAAAAGTATCATTTCTCGCTGCGCGAGCCGGTGGAAAAGCTCTCGCCGGAGGTCATGGACGTGATCCTCTACGGCACGAAGGGCGAAAAGCTGGAGCTGCACTACGATCAGCCGCGCGGCAAGGGCGTGCTCTACCAGCCGTTTGAGGGCATCGTCAATAACCTCGAACGCCGCTATCAGGAGACGCAGAGCGAGAGCGTGCGCGCGGAGCTGGAGGAGTGCATGAGCGAGTGCCCCTGCCCCGCGTGTCAGGGCCGCAGGCTGCGGCGCGAGTCGCTGGCGGTGACGGTCGGCGGCATGGACATTGACACGTTCACGCGCATGAGCGTGACGGAGGAGATCGCGTTTGTCGATTCCCTCACGCTCACCGAGCAGCAGCTGCGTATCGGCGAGCGCATTTTGAAGGAGATCAAAAACCGCCTCGGCTTTTTGCAGTCGGTCGGTCTGGACTATCTGACGCTTTCGCGCGCGAGCGCGACGCTCTCCGGCGGCGAGAGCCAGCGCATCCGGCTTGCCACGCAGATCGGCAGCAGCCTGATGGGGGTGCTGTATATCCTCGACGAGCCGTCCATCGGACTGCACCAGCGCGACAACGACAAGCTGCTCGCGACGCTCAAGCGTCTGCGCGACCTCGGCAATACGCTGATCGTGGTCGAGCACGACGAGGACACGATGCGCGCGGCGGACTATATCGTGGACATCGGTCCGGGGGCGGGCGTCCATGGCGGGCGCGTCGTCGCGGCGGGCACGCCGGCGGAGGTCATGGCGAACGAAGCGAGCCTGACCGGTCAGTATCTGAGCGGGAAAAAGAAGATCGAAACGCCGAAAACGCGGCGCGCGGGGAACGGTAAGCTCCTCACCGTGCGCGGGGCGCAGGAAAATAACCTCAAGAACATCGACGTGAGCGTTCCGCTCGGGACGTTTACCTGCGTGACAGGCGTCTCCGGCAGCGGCAAAAGCTCGCTCGTCAACGAGATCATCTACAAAAAGCTGGGCGCGGACCTCAACCGCATGAAGGCGCACGCGGGAAAGCACCGCGCCATCGAGGGCGAGGAGAATCTGGACAAGGTCATCTGCATCGACCAGAGTCCCATCGGGCGCACGCCGCGCTCAAACCCAGCGACATATACCAATCTCTTTAATGACATCCGCGACCTGTTCGCCTCCACGCCGGACGCGAAGGCGCGGGGCTACAACGCGGGGCGCTTCAGCTTCAACGTGCGCGGCGGACGCTGCGAGGCCTGCGGCGGCGACGGTCAGCTCAAGATCGAGATGCACTTCCTGCCGGATATTTACGTTCCCTGCGAGGTGTGCAAGGGAAAGCGCTACAACCGCGAGACGCTGGAGGTCCACTATAAGGGCAGGAGCATCGCGGACGTGCTGGAGATGACGGTGGAGGAGGCTCTGGAGTTCTTCCGCGACCTGCCGAAGCTGGCGAACAAGCTCGAAACGCTGCGCGACGTGGGACTGGGGTATGTCAAGCTCGGACAGTCCTCCACCACGCTCTCGGGCGGCGAGGCGCAGCGCGTGAAGCTCGCGACCGAGCTATCAAAGCGCGCGACGGGACGCACCATCTATATCCTCGACGAGCCGACCACCGGCCTGCACACGGACGATGTGCGAAAGCTCTTAGAGGTCTTGCAGAAGCTGACCGACGCGGGCAACACGGTGCTCGTCATCGAGCACAATCTGGACGTCATCAAATCGGCGGACTATCTCATCGACCTCGGCCCCGAGGGCGGCAGCGGCGGCGGCACGCTCGTCGCCTGCGGCACGCCCGAGGAGGTCGCAGCGTGTGAGGCGTCCTACACGGGACAGTATTTGAAGAAGGTCTTATAAGCAGTTTCGCACCCTTTTCGGCGGTTTTTCATAAGCTGGCGCGAGAGGGGTGGAGAAATGCAGCTTTTGCAGGACGGCGTGATCGCGGCGCTTGCCGCGGTGGGGCTGGCGACGATCGTATGGTTCACCGTTACGGCGCTGACGCATCCGCGCGAGCGGGTGCGCAGCGAGACGGCGGTGATCGTGCCCGCGCGGGGCGCGGCGGAGGCGCTGGAGCACACGGTGCGGACGCTCGAGAGCGAGCGCTACGCCTCGGGCGGCTTTTCGCGCATCATCATCGCGGACTGCGGCATGGACGAGGACGCGCAGCGCGTGGCGCAGCTGCTGTGCCGCGAGAGCTTCGATGTGACGGTCTGCCCGCAGGGCGACCTCGCGCGGCAATTCGACTGAACGAAAGAGAATGGAGAGAGGGACATGGGAGAGCGCACGACGGTCATCGGTACGATCCTGGCGGTCGTTTTCCAAAATGAGGAGAACGGCTATACGGTCGCGCGCATCGTCACGGACGACGGCGAGCCGGTGACGGTGGTGGGCTGCATCCCCTGCGCCGCGCCCGGCGAGGAGCTGATCCTGACCGGACGCTACACGACGCATCCGCAGCACGGCGAGCAGTTTGCCGCCGACGAGGTGGAGCGGCATATGCCGACGGGCGAGACGGAGATCCTGAACTATCTCGCCTCCGGCGTGGTGCGCGGCATCGGACCGGCGACGGCGCAGAAGCTGGTGGATCGCTTCGGCGCGGACACGCTCGACGTGCTCGACGGCGAGCCGGAGAAGCTCAAGACCATCAAGGGCATCACCGACAAGCGCGCGCGGGAGATCGCGGAGAGCTGGCGCGAGCTTGCGGGTCTGCGGCGCGTGCTGGACTTCCTGACGAAGTACGACCTGCCGGTGGGGCTTGCGATGCAGCTTTTCCGGCGCTACGGCGCGGACGCGATGGACGCGCTGCGGCGCAATCCGTATCTCCTCAGCGGCGAGGCGTTCGGCGTGGATTTTTCCGTGTCGGACGAGATCGCGCTGTCGATGGGCTTCTCGGGCGATTCCTCCTGCCGCACGGAGGCGGGGGTGCTCTTTGAGCTGAGCCACAACGAGCAGAGCGGCGGACACGTGTTTCTGCCGCGGGAAAAGCTCGTGGCGGCGACGGCGCAGCTGCTCGACGGGGATACGGATACGGTGGAAAAGGCGCTCGACGATCTGCTCGAGCGCGGAAGCGTCGTGCAGGAGCAGGTGGCGAACGTAGAGGGCTGCTATCTGCGGCGCTGCCACGAGGCGGAGACCTATGTGTGTACGCGCGTGCGCGCCATGCTTGCCGACAAGCCGGACAAGCTGCGCGGCGCGAAGAAGATCATCGACGAGATCGAGCGCGGGCAGGGCATCGAGTATGCGCCATTGCAGCGGCAGGCCGTGGAGCTGGCTGCGCAGGAGGAGCTGCTGATCCTGACCGGCGGGCCGGGCACGGGCAAGACGACGAGCGTGCGCGGCATCGTAGCGCTCTTTGAGCGCATGGGGCTGGACGTGCTGCTCTGCGCGCCGACGGGGCGCGCCGCCAAGCGCATGGGCGAGCTGTGCGGCAAGGAGGCGCAGACCATCCACCGCCTGCTCGGCATGAGCTGGAACGAGAAGACGGGCGATGTGACCTTTACAAAAAACGAAAAGGAGCCGCTGGAGGCGGACGCGGTGATCGTGGACGAGACCTCGATGGTCGATCTGGCGCTGATGCGCGCGCTGCTCGCGGCGCTGCGGCCCGGCTGCCGGCTGGTGCTGGTGGGCGACCCCGACCAGCTGCCGAGCGTCGGCGCGGGGAACGTGTTCGGCGATCTCATCCGCTCGGAGCGCGTTGCGACCGTAGCGCTCAAGGATATTTTCCGTCAGGCGGAGCAAAGCGCCATCGTGCGCAGCGCGCATCTGGTGAACGAGGGGCAGCTGCCGGAGCTGCAGAATACTGCCGCGAGCGATTTCTTCTTCCTCCCCCGCCGCGACAGCGTGCGTCTGGTGGACACGGTGGTGGAGCTGTGCAGAACGAGGCTGCCCGAAAAGATGCACATTCCCGCCGAGAGTATTCAGGTGCTCACGGCGACGCGCAAGGGCGACACCGGCACGGCGGCGCTCAACCGCGCCCTGCAGGCGGCGCTGAATCCCGCGGGCGCGGGACGGCGCGAAAAGCGCTTCGGCGACCTCGTGTTCCGCGAGGGCGACCGCGTGATGCAGACGCGCAACGACTATGATGTTTTATGGGAGCGCGAGGACGGCACGGCGGGCGCGGGCATCTTCAACGGCGACGTGGGAAAGATTTTGCAGATCGACCCGAGCGGCGAGCTGATCTCCATCGCCTTTGACGACCGCGTGGCGACCTACACGGCGGATATGCTCGCGGAGCTGGACATGGCCTACGCTATGACCGTACATAAGGCGCAGGGCAGCGAGTACCGCGCGGTGATCTTCGTCAGCGCGCCGGCGGCGCCGGGGCTGATGGTGCGCGGGGTGCTCTACACCGCCATCACGCGAGCGCGGGAGCTGCTGATCCTCGTCGGGGACGACGTGAGCCTTGGGAAAATGGCGGCGAACGACCGCCGCACGCGTCGCTACAGCGGTCTGCGCTGGCGGCTCGGGAACGGAGGGACGGCATGAGTCTGAAAGAAAAGCTGCTCGACCTGTTTTTCCCGCCGCGGTGCGCGTTCTGCCGCCGGACGGGTGTGCATGGCGTGTGCGCGGACTGCGAGAGGACGCTCCCCTACGCGAAGGTGCAGCTGTGCGAGGGCGCGGGCTTCGGGAGGTGCGCCTCTCCCCTGCTCTATGAGGATGCGGTGCGCGAGAGCCTGCTGCGCTTCAAGTTCCACGGCGCGCAGAGCGCCGCCGAGGGCTACGGCGAGCTGCTCGCCCGCTGCGCGGCAGAGGAGCTGGGCGGCCAGTTCGACACGGTGACGTGGGTGCCGGTGAGTAAAAAGCGCGAACACGAGCGCGGCTACGATCAGGCGTACCTGCTGGCGAAGGAAACGGCAAGGCATTGGGGTATCGAGCCGGTGCGGCTGCTGCGGAAAACGAGAAACAACGCCGCGCAGTCCGGGCTGTCCTCCGCCGCCGAGCGGCGGGGCAATGTGCTGGGCGTGTACGAGGCGGAAAACACGGACAGGATCCGCGGCGCGAAAATTCTGCTCATCGACGATATTCTGACCACCGGAGCGACGCTGGGCGAATGTGTGCGCGTGCTCAGGGAGGCCGGCGCGGCGGATGTGGTGTGCGCGACGCTCGCCCGCGCCGTGACGGAAAAGGAAAAGGACGGCGCAAGGCGCGGGACACCGGTGTGATTTGGCACACGCCCTGCGGCACATAGATGCGGCAAAATCACACACAATGCTATTGCAAAACCGTTTTTCAGCCGCTATAATAGAAAAGCAAGCGAGATAAAATGCGGATATTTCCGCCGGAATACAAAGGAAAATGAGAGAGGTAGCATTATGTGTTCACTGGCAAAGGACATCGGTATCGACCTCGGTACCGCGTCGGTTCTGATCTATGTAAAGGACAAGGGCATCGTGCTCAACGAGCCGAGCGTGGTGGCCATTGATAAGGATACGGGCAAGCTGCTGAAGGTCGGCGCGGACGCGCAGGCCATGCTGGGCCGCACGCCCGGCAACATCGTCGCGATCCGCCCCCTGCGCGAGGGAGTTATCTCCGACTACGAGGTGACCGAGCGGATGCTCAAGGAGCTCATCCACAAGGTCATGGGCTTCCAGTTCTTCAAGCCGCGCATCATCATCTGCGTGCCCTCCGGCATCACCGAGGTCGAGGAGCGCGCGGTCATCGACGCGGGCATTCAGGCGGGCGCGCGCCGCGTGTACCTCATTGAGGAGCCGGTCGCGGCGGCCATCGGCGCGGGCATCGACATCACCCAGCCCGACGGTCACTTCATCATCGACATCGGCGGCGGCACGAGCGATATTGCGGTCATCTCCCTCTCCGGCGTGGTCGAAAGCGCGTCCATCAAGGTCGCGGGCGACCAGTTCAACGAGGCGGTCGTGAAGTATATGCGCCGCAAGCACAACCTGCTCATCGGCGAGCGCACGGCGGAGGAAATGAAGATGAGCATCGGCTGCGTCTTCCCGCCCGAGGAGGAAATGACGATGGAGATCAAGGGCCGCTGCCTGCTCACGGGTCTGCCCAAGCTCATCACCGTGACCTCCACCGAGATGATGGACGCCTTTGAGGAGCCGGTCGAGCGCATCATGGAGGCGGTGCATCAGGTCCTCGAGCGCACGCCGCCCGAGCTGGTGGCTGACATTTCCAGCAACGGTATCGTGATGACCGGCGGCGGCAGCCTGATCCGCGGCTTTGATAAGCTGGTCACGGCGCGTACGGGCATCCACACGGTCGTGGCAGAAAATGCCATCCAGTGTGTCGCCGAGGGTACGGGCAAGAGCCTTGAGAGCGTCGGCGAGATGAAGGACGGCACGATGAACCTGAGCCGCCGCAAGCAGATCAACTAAGAAAATTCGGG
>OIXA01005768.1_pt1 | contig 10815 bp, 8 predicted proteins | sample 1587721 | NCBI WGS metagenome assembly OIXA01 (sample SAMEA3888900, study PRJEB22519) | human gut metagenome | biome: human gut; feature: human-associated habitat; material: faeces | place: Denmark | collected 2013 | reverse complement strand
TGCGTAGGTCTGAAGCCCCAGAGCATTGAGGATATCACAGCCATCATCGCCCTGTACCGTCCCGGCCCCATGGATTCTATCCCCAAGTTCATCGCCTGCAAGCATGACCCTAGCAAGGTCAGCTACATCATCCCGGAGCTGGAGCCGATCTTGTCCATCACTTACGGCTGTATCGTCTATCAGGAGCAGGTCATCCAGATCTTCCAGCAGCTTGCCGGGTACACGCTGGGACAGGCGGATATGCTCCGCCGTGCCATGAGCAAGAAGAAGGCCAAGGACGTGGCCAAGGAGCGGGAGGCGTTTCTCCACGGCGACCCATCCCGGAATATCAAGGGCTGCGTAGCCAACGGCATCGACCCTGCCGCCGCCGAAAAGATCTACGATGAGATCTTCGCCTTCGCCAATTACGCCTTCAACAAGGCCCACGCCGTTTCCTATGCGGTGGTGGCCTATCAGACAGCGTACTTCAAATGCCATTTCCCACGGGAGTATATGGCGGCGCTGCTGACCAGCGTGCTGGATAACTCCGACAAGGTTTCCGGCTACATCGGTGAGTGCCGGGAGTGCGGCATCGCCTTGCTGCCGCCGGACATCAACCGCTCCGCAGACCGATTCACGGTAGAGGAGGGGGGCATCCGATTCGGATTGGTGGCCATCAAGAACATCGGCCGGGGCTTCATTCAGGCAGTGATGCGGGAGCGGGAGACCGGGGGCGACTTTACATCCCTGTACGATTTTTGCAGCCGCATGAACGGCAGCGAAATGAACAAGCGGGCGGTGGAAAACCTGATCCGCTCCGGTGCCTTTGACTCCATGGGTGCCAGACGTTCCCAGCTTATCAAGGTTTATGAGTCGGTGATGGACTCCGTGGCGGCCCAGCAGCGGGATAACGTGGAGGGACAGATGGACTTCTTCTCCATGGCCGCCGACAATGATGAAAAATCAAACTCCGTAAAGGAAATTCCCTTGCCTGATATTCCGGAGTATACACCGGAGGAATTGATGACCATGGAGAAGGCCACCACTGGACTATACCTCTCCGGTCACCCTATGGACCATTATCGGGACGCTGTGCGGAAGCTCCACGCTCCCACCATCGTTTCAATTATCGAGGACTTTTCCCGGGAAAACGGTCCGGAGCGCTTCACCGACGGCCAGCGGATCACCATTGCCGGCGTCATCACCTCCAGCAAGACGAAAACCACCAAGAACAACAGCCTTATGGCCTATGTCATGGTGGAGGACGACACCGCCTCCATGGAACTGCTGTGCTTCAGCCGGGTGCTGGAGACCTGCGGTGCTTACATGAAGGAAAATCAGGCAGTGGTGGTAAAGGGGCGGCTGTCCGTCCGGGACGAAAAGGCTCCCCAGATCATGTGCGACTCCATTTACCCTCTGTCCACGGTGGAGGGCGGCATCCCGGAGCCACAGCCCAGGCAGGAGGCACCGGGGGAGACCCTGTTCCTGAAATTCCCCAGCATCGACGATCCCGCCATCCGCCACATGAAGCTGGTGTTCCAGATGTTCCCCGGCAAAAGCGTGGTGAAAATGGTCATGGCGGACACCCGAAAGGTCTATGCCGCACGGGTGCTGCTGCACCCGGCATTGGTGCAGGAAGCTCAGGAGACGCTGGGTCACGAAAATGTGGTAGTCAAATAACAGCCAAAGATCCAAAAAGCCCGGCTTTCGGAATATTCCGGAGGCCGGGCTTGGTTTATCTGTTCGGCTGCCAACGAAAAAACCGGCCCTCCGAAAACGGAGAGCCGGTGTAGGTTTGGTCAGCGTTCTTCCCGGAAGAAGCTGAGACCCAGAGAGGCGGGGGGCTGATCCTCCCGCTTTTTCCGCAGGGAAACGATGATGAGTACCGCCAGCGTTACCACATAGGGGAGCATCTTGTAAAGCTCCTTGATGGCCAGATTGGTGCCGGTGGGAATGTAGAGATACAGGATGTAAAACCCGCCGAACAGGATGGAAGCCAGCACGCTGACGTTGGGCCGCCAGATGGTGAAGATCACCAGTGCGATGGCCAGCCAGCCGCGGTCGCCGAAGGCATTGTTGGACCAGACGCCGGAGGCGTAGTCCATCACATAGTACAGTCCGCCGAGACCCGCGATCATACTGCCGATGCAGGTAGCCAGATACTTGTACTTGGTGACGTTGATGCCGGCGGCGTCCGCCGTGGACGCGCTCTCACCCACGGCCCGGAGATGCAGTCCGGGACGGGTGTGCTTGAGGAAGTAGGAGGCCAGCAGCGCCAGCAGGATGGCCAGATACGCCAGGAATCCATAGGACAGGAATATCTGACCAAACCAGCCGCATTTGGCGGCGAAGGGGAGGGATTTGCTGAAATAGGCGCTGGTGGTGGAAAGGGCGATGGAGGGGACCTCGCTGCCCGTCAGCTTGATGAGAGAGCCGCCGAAGAAGTTGCCGATGCCCACGCCGAAGGTGGTCATGGCAAGGCCGGTCACGTTCTGGTTGGCCCGGAGGGTCACGGTCAGCAGGCAGTACAGCAGACCCATCAGCAGAGAGCCCAGCAGGGAGCACAGCATAGGGATTCCAACGGCCAGAAGGCCGTTCATAGAGGCCGCAGGGGTGGACTGCTCGTAGAAGAACGCGCCGATGACGCCGCAGATGCCGCCCACATACATGATGCCGGGGATACCTAAGTTCAGGTTGCCGGATTTCTCCGTCAGGATCTCGCCGGTGCTGCCATAGAGCAGGGGAATACCCTGCATGACTGCCCGGGGAAGGAATGAAATAAGATCCATGGTTTATGCCTCCTTCTTTCCGCTCTTACGCAGGCTGACCTGATAGGTGATGAAAAACTCGCTGCCGATGATGAAAAACAGGATAATGCCGGTGAGAATGTCCGAGAAGGACTGATTCAGGCCGAAGGTACTGGAGATCTCGCTGGCGCCCCGGCCCAGCACCACCAGCAGCAGGCTGGTGAAGATCATGATGATGGGGTTGAATTTCGCCATCCACGATACCATGACGGCGGTGAAGCCACGGCCGCCCACGATAGTGGTGGTGAGGGTGTGGTCCGTACCGGCGGTGAGCAGCAGACCCATGAGGCCGCATACCGCGCCGGAGAGCACCATGGTGCGGACGATGACCCGCTCCACTTTGATGCCTGCATAGCTGGCGGTCCGCTGGCTTTCGCCTACCACGGCGATCTCATAGCCATGCTTGCTGTAATTAAGATAGATGTACATGAACACGGTGAGCACCGCCACCACAAGGATCACCAGCAGGTATTTCTGACCGCCGACCACCGGCAGCCAGCCAGCCTCCGTGCCCTGGTTGATGATGCCGATCTTACCGGCGCCCTTGGGGACCTCCCACACGATGATGAAGAAGGCCGCAAGCTGGGTGGCGATGTAGTTCATCATCAGGGTGAACAGCGTTTCATTGGTGTTCCACTTGGCCTTGAAGAAGGCGGGGAGGAAGCCCCAGAGAGCGCCCGCAGCCAGTGCCGCGGCCAGAGAGACCAGGATCAGCACTGCGTTGGGGAGCTTGTCAGCCAGACAGATCATGCAGGCAGCCGTGGCCAGACAGCCAATGAGCACCTGACCCTCGGCGCCGATGTTCCAAAAGCGCATTTTGAAGGCGGGCGTCACCGCCAGAGAAATACCCAGCAGGACCGCCAGATTCTGGAAGGTGACCCAGGACTTTCGGGCGGAGCCGAAGGCACCTTTGAAGATCGTGGCAAAAATATTGACAGGGTTTTCGCCGGTCAGCAGCATAGTGACCACCGCGCAGACCACCAGAGCCAGCAGAATGGCACAGCCCCGGATGGCGAAGCTCTTGTACCAGGGCAGGGTGTCCCGCTTGGCGATGTGGAACAGAGATTGCTTTTTATTCATCTGTCTTGCCTCCCTCCATGCGGGTCATCAGCGCACCGATCTGCCGCTTGTCGGCAGTGCGGGCGTCCACCACGCCGGACACCTGACCGCCGCAGAGGACCACGATCCGGTCGCACAACTCCAGCAGCACGTCCAGATCCTCACCCACATACATCACGGCGATGCCCTTCATTTTCTGCTCCGTCAGCAGGTTGTAAATGGTGTAGGATGTATTGATATCCAGACCGCGGACGGCGTAGGCCGTCATCAGAACGGCGGGAGCCTGCGCGATCTCACGGCCCACCAGCACCTTCTGAACGTTGCCGCCGGACATCCGGCGCACCGGGAAGCTGGTGCTGGGGGTCACGACCTCCAGCTCCTGCCAGATGCGCTGGGCCAGATCCTCCGGGTCCTTCCGGTTCAGGAAAACACCGTGTCCCTTCCGCCAGGAGCGGAGCATCATGTTGCCGGTCATGCCCATGGAGCCGACCAGACCCATGCCCAGCCGGTCCTCCGGGACAAAGGACATGGCAATGCCGCTCTTGCGGATGTCCATGGGGTCCATGCCCACCAGATTTTTCGTCTTGCCGTCGGCGGGATCGTAATAGGTCACGCTGCCGGAGGCGATGGGGTAGAGGCCCGCAATGGATTCCAGAAGCTCCCGCTGGCCGCTGCCGGCCACGCCGGCCACGCCCAGCACCTCACCGGCGTTGACGGTAAAGCTCACATTATCCAGACGCTTGACGCCCAGCTCATCGAACACCGTCAAGCCGTCCAGCACCAGACGGGGCGTTACGTTCACCGGGTCAGGCCGGTCGATGTTCAGGCTGACACTGTGGCCCACCATCATATCCGTCAGGGACTGCTGGTCGGCGTCCTTGGTGGCCACATCGCCGATATACTCGCCCTTGCGGAGCACCGCCACCCGGTCGGAGACGTCCAGCACCTCGTGGAGCTTGTGGGTGATGATGATGAGGGATTTGCCGTCCGCCTTCATGTTCCGCATGATCTGGAACAGCTTGTCCGTCTCCTGCGGCGTCAGGACGGCGGTAGGCTCGTCCAGGATCAGAATATCCGCGCCCCGGAACAGCACCTTGACGATCTCCACCGTCTGCTTCTGGGAAACGGACATATCGTAGATCTTCTGGTTGGGGTCGATGTCAAAGCCGTACTTATCGCAGATCTCCCTGACCTTCTTGCCGGCCTCGGCCAAGTCCAGCTTGCCCTCCAGACCCAGAACGATGTTCTCCGTGGCGGTGAACACATCCACCAGCTTGAAATGCTGATGGATCATGCCGATGCCATAGTTGAATGCGTCCTTGGGGGAGGCGATGGTCACAGGCTTGCCGTGAATATAGATCTGTCCCTCATCGGGAAAGTAGATGCCGGAAAGCATATTCATCAGCGTGGTCTTGCCGCTGCCGTTTTCACCCAGCAGAGACAGGATCTCGCCTTCGCGCAGTTCCAGATTGATGGCGTTGTTCGCCACGACCTTGCCGAACCGCTTCGTTACGTTTTCCATTTTTACCGCACACGCAGGAGCCAAGGCAGTCACCCTTTCTTCAGCGGCGGGGGAGTAAGCACAGTCCCGCGCCGGATCGTTCGATATGGATAATTATAGCATACACCCGGCGGCTTGTAAATTCAAAGTACAGGCCTGACGGGAAAAAATCCGGGAAAACCGGAACCGTGGAAAAGGAAAGCCGGACTGCCTGAGGCAGTCCGGCTGTTTGGGATCGAGAAGCGATTAGCCGCCGAAGTTGGTATCCAGCAGGTTGATGCCGTCGATCTGCAGATCGAAATAGGGAGCGGAACGGAAAGTGGACTCAGCGAAGTAGCCGTCCACGATGGCCTCGGTGTCGGGGGTGTAGTTGGGATCGGTGTCCACGTCAGCCTTGGAGGAGGTCAGAGTCTCACCCTTCACGGTGAAGGTGGAGCAGTCAAAGACGTGACGGGTGCCGTTCTCCAGTTCGGCCTTCACAGCGTCGATGGCCTCCTGAGTGCCCTCAGCGGCAGCAGTGGTGTTGACATCGGTGAGCACCACGGAACCGGTAGCCAGAGTGCCGGTCCAGTCGGCGTCGATGGCCTCGCCGTTCATAGCAGCGGTGATGGCATACTCATAGTAGGGAGCCCAGTCGATCCGGGAAGAAACGATGAAAGTGTTGGGGCAGGCAGCCTGGGTGGAGCCGTTGTAGGAGACGTTGGGAACGCCGGCGGTCTCGCAGGCAGTGGGAGCGCCCATGGAGTCAGCGTGCTGGCTGATGAGGACGCAGCCGTTGGCGATCAGCTTGTTGGCGCCTTCCTTCTCAGCGGTCTCGTCATACCAGGAACCGGTGAAGGTCACGTCCATGGTGACAGAGGGGCACACGGACTTGGCGCCCAGATAGAAGGAGGTGTAGCCGGAGATAACCTCGGCATAGGTGAAAGCGCCTACATAGCCCATCTTGGCCTGATCCTCGGTGATGTAACCGTTGGCGATCATGTCATTGAGCTTCATACCGGCGGCAACGCCAGCCAGGTAACGGCCCTCATAGATGGAGGCGAAGGCGTTGTGGTAGTTGCTCAGGCCCTCGGTGTGAGCCTTGGTGCCGGTGGAGTGGCAGAACTGCACGTTGGGGAACTCCTTGGCAGCCTGGATCATGTAGTCCTCGTGACCGAAGGAGTCGGCGAAGATGATGTTGCAGCCGTCATCGGCCAGCTCAGCAGCCTTGTCATAGCACTCCTGACCCTCGGGAACGTTGGTGATGATCTTGTACTCCACGCCCAGCTTTTCGCAGGCTTCCTTAGCGGCGTTGATGAAGTTCAGGTCATAGGTGGAGTTCTCATCATGGAGCATGATGAAGCCGACCTTAAAGTCGGTAGCGGTCTCGGCGGGAGCATCGGTCTTGGTCTCGTCGCCTTTGGCATTGTCATCGTCGCTCTTAGTGCCGCCGCAGGCGGAAAGGGCGAGGACCATAGAGAGACTCAGGAGCAGCGCAAGAAACTTCTTCATTTCAATAAATCCTCCTCAAATTAAATCCTTTTTTCGTCGGATTTCCACATAGGACAAAGAAACCCGTCATCCATATCATACCGAAAAAACTGGAAAATGGCAACGCCAAATAGTCATCAAATTCATCTTGAAAAGTAATACCTTTTTGGTTAAAGAGCAGACATTATAAGCGTGGGTAATGCCTTGCAAAAGCTGTGCAGAAGACAGGCGGTCGCTTTTTCATGACCGACGCCATAAAAAACAAGACTGTCGATAGAACGGTAAATTCTCCGCGACGGTAAGGAAGGGTGTGTGCGGGAAACCCAAGAAGGGTGTCCTACGCCATTGAAATCCTCAGTTTTCAGAACTTTTATAAAGTTCTGAAAACTTGTTCAGCGGGGCGAAAAGACTTTTTCGACACGCTGAAACGCCGCGCAAAATACGCGGCGTTTTTCGCTATGGATATTCTTCGTTAAGACTCATCTTCGTCCTCCGGCGTGGGGGTGTTGAGCAGGAGGTCGATGATCTCACTGTACAGCTTCTCCGGGGCCTGCCGGAACCGGGCGGCCAGGATCTTTCCCATGTCCTCTCTCGGCACCATGAGCTTCAGGTCCATCACGCTGCCCATATCGTCATCCAGAGACAGGGAAACGGTGAAGGTGCCGTTGGGGCGCGGTTCCGTGGAGCTTTTCACCTGATTCTTCCGCCGCAGAGCCCGGTTGCAGGCATTCAGATTCTTGTCGCACCGCAGTCGGACGGAGTAGGGGAGGCTGGTCTCACAGATCTCACTGTTGCGTCGGCCCTTTTCCGTAATGGCATAGAGGCCGCTTTCCTCGTCCAGAGTCAGGTGTTCTGTTTTTACCAGATCCGCCAGACACTCGGAAAAATCGAAGTAGTCAACGGCATCGTCGCAGAGGGTCAGATCCAGCAGCGTGTCGAAGGGCACCGGTTCAATGACCCGGGCGGCCAGATATAAAATAAGGAACTTGATCTCCAGCTTGTCCTGAATAAATCCGCGTGCGGTCATGGAAGCTCTCCTTTGTATGTGAATCGTTCTTTCATTTCAGTATACCCCAGACGGGCATGATTGTACAGCCGGAAATTTGTCGAAGCCCGGCGAAATTTCCCTTGACGGTTCTACCACGCCTTGGTATGATGAAGTTAACATAACATGAAAGGGCGGGATACCTTGAAAAAGAAAGCATGGGCGCTGGCGCTGGCGTTTCTTCTGGTCCTGACAGGCTGTGGCAAAAAGGAGGAACCGGTCCCTGATCCGGAGCCTCCTGCGGCAGAGGAACCCATTGTGACGCCGGAACCGGAAGCAGAACCGGAGCCTGTCGTACCGGCGGGAATGAATCTGCTGACAGGACTTCCCATGGAGCCGGAATATGAACGGAACCGTCCGGTGGCTGTGATGCTGAACAATCTGAAAAAGGCCCAGCCGCAGCTTGGCAACGCTCAGGCCGACATCATCTATGAGGTCCCCGCCGAGGGCGGCATCACCCGGATGCTGGCAGTCTACCAGACCTTGGACGGAATCGGTACCCTTGGCAGCATCCGCTCCTCCCGCCCCTATTACATCGAACTGGCGCTGGGCCATGACGCCCTGTACGTTCATGCCGGGGGCAGCCCGGAGGCGTATCAGGATCTGAAAAGCTGGAAGGTGAACAATATCGACGGCGTCAACGGCAGCGCCAGTCAGAGCGCCGTGTTTTGGCGGGATCAGGAGCGCAGAAAGACCATGGACTACGAGCACACGCTGGTGACCTCCGGCGAGAAGATCCAGAGCTTCTGGGACAGCAGCAAGTACGCCAAGACCCATGGGGACGGATATACCTATTCCCAGACCTTTACCGACGAGCCGCTGACCGGCGGCGCGACGGCGGAGCACGTCAAGCTGGCCTACACCAGCTATAAGACCGGCCTGTTCGACTACGATGCCGCCACCGGCAGGTATCTGGTGAGCCAGTATCAGGCCCCCTATGTGGATGGCAACACCGGCGAGCAGGTGAGCGCCGTGAATCTGCTGCTTTTGGAGACGAACATCTCCGTGATCTCCGGGGATAAGGAGGGCCGTCTGAAGGTCCGCACCACCGGAGAGGGAGACGGCCTCCTTTGCCGGAACGGGCAGAGTGTTCCCATCCATTGGAGCCGCGCGGACCGGAACAGTCCCTTTGTATACACCACGGCGGACGGCCAGCCGCTGGCTCTGGGCCGGGGAAACAGCTACGTCTGCATCATGGACCCCAAAACCAGTAAAGTGGAATGTTCCTGATACATAAGATTCGAACTCAAACAAGCCCGGAGACACGAATGTGTCTCCGGGCTTTTCCTTATTTATGACAGCAGGCGCAGAAGTTCTTGGCCTCCTCGTAATCCTCCGGGAGGGCCACGGTGTTGGGCGGGAAAAATTCGCCCACAGGGAAATTGATGTTGCGGAACAGGCTGCAAGGATCGTCGGTGCTGCCGCAGGAGCACTCTTTCTCCGGCATACAGTAATCGTACACCGGCACCAGGAGCTGGGAATCCCGCTCCAGACGGACGATGGAGAACTGCCCCAGAGTAATGTAGATCCGGCGGCCTTCGTCTCCGCCGCAAAGCTCCCCGCCGAAGCACTGGCTGATGGCCGGGGGCACCTCACACAGATCGCAGTCGCAGTCCCGTCGGCTGCAGCCGCTCTCCACGAGCCGGGCGTCCAGAACGATGGGGTCCACCGCCTCCACAACCGCCTCGGGTAAATTGGACCGGCGCAGCATGGGGATATCCGGCTCCCCGGAGCGGAACTTGGAGGAGAAGATCTTGGCGCTGCCCTCGCTGCCGAACAGAATGACCCGCTTGTCGAACACCGCCAGACCGGTCACCTCCACCGGGCGGACCGTGCCCACAAAGGCATCGGCGGAGATGCGGTAGTAATACCGCACGTCCACAGTGTAAAAGCCCCGGTTGAAGGTGACGGACTCCACATCGATGTAGGCGTACAGCAGCTGGGCGCAGCCCGCCTTTACCGATACGGCCCGGTCCACCGCCTCCTGGGAGCTCCGGGTGAGATAGACCCGCAGGTCCTCGATACAGTCCTTATCCCGGCAGGAATCGAAAATTTTCTTCGTGTGTACGCACACCGCCTCCCGGATGCGGCGCTCCTCGGTCACGGGACCGGGCACGACCACTTCTGGCATAGGGTTCCCTCCTAACAAAAAGATGACACGGGCGGCCATTTCCTGTGCCCGCCCTGGGCCTTGAGCCGATACATCCTATGTTCCGCCCCGGGATCGGTGCTTCCGGGCAAATTTAGGGCTTGCGGCTTTTTCCAGGCCGGGCTATAATATTGATGAATATGTATCGAACATCAGTCCGTGCCCCAAAGGGAAAGGAGCGGTCGTCATGCCTATGGGATTTATCCAAAGTGAATTAGACCTGAAACTGCTGGTGCTTTATATCATGTCCCGGGTGGCCGGGCCGGTCACCTTCCTCCAGCTGCTGGAGCTGGCCCTGTGCGACGAGGGCGTGGACTACTTCTCTCTCACCGAGGCCGTGGGTCACATGGTGGAGACGGGCCAGCTGGAGCGGGACGAGGAGCAGCACTATTCCACCACCGACAAGGGCCGCCGCAACAGCGAGATCTGCGAGAGCAGTCTGCCCTATTCCGTGCGGATGCACTGCGATGAGAATCTGGTCCGGGTGAACGATGCCATCCGCCGCCAGGCCCAGGTCCAGGCGGACGTGAGCGACAACGAGGACGGCACCTGCACCCTCCACCTGCGTCTGGACGACGTGGGTACCCCCCTGCTGCAGCTGGAGCTGCTCACCCCCAGCCGCCCTCAGGCTGCCGCCATGGCTCACCGGTTCCAGTCTGACCCCACTGCCCTCTATTACCACATCGTCACCCTGCTGACCAAACCCGCCGAGGCCAAGCCCGGCGACGACACAAAAGACACAAAAAAGGAGGCTGACTATGAGAAGAAGTGACCGGGAACAGAGCCTGGAATTTTCTTTGGAGCT
>OIXA01005767.1_pt1 | contig 10823 bp, 9 predicted proteins | sample 1587721 | NCBI WGS metagenome assembly OIXA01 (sample SAMEA3888900, study PRJEB22519) | human gut metagenome | biome: human gut; feature: human-associated habitat; material: faeces | place: Denmark | collected 2013 | reverse complement strand
AAACAATGATTATGATTTCTCATGCTGCTACACTCTTAAAACGCCTATGAACACAGGCTCTAATAGCCTTGTCATAGTAAAGAATATTATTTTGCTGTCACAGAAACAAAATGGAACACCTCAATCAAAGACTGGAATTTTTCAGAATATGCTCCATTTGTTATGGATGATGTAACCACCGTACACTTTAACGAAACTGTAGGAAGTGATATGGAGTGCGATGTCAATGCAGGTGCTTATATAACTCAGATATTTCTATTATCTGTTCTGGAGAAATAATAACATCATCTTTCACATATAAAAACTGCGTATCCAACTTTTTTGCTGCTCTATCTATCGCATAGGAAAGCATCCACTTTTTGATTTTCATCTCATCATCAAGTTCAAGCTGTCCTTCATCTTTAAATTCATCTAATTCAAAACTAAATCGATGGATTTGGTCTATTGTCGCATAAAAATCAATTTTATAGCTTTTCGATTTGCTTCTCCAAACACCATCCAGTTTTTTTGCCTCTGGAAATAAATGGCCAAGCGTCATTAAAAACTCAGGTCTTTCATGAATATCCGTACCATAATCATACACATTATCATTTAACAAGAAACCATTTACACAAAAATCATAATACACTCTGTATGCAATATCTCTTAACTTTTCTTCCGTCTCCGATAAAGAACTTCTACCGCAATACTGCTCATAATCAATATCGTAAACTTTCCCATTACAATTGACGGTTTTCTCTTGAATATTAAATTTTATCCCAACATCATTGAGCTGCCTATTTAAAATAGTATCATTTGACAGAACTTCTTGCAAATTCATAAGTCCTTTTTTCTGAATCTCTTTGCAGTCATCTAATGCTCCAATAATATGGAATTCCATAATTTGTAATTCGGAAATGTCAACTTCAGCAATTTTATCATAATTTCTTTTCCAAAAAATATCAAAATCTTTTTTACATCCAATAATCCATTCATCTAAATATTCTTTAGAAGTCATATTCATAAAATCTACGATAAAATCATAGGAAGAATCGCATGTTCTCAAATCATATTTCATATTATTACCAACTCCAAAAATCCACTCAAAATTCGTGATGCTTAATCCAAAAACTTAATTTACACTGTCTAATCTAATATTATTTTTTCTGTTGCTATTTTTAGCACTTATTTTTTTTATTTCTTCATCTCAATACTACTACACTCTAATTTTAATTTCTGCATTTTTCTCTAAATTATACATACACCATATCAAATATGCGATTTAAATTTTCTTGTCATGATTTATGCTACTGCATCGCACAAAGCTATTTTTAATTGAGAATAGGCATCAAAACAATTCCCTACGAATTTCTTCTGATGAAGAATTTCCATTATCATATTTCTATAAGATTGTTTCTATTATATCATTGTACCATTTCAAAAATTAAAATGGTTTCGCCAAATTGCCACCCGTTATGATACGTTGGATTCTTCTTTTCTTTCATTTGCTTACCTTACTTACACTCCCAAAGTTCTTTTGTATTTGATTTTTGAACCATATAGTTTATCATTTTAGGTTCTTTGTGCAAATTTATTTTTCAAACAAGGAATAGTTAATTTTGCCTATTATATTTATGCGTTTCAAATTAATATATAAGTATAGCCTGTTTCTAGACTGTGCTTATAATCCTATATCATAAAAATGCTATCTCTTCACCCGTTCAATCTTACAAGTATGCCGTTTCTCTTTATCATAATTCACACCAACCAAAAGAATCTCACCGTGGTAATTCTGTAAGCAGTCCAGGTAGTCTTTCTTCTTAATCTGCTCTATTGCCTCTTCTGCGGAATGTCCCCATTTCAATTCCACAATCATGGCTGGCAGATTGCAATTTCGATTCGGCTCAAATACAATATCGGCAAACCCCTTTCCAGCCGGCATTTCTCGATGCATGGTGTAATTCTTTTGAGCAGAATAGTACGCTAAGGAAATCACACAGGACAATGCGTTTTCATCATTATATTTCAAAATCGATGCGTTTGCTTGATGTGCTTGTTCAATCAGTTCTGCAACTGTTTGCTCGTCACCGGAAAGTGTGGCTTGCAATAACTTTTCAGAGGAACGAATTGCTTGTACAACTGGTTCCCATCCGCCGTCTTCAATCGAATTGATAAACTCTTGCCGCACCTCTCCGTTCGGAATCCATACGATACGATTTTGTTCGTCATAGGTCAAGTAGCCCAGATGCACTAACAGTGTCAGAACATCATCTGCACTGTGGAAGGTGGTCATATCATTCTGAAACTTGTCTGGGTTTACAGCTACCTTTTCCCCTGCGATCATCTGCACAATTTTATCACGAAGACCATCTTGATTTAGGTCAATGTAAACTTTCAATGCCTCATACGTTTCTGTCTTTGTCCAGTAATTGCTAAATTTTCCACGCAGCATAGCTTCTACAACAGACTTTGGATTGTAAATCGAAACACCATCGACACAGTATCCATCATACCATTTCTTTGTTTCAGAGAATGGCATCTTGTATTGCTCACAAAGCTGCTGGACTTCCTGTTCTGTAAAACCAGTAAATTTTTCGATTGGAGAGGCATCTGTCATAGAATATTCGTAAAAAACATTGATGGCAGAGTGTTCCCCATATTTTTTGATAGGCAGAATGCCAGTCATATAGGCAAGAGCAATATAGCTTTTGTCTTTTAACAAATCCCTCAAAAAATCCAGGTATTTTGTCTGCTCTTCCAACTGATTTTTTCGAGAACGGAAAATACAATCCCACTCATCGATGATGAAAATGAAAGGAACTTGACAGTCCTGATAGATGTCATCCAACATGAATGTTAAAATGGTCTTATCCAAATAGTCTACATCCGGATATGCTCGCAGTAAATCTCGCCCTACCGCTTTTGTGATCAGTGCAATCATCTGTTCAATGGTTTGTGTCTTGCTCAAAAAATTCTGCATATTTAAATGAATAACATTGTACTGGTTCAGATGCTTTTCAAAATCTGGATGCGTTGCAATTTTCAGTCCTTGAAACAACTCTCTGGAATCACAACCTCGGCTGTAATAAGCTGTTAGCATATTGGCTGCCATGGACTTTCCGAATCGTCGTGGACGGCTAACGCAAATATATTTTTGTGTCGTTCGTAAAACGCTGTTTGTATACTGAATTAACTCCGACTTATCTACATAAATCTTGGAATTCAACACCTCTTGAAAATCAACATTTTCTGGATTCAAGTAAATTCCCATGATCGTTCCCTCCTTACTGTAGTTTCAATTCTTTTCTTTTATTATATCACAGCAAGGCGGAAAAAGCAACTTTTTCATGCACAAAAAAGCTCCGGATTCCCCACCTCTTGGACAACCCGGAGCTTTCTCCTTATAACCACTTAGCAGTAGTATGGATTCGTTGAACCTTTCTTTTTTCCTCTATTCAGATGTGGCAGCATCCCCTGGTTGTATAACCTGCTGATCGCCCTGCCGACTCTGCATTGATCTCCACGCATTTCAATGATATCCCGCACCCGAAGCTGCTTTCCATATGTGTTTTTGCATCTGATCACGCATGCAATCGCCATTCGAGATCATCTTGCATTCGTGTAGTTATATGTCAAATAAAACATCGCATTCGTTCCTTTCATCCATCTATATTCAATTCTTCTCCGCTGCTGCTCAACTTCTGCAAAATATCCGCCTGGGCTTGTTCTTTCTGCATCTCCAAATTGGAAAGAATCTTTATCCGCTGCCCGACAATCCCATTTGGAAACGACAGCCCTTTTACATGCAACAGTTCTTGCAATTCTGTATCCGATATTGTCGCTGTTCCACTGTTGGTATAGCTGCAAGAATCATTCTTGTCCAGCCCCAGCAGTTGCAGCTCATAAATGCCAAACGCTTCATTTTGTAGCCGTATGCCGGTTATCAATGCTTCTGTTTTCTGTGTGTAATCTGCAAATAAAAATTCCATTGGTTCCTCCGTTATTGCAAGTGAAAGTATGCTTCTGTTTCCTTATCAATGGGTACACCCTCACAAAATTTCACAGTAATATCCTCTTTCTGAATTTCAATGTCTTGAATTGCAGCAGCTTTCAAGGCAGCCGCCTCCGGTGATTTGACATGGCTCATATAATGCTTGAACTGTTTGACCAACTTGCGGTAAGTATCTTCATCTACAGTCGGAATTTCTGTTTTCTTGTACGCCAGTTGTTGTTGCAGGGTTTTCAAGGTTGTTTCGTTTTGCTGGAGCTTGTTCAGAATTGTGTCCGAGCCTTTCCCAGTTTCCAGATAGGCTGTCAAATTTCCCTGTGCTGTTTCCAATCCATGGATCTGATTCATCAGACGATTTTCTTCATCCGATTGGATGTGCCTTTGGATTGCCAGTTTTTCATGAATCTTCTGCAGCAGTTTTTCTTTGTTCTCTGGACTGAAAATGCACTGCTGCAAAGCATGGAATACAAAGTCATTCAAATGGTCTGCTCTGACGCTTTTTCCATCACAACCGCAGCTTTTTCTGTACTGCAAATACTTGTGTCCATTGCTGTAGTTCACATTTCCGGAATATGCCTTTCCGCAACTGGAACAATGCAGATACCCATTCAAAGCATAGTAGTTCTTTCCGGTTCTATGGGTCTGTTTGGTTGCATTCTTCCGCATGTTCTCTTGTGCTTTTTGGAAATCTTTTTCAGAAATGATTGCCGGCATGCCGTTGGGAATCTGGATGTATTGTGCTTTCTCTTTGTGAGAATTTCTCCTGCCCTCAGAATCTTTTGATTCTGTGCGGTCGTATACGTAAGTACCCATGTACTTCTGATTTTTCAAAATGCTGTTGATTGCCGACTTGGAAAAGTCATTTCCATTGGCAGTTTGATATCCCTTTTGCTTCAGCGATTTCTGAATGTAGTCATAGCCCATTCCCCTTAGATACAGCTGAAAAATATCCCGAATAATGGGAGCGGTGTTTTCATCAATTTCATAAAGTCCGACCTCGTTGACCCGATAACCCAGCGGCGGAAGTCCGCCTAAATGCCGGCATTGTTTCGCTGATTCCAGTTGTGCTGCCCGGGTATTTTTAGAAAGCGTTTCTGAATATTCTTCTGCGACTGCGGCCTTGACCGTTGTAATCAGCTTGTTATACGATTTGCTGGCAGTATCTGTACCGTCTGTGACTGCAATCAGACGAATGTTCTGTTTTTCAAAAAAGGTAAGGTCTTCCAACTGGTGTGCCGCATTTCTGTGCAGCCGATCCAACGCTCTGACCACAATGGTTTTTGCCTGAACAGTTCCATTCTGAATCTCTTCTTTCATGCGGTTGTATTCCGGACGATTTTCTGTGAATCGTCCGCTTTTCGCCGTATCAATGTAGAATTTTTCAATCTCCATATCGTGTGCAGTTGCATACTGTTCTATGCAAGTTGTTTGTGCTGCTACGCTGTTTCCATCATCTTGTGCATGGGAACTATAGCGAATATATCCGATAATTTTCTCCATCCTAATTTCCTTTCTGATTTTTCTTTGCTTAAAATGGCATCATCATTCTCTTTTCCGCCCTGTGCTATGGCGGTCGAATAACAAATATACGCATCTATTCTTCGCTTTCCTTTCTCAAAATTTGAATCAGCACGTCCGCTGCAAGGTCTAATAAGGGTTGTTCCGCAGTGTCCGCATGTTTTGTTTCTGCTGTTTTACAGTCATGGTAATAATACTGCTGTTCCGCTAATTGCTTTCTTGCTATCTGCAACTCTGTAATTTCCCGCATGGATTACAGCCTCCTCATCGTTCACAATATCCAGAACCGCATCACTGAACGGATTAGAGTTTTTGTATTTCTTTATGTTGGAATACACTGCATCGTCAATCTGACCAAATGCCGCATTGACTTTGTCAAGATCAAATCGGTATCCATAGCATGGTACGCCATCAATGCTGAGTTTTGTCTTTTTTCTTCCTTTCTCTGGTCGTATGATAAACCCTTCTTCTAAAAGTGCATTGACTGCAATTTTCGGTTCGGTGATGCCACATTTTGCAACGATGGCTGAAAAGGTTGTTTCAACCATATCCATTTTCAAAGGGATTCCAGTTTTGTCCGTTGTCCATTTGATGCCCTTTAAGTGCCGATACTCACAGCAGATGTAGTTGAAAATATTGGTTACTAAGTTCTTTCCCAGTGTAGCGGTCACTGCTGTTTGTTTGTGCAATTCCTCACAAATATGACACAATGCTTCTGTATCCATCTGCAATCCAATCGCATTCAAGATGTCAGCTGTCGTCAGAATCAAGGCGTAATTGTTTACTAATCTTTCTGTCAACTTGCATTTGCTTTTTTCAAATCGTTCTAACAGGTCATTCTTATGCAACTGGAACATCTGATGCACTTCGGTTGATTTTGCTTTCAACAGATTGTCTGCAAGCAATGTGCCAACGATTCCAAAATTTTTGCTGGAAAACACTTTGATCTGATCGGCATGCATACTGTCTTTCGTATAGGTGCAATGTTCCATCGTCAAAATGCGGGCTGCCAATCCAAGATTTTCATTGCGAGTAAGATCCACCAGATATTCTTCTGCACTGAACAGGCAGGTGCAAAACCAAGAATTTCGTTCTTTCAGTGTGCTGTCCTGATTCAAGCGAAGCTTATCCTTCCCTTCTGCGAATGTGTAGATGAAAGCAGATTTGTTGATGTCATTCTGAATGGTGGATTCGTCATAACAAATCGGAACGCCGTGATGCCGACCCAAAAGATACAGCAATGCATTTTGCGTTCCATAGAACCCGGAAAATACCGTTTCATCATCGGGCGAACTGTACAACGAGGCAGCAAGCTGTAAAGCAGTTGTCTTCCCTGTTGAACTCGTTCCGACTAAGGACAATCCAAACGAAGCTACAGGAATTTTTTCAGTGTTGTGAAGATATGCAAGCACAGTTGATGTCGCTGCTGTGCAAAGCACGAATTGCAATGCTGCCACATCCTGTATCAACGCATTCAATTTGGAAAGGTATGCTTCCAAAGAAGGTTCCGAAAGATGCTGCAATAGCGTTTTAGATGCATTCCATGTCAAAACCTGATTCTTGTATTTCCATCCCAATGTCTGACTTGCATCCTGTACCGCAAAGTTGCGAAAAAGATGTTGCAGATGTAGCGACAATGCTTTATGTGCGTTGTTTGTCCTGCATACCGCAATGCCATTGCTAAACAATGTCGAACAGATTTTTTCGGGCAATAGGTTCTCGAACGGAATGCGAACGCATTTCTCGTCTTTTTCAATTTCCGCATAATGGCGATTCTTTGCATCCACGACAACCGCTCGAACAGTAAAGGAATCCGCAATCCATCTGGCAAATGGTTCAGATGTTCCAATTCCAATGTCAACCATTCCAGCCGAGGTGTGTACCAAATCAAAGGTACACATATTCTTGCCATTTCCAACGTTGTATTCTCTCGATTTGCACTTTAAGCGTGTGTACTCCGACACCGAAATCACAGCCTGTTCATTCATGCAGATGGTGAAATTTACAGGAACAACCTCATCTGTAAGGCTGCAATCTTTTTCGTATTCCATATGCCCTCCTTATGACTGCAAAAGTTGAACCTTTTTGATGTTGCAAAAACACTTTCCAGTTTTCTTAGAAACATTGTTGGAAACTGTAATCTCAACTGACCGATCCAGCAGAGCATCTGTGTTGTCTGCATTGAGTGCCCGAAACACATTCGACCATGGATAAGATCCCAGTTCCTTGCTGCTGAAGAACTTAACCAATATGGTTCCATCTTCCATTTGGAACTTCATACAAACTTTGTCTTCTCCGTAGTCGAACACTGTCACAATCTTCGCTGAATAAGTGCCATTTTCGACAGCTAAAACCTCATTACTAATTACACGCATGATATTGATTCCTTTCTGTTGTTGAATTGCACTTGTCTGAACCTTTTGCAGGTTTTTTTCAAGTGTGTTCCAATTTTAGCACAACTTTTTGGAAATGTAAAGGCTGCAATCTTGACAGAAATGATGTTTTGTATTATAATAAAAACAGCGGAATTTCGGGATTTATTACCAACCAGAAAACTTTACTATTTTTCAGTTTTAAGTTCTTTCCATGGGATCCCTTGGGACTCTGAAGCTGCAAATAGCGAATTAGAATTGTTTAAAAAAATTGTAAATTCTGAAAATGGCTCTTTCTGATTGATTGCAATTGGATCGTTCCAATAAAGATTTCGCTCAGAAAGGACAATTGTTATATTATTAATTACATATTTGAAAAGAGGCTTTATAATGAATTCAAAATATAATTGGAATGAAATTGTAGAAGACAGCAAAAAAATAATACATGATACGACCAAGAATGGTAATAGAAAACTGATCAGTACGATGAAGGAACTTTATGACAGATTAAAATTCCAGTATGAAAAGAACGGAAAAGAGGTTCCTAGATATGTTCTTTATTCTGAGAAGATTCGAAAGGAATTTAACATCGATCGTCATAAGAAAAACATCCAGTTAGAGTTATATCGGGCTGTAGCCGCACATGGAAAAATTCTTTTAAAAACACTTTCACAAAATATTACAATATCCTATCCCACCGTAGCAAGTCAGGCTGTCTGGTTATTTATTCGCCTTAAAGAGACAAAAGAAACAAAAGAAACAGAAGAAAAGAATATTTCTTTAGAAGATTATAACAGCCATTTTTATTATTTATCCAAAAGATTAAAAGAACAATTTAAAGATGAGATTCTCTTTCTCTCATTTGACACAGATACTGTGGTTCTTCTCTGCAAAGATGATTCTGCACGAAAAAAAATCATCCGCCATTTCAGAAAATTACATCCTCATTTGGAAATGTTTTAACAGGGGGTCAATATGGCAAGTAGATCCGAAACCGATAAAATCCATGAAAAAATTTGCGAGGTCACTGCAGAATATTTTCTCACACACAAAAAGGAAGCGTTTTTTTCTCTGTCTACACAAGAGATATATGAAGAAGTAAAGAAATACGCATCAAATGCAGTGAATTATGCGACACTCAAGTTCCCAGGATTCTTACAAGTACGAAAAATCTGGATTTCTTTTCTTTCTAAAAATCACCAATATACGCCGGGGGAACGACTCACTGTAGCTGTTTTATATCGTTTAATTTATATATATAAATACTATGACTACGGAATTATCAAAGATATATTAGAATACAATCATTATCATGTTCAAATGCATGATGGAGATCCCATTATTTGTGTCATCCCACTTCTTCCTGAAAAAATTTCAGATATTTATGCCAAAAATATCATTCATAGCAATAAAGAAGCTATGATTCGCTGGAATTTCATTCGAAATTTATGTAAAGAAATCAAAAAAATAAATCCATCTCTTATTTTAGCAGTGATTCCACAAGTGAATCGGATGTCTTTTATGTGTAAAACTGGAAAGATAAACTGTCAAATACATGACCTTCCTCCAATCTATGATTCTCTCTGCATATTTATAAAGAACACTCCAGAAGGACAGAATTTGATCAGGAATTTCCCAATTTCCCATTCTGCCTTGGAAAGAAAGAGAAAAAAATAGTGTGAAAACACTCCTTTTCATGCGTTAAGGTTGTACTCGATCCGCATAATTTACTATAAGTGATTATATATCTATATATATAAATAAAATCTTTTTACTTATTAGATAGCTAATAAATCAATTTAAAAATTACATATTCTTTATTGTATAGTTAATAGTATATATGTGCTGATTTATTAAAAATAATTTACAAAAATCGACGAAAAAAATCCGCTGTAGTAGAATTTATTACAGCGGACTCTTTCTTTACTGGCTTAGAGCACTTTCAATCAGTACTCTTCCGCCAACAGCATGGTGCAATGTTCCCCGTCATCGATGATATACACTTTTGCTGTGACTGGCTTTTGTGCCTTCGCAATGTACGTCATCTCAAACTGCGGCTGTTCCGAAGTATGATGCACGATCTGCAAACCGTTCTCTTCGCTGAGTCGAAACACCTGCAAGTAGTCTTTTGGTTCAGGCATGTTGTCCACTGCATCCCAAAGAAATATTTGCAGTGCAATCGGTATCTCTGCATCCACGCCTCGTGTCAAGTATCTGCCTTTTGATTTTTCAAACATATTCTTTACTCCTTTACTTTGGAATCAAATATTTCGTACAATTCGCCTCGCCGCATGGGAATGGTTTCTGTCAACTCCACCACACCAAACCCCACATCCAACACAATGTCGAAATCATAAGGTCGCACGTGAATCATTCTCACAAACTGCTGAATAAATGTGCGGAACTCTTCTGTATTTCGTTTTAACTCTTTCCACTGAGTATGCAGGTATGCAACGTCTTCATATTGGAGCAGTTCCAGCAGCTTTAGTTCGTGCAGTCTGGTTTCCAGTTTCGCTTTTTCGTCCTCCAGCTGTTCTGCTCGCTGGAGCAAGTCATCTGTGAAAATGCCTTTTTCAATTGCCCTGGTGATGTTGGCAAGACTGTCCTGCACTTTGGCGTACTGTTGTAAAACATCCGTATGATATTTGTCGTAGCTGCTGTTGAACTTCTGCACCTGTTGATTTACTTTAGAGACGGTTTTTCTCAAATTTTTCGGCTTCAATCTCTCTCCAATCAGCACAGCAATATAAGCATCCAGGTAATCCTTATTCAGTTCCTTGTTATTGCACGCCGACCGGTGGGTATTGCATCTGTAGGTAGCAAGCCGTGTCTTACTTCTTCCCGAAAACCGCAGATTTCCAATCATCCGCTTGCCGCAGACATCACAGACCAGTTTTCCAGTCAGCAGGTAAAACTCTTTGCTGTGATAGCGTCCGGCATTCCGC
>OIXA01005765.1_pt1 | contig 10828 bp, 9 predicted proteins | sample 1587721 | NCBI WGS metagenome assembly OIXA01 (sample SAMEA3888900, study PRJEB22519) | human gut metagenome | biome: human gut; feature: human-associated habitat; material: faeces | place: Denmark | collected 2013 | reverse complement strand
TAATCCTCTGTTTAAATGTAAAGCTGTAAAATATGCTAATAAGTTTTCGTCACAAAATTCTATTCCAAATTCGTTCGGAACTTCTTTTATAATATTAGATTTAATCGCAATATCATACACCATCTTAGGATTTAAGTCATTATCATACCTTTCGTTGTATTCATTAATTGTTGCTTCAAATTCCTCTACTGGAAGCGGATACTTTTTATTAAAATGAATATGATGAGCAACAAAATCAAGAGCAACTAATATTTCATCAACATTTTCTTGCTTTGTATTTTGAGCGATTCTAAACGTAATATTTGCTTCAAAAACCTTGCTGAAAACATTGTTATCATTTTGAGTTTTCAAAAACGAAAAATTTAAATAGTAATTTACATATTGGTGTATAAAATCTGGATTAAGCTGGAAATACCTAATTTGATTAGTGATTTCCTCATTAATTTTATATACAGTGTCGCTTGTACAAGAAGACTTCTTATCGTCAAACGCTCCACATACCTTTTCAATCAGCTCTGCCCTTTTAGCATAGTAAAATGGACAAATTTTCAAATATAAAACTTCTTTTTCTTCTAACTCTTCTAATGCCTTTTCTTTTATATTAATATTCCAGTCAACACCACACAGCAAAATAATATGTCCGAACTGATTTTCATATTCTTCAATGAACGAATCCCATTTCTCTTTGTTTACCCTATCATTTCTATCAACAATAAGAACCTTTTTTTCTTTGTCTAATTGCAAATATTCATCACAATCCGTATCTTGTCCAAATTGTTCTTCAAGAGCATATTTTAATATATTTCTATTACTTTTTGCACCAAAACTTTCTTCTGTGAGCGACAACGTAACATATTCATTCGCTAACACTAAGCACAAATACTTCGCCAATGTTGTCTTTCCAGATTTCAAACTTCCCTCTATAGTAATTCGAGAATTTGAATTGAAAACCTCCATAAATTTTTCTTCTGTAGTTATATTTATAGTATCTAATTGACCATTCAAATTCTTTGCTTCAAGTGATGGAAAAACAAAGTAATCCAAATACTTTTCACCCTCTCGTTGTTCAATATCACTTTCAAGATATCTTTTATATTCAGGCGTATGCGTAAATTTGTATTTTCCCTTGAAATTAATATTTTCATTTTTAATAACAGGTTTTTTGGAAGGCTTATATATTCTACCATTGTAGATAAACTTATATCCAATCAATGATGCAACATTTGTATCAAGAACTAATGCATTGAATCCATGCTCTGTCTTTGTTCCGTATAATGCTACACCACTCGAAACATCGATTTGTCTGCCATTCACTTTTTTAGTTTCATTTAACGAAAAGTGTTCGTGTCCGACAAATAACAAGTCTGTTGATTCATAAAATTTATTATACAACGCCTTTTTAGTTTCATCAGCAAACCATTCTGGCCCATGATGAATAATAGAAAGTGTATAATTTTCCTGTTTATCAAAATCAAATTTGGAAATCTCTCTACTAGGAATGTAATGTAAACCTTTATCTCCGTTTTCACTTCCAAGCAACGAAAACGGAGCAGAATTTATAAGATTCACTTTTATCGTAAAAGAACCAAATCTAAGACTTCTTACTTCTATGTTTTTATTACGTTTGAAACAATAATTTCTATTTGCAAAATTATAAAAATTGTCCAATTCTACCAAATCATCGTTATAATGGCTTTCCGTTTTCTTATCTTTATAAAATCCAATAATCTCTTCCCTTTTTCTGTCTGAATTTCTCACTAAATTATCGTGATTTCCTGGTACAATTAATGTTGGAATATGTTTTTTCCCATCAAAATATTTATCATTAATACCTTTTAAGATTTTGCCAAATATACTTCCTGCAACTCTATACTCGTTTTTATTACCCGAATTAGCTATATCTCCTGAGAAAACCAGCACACACTCATCAAAGTTTTCCATCTGAGATAATGAATTTACAATTGCATTAGTGTTAATTTCACTCAAATTTGTTTGCTGTGTTAAGTGTGCATCGCTAAGATGTAAAAACAAAATTTTCATAGCTGTTCTCCTTCCTATAATTTCAAGTCCTTTCAATTGTAAACGCCTAGTTTATGGATGTACTCCAGATGTGAATCCCGAATCTCTTGCTAGAAATCCGAAACACAAGTGTTTTTCTCTATTTTATGCTACATAGCTCCTTCACACTTTTGTTCCAAGGAGCAAGTTTTTTAAGTTCATCATCTGACATTTCTTTGTTTGGCCTTTGCTCAAACAGAAAATTTAGATATTGATACAAATCCAGATAGTATACCTTTACTCTCTCGACAATCGTAAGATACAGGATGTTATCCTGTACACCCTACGGTGTATCAGAGAATAGCCAGTTCTTACGGCCCACGGTTACCGGGCGAATGCTGTTCTCACTCAGATTATTGTTAATGTTGCAAGATTAATGATTTTCTCATTTGTTTTCGAGATTTTTGAAAACGGAATCTTGCAATACAAATCAAAAGCAAGTATTGTTGCATTCATACCTGCGTTGAAGACAAACACTTCACCTGAATAAGTTTCATTTCCTGTACATGCAAAATATAATGCTACCAACGGATTCTCTGTTATATCCATTAGTCGTGTCGGAAGACCATAATGTTGCAACAAGGCTAATTCATCAATTGAGTTGTTGTCTCCAAACATATCCGGATATTCTAACTTAGTTCTTTCAATAATTTCTTTTTCAAAGGCAATATAATTTTCACAATCATCTGTGCATCCTTCTAATATATGTGTCAATGAAGGAATTAATTTGTAATTACAATTTGATTGACCTCTATAAAAGATTTTTTGCACTCCTGCGCAACCCTCTGATGCATAAAATCCTTTTATAATTGATATATATTTCTCTAAACTATTTATTTGTACCATGTTTTTCTCCATTCATTATGCTAACATAATCAAATAATATTAAGAATGCGGTACCTCTCTATACAGAGCAGCTTAATAATTTCTTACATTGAACACCACTCTTTTTGCTTACATTCTGCTTACACCCAAAACGAGAAGCCCCTATTTACAAGGCTTCCCGCGATTTTCTTCCTATTCAAACTCAACTCTCATATTTGTCCATCCTCCATTTTTGCAGGATTTTATTGTTCCTCTGATACTAAAACCAAGGTCCTTTTCTATGGTATCCATATGCTTTTTTCAGATTCGATTACCAAACGATTACCAAAGCAGGTATTGGTTACCACAAGAATCCTACGCTATCATATGGTCTATATCAATGCTAATCCAGCGCCTTGTCATCCCGGATCTGTTGAATGATTGCAGCCACATTGCTTGTCAGGTTTCCCATCGCCTTATAAATGTCCTGATTAAGCTGCTTCTCCTGCTCTGTAGCAATATCAATATTCGCTGCAAGATCTCCAACCGCAGGATTTTCTTTTGGATTCATTCCACTTTTGTCAGTAAATAGCGCTGCCATATACCTTCGTTTTCCTGTTTTCTTATTACATAATATCTCTTCCACATTTGGCTTGATAAGCTCCTCATAGGAATTTTCATAATGTAATAGTAAAAACAGTTCAAAGCTTGGATTTGTAACCGCCAAAAGATTGTCGCCTCCAAGTTTTATAATCTCATTATACTTTGTCAAATCTCCCTTATAAATATCTACGTCAAAAACAATAACCATTTTGTCATGCTTTTGATCGAATTTATTTTCTGTGATCCCCTTTTGTTTTTCTGCAAACTTTATCAATGCTTTCGGATTGGACACCGTCTTATCTTCTTCCGTCTTTTCCATTAACCTGATATCGATCAGTGGATGGATTCTTAACTGCTTCCTTAAATCAATCAGCTTCTTAAAATACCACACTTCAGTATTGGAACCTTCACAGATAAAGAAATATTTTCGATATGGTTCTATCTGATCTTCTTGATCAGACGGACGTTTATTCCAATCTGTATATGTACGGATAGGAGCCATAGCTATACCCCCTCCCTAAACCGGAATTTTTTAAATACCGGTATTGCACCATAACGCCCCTCCAAATATGCTTTACTAAGCACTTTGTCATAACGCTCCTTAAATCGATCCAAAGAATAAAGCCTACTGTTTCCCTGTTCCCCCCGTTCGATAAACCATATCTCATCTCTCCGGAACAGTCTTTGATCCATAATAGATGCTTCATGAGTAGTAAAAATCAACTGCGTCTTACGTTCCCTATGCAGCTCACTAAATAATTCCAAAAAATGTTCTGTCAACTTTGGATGCAGACTTCTTTCCAATTCATCTACTACAAACACTACATCTTCCCTTTTCAAGAGCAACATATCCATCAGATCAAATAACCTTCTGGTTCCATCTGATTCATCCGAAAAGTCAAAATCATATACCGACTTACCGTGCGTAAGCTTGATCGTAGTAATCTTTGGCTCACTATTTCCGTTTGCCTCTATATTAAAGAAGCACTTGTCTGATCGCCCGGACATTCTAAAATGAGGATTTTTTGACTGGGCGATATTATTTTTTACTTTTTCCAAGATATCTTCAAATATCTGTTTCGGAAGCATCTTAGATAATTCATTAATATCAATTTCCTCTATGCGTACATTTGATATTCCCGTGTCAAACGTAGTAATCAGATCATTGATCAAAGAAAGGGATTCTTCCTCATAATAATACTGAAAATTTGTCAACCCGGAATCTGGGGTAATAATGACAATGCTATTTCTCAGCCATCTGTAAATTTTTTGGAATATCTGCAGCTTTGATGTTTCTGCATACTTTTTTCCACGATTCATCTCTGTCAAAAACAATTCCGATGTATTATCCTCAAAATCATCCGCATACGTGGCGAATCGATTCTGCTCCTCCGAAGTCAATTTAATCGAAGCATCTAATACCGGCTTTGCGGATTTCTCTCGCTCATATATACATTTTGCAGAGCCATTTTGATATAATTCATACAACCATTCTCCGGTAATCGTCCGTTGGGATAATACTGCTGAAAATCCGTAAGCGTAAAACTTACCGTCAATCTCCATTTGAATTTCAAATACACTGTCTCGTCCCTCATTTTCTGGATTAGTTCTACAAAAAAGTCTCGTTCCCCATAAAGGAATCCCCCCATCCAGGGTTGCCTTAAAAAAACGAAAAAAATCTACCAGATTGCTCTTGCCTGAAGCATTGGCTCCGTATATAATGGCATGCTTTAATAATCTGGTTTTACTTCCTACCTGTACCCGATGATCCACCTTCGTTCGAATCTTTGATGATGAAATCATGGTCATCTCAACTGCCTGATCAAAGGACTTAAAATTTTCAACTGAAATCTTTGATATCATATCATTGCGTCCTCCTCTCTGTGCTTTTTTATAATATTATATGATGATTTCAAATATACGTCAATCAATTTTCTTCATTTGACGATTTTTTCTCTAAATATATCTTGCGTTATCTCAATTTCTTCATTTGTTTATATATATGGTTTCCATTTTCTGCAATATTACACATTTATATTTTTTCTCATGACATTTTCTTCACTATATTCTTGCTGATTTTCTGGCTCTAGTTCTTTTAAAGGCAACAAATTCCTATCCTACAGACGAATACTTCTGCAAATATACAAATTGTAACAAGAAAAGAAGGTAGCTACCACAATGGTAACTACCCAGCACTTCTTGAAATAAATTTCTTATATCTGATACGTTTAAGACAATGTATTTACGTTATTAATCATCGCCGTTAGCTTTCCGATAATCTCTTGCTGATATCCGAAGCACTATACAGTACCCTCGTAACAATCACTTTATCACCTTCAATAACATAAAATACCGAGAAATTGCCTATCGAAAGCTGTCTAAGCCCCATCGTATGCTCCGGCTCCGATTTCATAATCCGCACACGCTCTGGAAAAATATCTAATTTTTGTATTGCATCTGCAATCCGATTATATTGTCCCATAGCATTTTCCGGCGCCTGAAGGATATTTGCAATATAGTTGTAGATGTCCTCCATATCACCCAATTATTTATCACTCGTACACTTTATCAACTCCAAGGCTTTACCATCAGCAGTCCTTGCAATATCAATGAGCTTGCACACTTCAACACGTACTGATTTATCTGCAAGTTTTGTAAGCATGCCTTCCATATCAGAGGTATCTCCAAACAAGCTCCACATTTTTTCTATGGTCTTTGCACACTTTGTAAATGCCTCTGCTATTTCATTATATTCCGCCTGTTTCATCACATCTGTTTCTGCGAGCTTACTAAAATATCTTGCTGCATTGGTACGTCCATCGGTGATACAGGACATAGCATCCATCTGACACAACATTTTTTCAAATAATACAAACAGATTATCCATTACCGTAAACTCATTATCCTGCTGTAATGCTTCCTTCCATGCATCATATGCATCTAAACCTTTACAATAGCTGTATTCTTTTCTTCCTGTAAGCACCTTTACGGCATTAGCTGTAATTTCTTCATGCGTAATCTTCTCTCCTGCAATGGCACCCATACACATCACCGCCTGTGTATCTGTATTCTCCCACCAGTTGCTACACACAAAATATCCTGACTCATCTATCTGAATATTAGCCGCAAATTCCGGGTCATTTTGAAAAAAATTCCATCCTAACAATTCTTCCCCATTCTTTCGATAGCCTGTGATAATACATGGCTCCGGTGGTCCGATAATTCCCAGTGCAATGCAAGGATATCCCTCGTCAATGTGTTCCTTAATGAACTTTATAAATTCTTCTTTCGTTGTACCTTCATCTCTTCCTAAGAAAGAAAACTCCCTGCCTAATGCCTTTGCAGTAAGCTCATAGATTTCATTGGTTTCTTCCAATGTATGGAATATATCAACATTACTTAAATCCCAGCACTCGGTGTTCCACACCAGACGAAATGCCGCCGCACTGGAAACCATTGTAAAATAATACTCCAAATCTTCTCCTAGATACTCACAACATGCCTTTAAACAAATCGGATATGGTGTATTCCCGCCATACGTTCCATATCCAACTCTTGGAACACCATACAGAATCGTGCTTTCATTACCTTTGTGTACATTCTTGTTCATAAAAATATCGCTCCTTCGCTCTTTTTTGTCAAGAAGTCCGATACCATATACACCAACTGCAAGTTCTTCCTTTCCAATGATTGGTCTGATTCTTCGGAATGTACTTGGAACCATTCCGACAATCTTCTGAAATGCTCTCGTATAAGTTTCAGGATTTGAAAATCCGTACAAGTAAGCAATATCCAAAATGGACATATCCGTATAAAGCAACTCGTAGGCAGAGCATTTGATTTTTCTCATCCGCACATATTTTGCCAATGAACATCCAGTATTCTTACTAAACATTTCTCTGATATATGCATTTGAAAAACCTACACGCCGTTCCAACTCATTGTAATCAAATTTATCTTTCCTTATATGTGACTCAATGTAACATATAATGGCACCTACATTTGATGGATAACTCATATCAAAACCTCCGTATCGTTACAAGTAACAAATTTTCATCGCGATGTGAGTCTAGTATAGCTGTTATGAAGGAATTTATCTTGACTTTTTTAAGGTTGTTTATAATTTGCAGTTTGTTCTACGCATATACCATAACATCATTTGGTGTTTTCATTCCTGCTTTTCATAAAATGGTATAGCATTTTCGTTAATACAAGTGTACATTATTATATTATTGTATAATGGCTCAGTTGATTCCACCCACTAATTCATGTAGTTTACAAACTAATGCTTTGCCAATCCCTTTTCCCATATATTCTTGAACCACGCTTAAATCGGTTATAAAGAGCCAATATGTCAAATCAGCCTTTTTATTTTTTAATTACGTAAGAATCCAAATGACCACCAAAAAAATATATTTTCCATTCAGACATGCCACAGTCCTTAACTAATACAATTTCATAAATATCTTTTATAATATGTGGTGTGCTAACCACAAACGGATTATCCACTTGAGGATGGATTCTAACATATGCCATTGTATGTTGTTCATTGTAACGTACCTTGGAACTAATTCCAGGATTCTTTATTCCCAAAAAGAATTCTCTTGCTTCCGAATAATCTTTCCAATCCTTTTTCGTAGATGGAAAAATTAATTTGTCCAATAAATCTACAGAAATAACTTCTTTTTTTAATTCTTCCAAAAAAATATTGCATCGAATTAAAATTTCAATATCCTCGAGTACTAATTGTCCATATATCTGTTTTAATTCTTCGTCATCAGCATCGTGTCCATACATATTTGACCAAAATGGCGAATTAACAACATTCTGACTTTCGCTCTGATTTCCAAACGCAATTATGCTAGCATGTTCTTTATGTATTTCTTCTACATCCATCCCACATTCCCTGAGACATTTGATTATTTTAAATAACACTTTTTCAAAATCTTCAACATACTTCCTTATACAGGCAAAACGTAACTGTTCATCTGTTTGCACTAATCTTTGAATTCTATTCGCGTCCGCATGCAAATATAATCCATACATAACATCCTCTATTGTTTGATATAGATTAAGTTTTGTTCCGTCTGCCAATATCTGTTCAATTTGCATATTAATGATTTCATGATATTCGTCTGAAATCTTGCTTGCCTCTTCGCTTTTATGCGGATATGTTTTCTTCATTTCATCCAGGATTTCTTCAATAAATACAGGTTCTCCTTTACTTCCATACTTGCGTAGTAAAATCAATTTGGTATTAATCTGCACATATGATTCAGCATCATAATCAGCTGTTAATTCATGACTACAGAGTTCCCCGGAAAATCTTTGATACTCTTTCATTGTATACAAAAACAAATATAATTTACTATTCGTGAGTTTATCAGTCATAATATCACCAACTTTCGTAATGTTATACTTCCGTACTTCCCCGTCTAAATTTTTGAAAGATTGTTTGCATTAATATTACTTAGCACATCTATTATGTAAGGAACAATTCCAATAACACACAAAATGCTCATAACTAAAAATAATATGCCTATCGACACATGAATTTTCCAATCTTTTCCTCTTTTATATGTCAATTTAAATAAACTGTTCCAAAACCATTTTCCTTTTTTACCAATTACAATATTAGTTATTGCAATAATATAAAAGTCCGAACAAACTATATGGAACAGGAAAAATGCCAGCAATATCATTCCCACCATTTGAAAAAAGGCATAATATGCATATTCAGAATTTAAAAACGCCTTAATTATTCCATCCATATCAACGATTTTCTTAAAGTCATCTAAATCTATTTTTGATGTATATAAAGACATATTGATAATTCCTATCAAAAGCGGAATACATATTATTCCTACCATATTGAAATATAACATTTCTTTTATATTCTTTCCATATATCACCTGTGCTTTCCTGCTATTATAATATGCCCCAACAGTAGCAACTTCTATAATTATCGACGCAAGCACCAAACATAATTGTACTTTAATGCGATAATCCAAATAAAACACTGTAAGAACTAACATCCCTATTAATCCTAACCAAAACAATTGATCTCCTGATCCACCAGATGAAGCCTCTCTACTATTCTTGTTTCCTTCAACCACTATGGTTTTAGGAATATTATCAATATCTTTTTCATAGTTCTTAGCGTCTATTCGTCCATTATCTGTGACAACATTTATCTGATCACCGTTAAAATTTATCGTAATCCCATTTTCATTTATCTTCTGTTTACTAAAATAGGTTATTCCATCCAAGGTTAGATATATCTGTATTGTTTCTCCTATAATTTCACTTTTCTTAGATATACATTTAAGTGTTTTTAATTCATTGATAATTTCATCGATTTCAACTTCTATGTTAGGAATCTCTCCAAAATAGGTAATATTTAGTTCAAATGCATCTTCTCCAATTTCTGTCTTGTATTGTAAACATTTTCTCAAAAATATTTCACTGTCTTTTCTCATAGAGTACCCCTATCTATTTCTACAAATTCATTATGCACTGAATAATAATATCATGTAGCTTTTGCAAATTAGTAACCAATACCGGAATACCATTTGCAATAGTAATCATCGGCGCAATAAGTTTTAAACAATTCTGCAAACGACTTTTCTTCGGTTTTTCTTTATCTATTTCCTCTTTTACCTGTTCCAATACATCTAATATTTCATCGCCATCCTCTTTCTTTAAACCTGACAAATTATCTTTAATTGCTTGAATAATAGTTTCAAACTCATTTCCATCCAGCCCATTATTTTGTATAGCATTTATCGTTGCATTATCTTTTGCAATATTAACTTGTCCGCCACTTATATTTACTGTCATATTTCTTTTATTCATATCCCATTTTTTCCTTTCCATTTGCATATTGTATTCTTCTTGTATGTCCATTGGCATTAACTCAATATATTGTTCAATATCAATATGTAGAAATTCCTCTAGTATCTTCGGATTCTTTTTGTATAATGAATACATTTCCTCTAGATGTAAAAAATCCAAATCTTGAAACATAAAATCCAAATAACTATTTACATTATTCAGATAATCATACATATCCATTCCTTGTTTATTGATACACAATTTTTTGGTAGTTCATCTAATGGAATATCGTTTGCTACGTCAATCCACCAAGAAATCGTGTGATATAATGTAAGCTCAAAAAAAGAAGGTAGTTCATCTCTATCATAATTATCTTGAACCATGTTGTGAAGAGCTTTTACTGTCATCACGCACTTTTCAAAATTTGTTTCTATAATATATTGTGGGAAAATATCACTCAATATTTCCTCATAATGGTGTTAGAATATAAATAGTACAAGTCAAAGTGAGAGCTTTTCATTCCGTCGAT
>OIXA01005764.1_pt1 | contig 10831 bp, 8 predicted proteins | sample 1587721 | NCBI WGS metagenome assembly OIXA01 (sample SAMEA3888900, study PRJEB22519) | human gut metagenome | biome: human gut; feature: human-associated habitat; material: faeces | place: Denmark | collected 2013 | reverse complement strand
ATGGTACGAAATGCAATGAGCGCAACAGAATTTTATATTTTACAATATTTATGGAGCAGAGAAACTCCTGCAACTTTTTCTGAAATTATGGTGCATTTTAATGAAGATGATAAAAAAGAATGGAAGAAGCAGACAGTAAATACTTTTCTTTCCCGTCTTTCTCAGAAAGGTTTTTTAAACATCGATAAAAGCGGAAAGAGAGCCATCTATATCCCGGCTGTTACAGCAGAGAAATTTTATGAGAACTATGCTAAAGAGATCGTTGATGACTCTTATCAGGGTTCCATTAAGAATTTCATATGTGCCTTTACTGCCGGACGTAAAGTAGATGATGCTGAGAAAAAAGAATTATTAGCCTATATCAATACACTTTAAGTAATTACCTGTTCACAGAACATTAATTACCACAATAGACAAGGGACTGTTAATCAACAGTTCCTTGTCTATTTTCATATTCTTCTATATTATCTAATGTGATTTTGTAATATGGTGTACGCACATATTTGCCGTCGATCAACGGAATATCACTCTTATCACCCTGAGTCGCGATTGCGAAAGCAAGATTCAGCATTTCCTGTGCCTGTCCCTCTTTATCATTATAAACTGTTCCAAGCATTTCTTCGTTCTTTACTGCGTCCAGGCCTGCATCTGTACCGTCGATTCCTACTACTCCCGGCCATTCCTCTTTGGGAATCTGAGATGCTTTTAATGCATCAATAGCCCCCAGTGCCATATCATCATTGTTGGCAATGATCAGCTCAAGCTTTCCCTCAAACTGTGTCAGCATAGCTGCTGTTTTTGTCTGTGCCTGCGCCCTGTTCCAGTTGGCAATCGCATACCCAAGCTTTTCTGTTTCCACACCGTTTTCTACCATAGTATTTACAGAATACTCTGTACGCACGATGGAATCCTGGTGTCCGGCTTCTCCCTCTAAGACCACATACTGACAGATGCCGTCGCCGTTTTTGTCCATAGACGGGTTCCCTTTAAACGCATCTGCTGCCAGTTCTCCTTCCAGAGTTCCTGACTCCGAAGCATCTGCACCTACATAATACAATTCTTTCCACCGTTCCAGATCTTCGGCAACCAGCTCACGGTTAAAAAAGATGATCGGAACATCATGATTCTCCGCAAAGTCTGTAATTGTTGTAGGTTCTGTACGATCTACGAGATTCACACACACTACATCACATCCTTTATCAATGAGACTCTTTACCTGCTCATTCTGTGTCAGCTGACTCTGAGAAGCGTCCAGAATCTCCACATTGATCGCCACACCGGTATCCTCTTCTTTATCTGCTGCATATTCCGTAAATTCCGTCATCATTTCTGAGAGAAATGTATCATACTGATCATATAAAGTAACTCCAATTTTTATATTTTTGACGGTATCTTCCTCACTGTTTTTGCATCCTCCGGCAGTAACAGCTGCCATACATAAAACACCCGCAAGCGCCAGATATTTTCTATGCATCTCTTTTCCCCCGTTTATTTCGTTCTGCTGTTTCTTCGTATATCATTTTATCTCACAGTCGGAAACAGAATCCTGCTTGTCTCTTCATCATACAGATTCTCTTTAGTCACACTAAAAAATTCTACCTCTACCTGTTCAGTCTTTTCAGTATGATACCTGATATTCTGTGCTGCCAGAACCATACTCTGATATCCCATATAATACTCGTTTGGAACTTCCAATTCCTGGATCAACCCTTTGTCCAGATAATAGACTGCTTTTTCAGAGCGTCCCTCTCCATAGATTCTCCAGAAAATCCCTCCATTATCAGAAAGCAGATCAACTGCTTTCTCTGTTTCATTATTTTCCAGAGAAATAACTGCATTTACTTTATTATTTACAAAATACTCTGTATTATGGATCTTCTTATTCAGTTCCCTTGCAGAAAGCACCCAGGAAATCTCTACTCCGGCCTCAGCCAGACGTTCTTTTACTCCCTTCAGTCTCTGTCGCATCCCAAGCTGGCTCTGATTTCCGCTTAGGATCCCAACTTTGGTTTCCCCTGCTTTGATCGCCGCATCTGCCAGCCGCTCACCCAACTTCATATGATCGGTCATCACAGAAGTAAATAGCGTATCCGTTTCTATACCAGATTCTACCAGCACTACCGGATAAGCAGATTCTCCTGGCAGAACACTGTCCGCTTCACTTGAATACGGATCGACAATCACTCCATCTGCATCTCCTTCCAGCTCTCTTCTTACAATCACACGCTCTTCCTGTGCATTCTGAAAGCTTCCCGTTGATACCAGATTCAGGTGTACCTGATTATCCTCGGCTCCCTGTTCCAGTCCTTCCCGAAATGCATCCCACCTGGCATTGCTGCTGTCATTTACGATCACGGATACAGAAATGTAATCATCCTCTTTTCCCTGATTGACCATTCCGTAAGCACTGTATATGATCACCGACAGGATCACTGCTGAAAAGAGGATTACAGATAATCGGTTCTTTCTCATTGCGTATCCTCCTTTCTGCCAGCTGCCGAATAATCTTTTCCGCTCTCAAGGAGTTTCTGGGTTTCTGCCGTATACGGAACATATGGAATGTGAATCTGCACCAGCATTCCCTCATCCGGACAGCTATGAATAATCAGTCCATATCCTTCTCCGAAACGAAGCTTCAGACGGCTGTGCACATTAACCAGACCAACTCCTGATCCATGTTTATGCGGCCGCTCTTTTCCGTTGAGAAGTTCTGCTGCTTCTTCCTCAGGCATACCCAGTCCGTTGTCCTCTACTTCCAGATAAATATCCCCATCCTTTCTGTAACCGCGGACATGAATCTCTCCTTCTCCGTCCATAAATTCCATTCCATAATAAATGGCATTCTCAAGTAATGGCTGGAGAACCAGCTTCACAATACAGCCGTCCAGAATTTCTTCCTCTATCTGGAAATCCACCTCAAAACTATTCTTATATCGAATCTTTTGAATATTCATGTAGTTCTGGGCATGCTTTACTTCATCCTCAATCTTAATCACTGTCTTACCTCTGCTCAAGCTGATACGGAAAAGACTGGCAAGCTGTGTGATCATAAATACTGCATCATCATACCTCTCTCCGGTAATCATCCAGACGATAGAATCAAGCGTATTATAAAGGAAATGCGGATTGATCTGTGACTGAAGTGCATCCAGTTCGCTCTTTCTTTTTTCTTCCTGCTCTACTACGATATCGTCCATTAACTGCCGGATCTGAGCTACCGTAGACCGGAGCGTTTTTCCCAGATGTTCTACCTCCATGGAACCTCCTACATAAATATCCGGCTCCATATTTCCAGCTTCCCATTCCTTCACAGAATCATTCAGGCGACGAAGGGGTTTTGAAATTCTTGCTGATACCATCTGATTCAGGATCACTGCTGCAAGTACTGTCAGCGCAACAAGAAGAACTACCAGATTTCTCATGTTGATCATATTCATGCTGAAGGTTTTCATTGGAACCACACTGACAAGTTTCCATCCTGTATAACTGATCGTTTTTACTGTCACCAGGCGCTTCTCTCCATGGAAATTTTCCTCTACGGTCGTATCTTCATATCCTGCTGCTTTATCATTATTCTCCTGATAAAGTCCCATATGGATCAGGTTTTGTTTCGGATGATATATAATCTCTCCATCCGGTGCCATCAGATATACATAATCACCGGAAGTATCTGTATTTGCCTTGTTCAAAAGCTGCTCAATACTGCTGTAATTCATATCAACAAGCAGAACTCCCAGCATGGAAACACCGTTTCTGGTCAGCTCTACTGTACGGCTCAAAGACACCACCCAGTAGTACCGATAAGAAGGATCATCAAACAGATTCTGCACATGTGGGGTGGAAAAATGAAAATTTTCCAGCTCTCCTACCGCATCCTGAAACCACTTCTGCGAAGTCACATCAATTCCTGATTTCGTATTCGCGATAGGTGACGCTGCCGTCAGGTTTCCATCATTGGTATAACAGGCTATACTGACCAGCTTGTCTTTGTTAGACTCATATAAAAGAGTCATAGAATCCTCCAGACTTTCGCTCCCGATATCCGTATTCTTTATTACAGTATAGTACATTGCATCTGAAATACGGCGCATATTTCGCAGATAATCTTCCAGGTTAATGGTTGTCTGATTTAGCAACTGCCTGGAATTCTCTACCGTAAGATTTTCTGCTTTCTTAGTAAACTGCTGATATAGCATTACACCCAGAAAACACATACAGCATACAGACAAAACTGTAAAAGAAACTGATATCGTCATCTGCATGCTCTTTGTTCTTTTTTCTTTATGAAATAGTAACTGTCTGATCTTTTCCACTTACTCTCCTGCCCCTGTTGTTAATATAGCTTCAGCTTCCGTTGGCTGTACGATACTTGGATGGTGACATACTATACTGCTTCTTAAATGCATAGCTAAAATAATTAGGATCTGCATAACCAACTTTTTCTGCAATGATATAGGTTTTATCATTAGTAGTCATAAGCAGTTCCACTGCTTTCTCCATTCTGTAATCAGTAAGGAAACTGATAAATGTTTTACCTGTTTCTTTTTTGAAAATCGTGGAAAAATATGCAGCACTCACACCCAGCTCCCGGCATACAGATTCGATAGTTACATTGCGGTCACTGTAATGTTCCTGTACATATTCCATAGCTTTGGAAACAAAGGATTTTGTACTTGCCTGACGTTCCTGCTGCACAGTCTCCTGTAGCTTTTCACCAATTTTCAGAAGCCACTGCTCCAGTTCCTCCGGAGATTCCATCTGCATACACCGCTCAAAAATCTCACCCTTTTCACCATAAAATTCTGTAATATCCAGCTGATTATTTGTACAGAATCTGAAGATTTCCGTAATCAGCCCCATGATAAAAATCTGATATTTCTGCATGGTAGTTCCATCTTCCATGAATCTGTGAATGCACTGACGGATCTCTGCTTCCAGTTCTTCTCTGCTTCCCATACGAATCTTCTTGAGAATTTTCTGAATTTCCTGTTCCTCCCAACGCTCATCTACATTCTCCATAGGATCAATCTCCGCGATATTTATAGCCCGCGCATTTCCGTAGATCACACGGTAAGAAACTGCACTTCTGGCACCCTGCCAGGACAAGCGGATATCCGGAAGATTGTTAGATACATAACCGATTCCTGCAGTTACTGTAGCTTCGCAGACATGCTTTGCCAGACGGCACAGCTGATCCATAAAGTCTGTAAATGCAGTGATCTGATCCTGTCTTTCTAATTGTGTGATCACCACAATGTCTCCCAGATACATCAAAATCCTTGACTTCCATTCGCCTTCCATATGCTCTTCTGCCAGTTTCTTCACAGAAACACCAAGGAGAAATGTATTCATATTCTGTGGAATATCTGTTGCACTGATATGTAGAATAGACACCACATAATGCGGACCTGTCAGACTGATCTGATAATCATCAAGATATCTCTCTATCTCATCTTCCGGGATTCTGCCATCGATCAGAGAAGTATAAAAATTCTCCTGAAGGATCGGAAGACTTTCCATATAATATTCTCTCAGCTTATCCACGTTTCTCTTCTCATCCATCTCACGGTCAATCTTCTCACGGATCCTGCCAAAAACCTCCTTCAGATTTCCGGCATCGATGGGCTTGAGAATATATTCCTCCACCTCAATCTGAATCGCTTCTTTTGCATATTCAAATTCATCAAAACCTGAAAAAATTATAATTTTTACTGTACGATAAAGTTCTTTAAGCTTACGGCTGAGAGTGAGACCATCCATATATGGCATCTTGATATCTGTCATGACCACATCCGGCTGCAGTTCCTCAGCCATTTCCAGCGCTTCCACGCCGTTGTGTGCATATCCGGCAATCCTAAATCCCATACTTTCCCAGTCCATCTTCTTCATAATAATCTGGATAACATCTTCCTCATCATCCACAAGCAGTACTGAATACTTCTCCATACTTACACCCTGTTCCTAAGTTATTGTCCATTTGTTCTTATGTCAGCTGGTAAAATGTTTTTGATATCCAATTATTTCTTTTTATGTGAATTTGTATCTCCATATTTATCACTCATCCGTTTCCAGAGAATTCCAAAAACCAGAAACCAGACTGCAATTTCTACAACTGCTGCATAAACATTAAAATACATTACTATCGCCATAATAAATGACCCTGCCGCCATAAAAAGAAGCAGTTTCCCTGATTCTGTCACATATTTCTCTTTGTCCTTAAATTTTCCGCTTTTTTTTCCCATAATGGATTCTGTGTCATGAAAGATCAGCAGACGGGCTGCATAATATCCCATGACAAGAGTCAACATCAGCGGAATCATTGCATTTGATAAATAACTGTTTCCCATTTTAATATCTCCTTTATACTTCAAATTCTGTCAATCAATATTTTCGCAGGACAGTCACCGTATATCTCAAGGGCATATTTATATCAAAAAAGCCCACGGGATAGCAATTACCGTAAAAAATTGCTGTATACATAGAAAGGGCCGTCGTACCCAAACGGCGGCCCTGTATGTATTATTATATACAACTTATTATTTTCTTGCAATGTATTTTCTGATATCCAGTGAAATAGCAATGAAGATGATAACACCAAGTGCGATATACTGAGCGTATGCATTTACTCCCAGGAACTGAAGTGCTGCTTTCAGGAATTCGAATACTGCAACACCGACCAGAGCGGAAGATACTTTACCACGACCACCGGTTACAGATACACCACCGATAGTACAAGCTGCGATAGCTTCCATTTCATAACCATAACCTAACTGAACAGATGCACCGCCGGCTTTTGCACCCATCATAAATCCTGCAAGACCATACATAGCTGCTGCTTTTGCATAGATAATGATAAGAGTTTTCTTAACCGGAACACCGGCAACTTCTGCAGCCTGTGGGTTACCACCGATTGCATACATATATTTTCCATGACGGGTCATGTTAAAGATAAACCATGTAATAACACCAACCAGGATTGCGATCCATACCAGATAGCTCATTCCAAGGAATTTACCTGTAGCAAGTCCTGTATACTCACTTACATATCCTCCAAGAGGAGTTGCATTTGTATAAATACTGCAGATACCATAAACGATTTCCATCATAGCCATTGTGGAAATGAATGGCGGTACGTTCAGGTATGCGATAAAGAAACCTGTTACCAGACCGAATGCTGCACAGATCAGCATAACGATCAGAAGTGCAAGCCAGATGTTTAACGGTTTCATACCCGGATAGAATTTAGCGGAATAATCCATTTTCTGGAGCAGTGTACCTGCAATACATCCGCCGAAACCAATCATACGACCTGCGGAAAGGTCACATCCTGCTGTAATGATACATCCGGCAATACCAAGTGCGATTACCAGACGGAAACTCATAGTTGCAAGAATATTAGTAAGGTTGTTTGTTGTTATAAAGTTTGGTCTTGTGATTCCTGTGAATACGATAAGACAAACCATGATGATGATAACACCATAATTTGTCATAATCTCTTTAAAGCTTAATTTCTTTTTACCCATTATTTTTCTCCTCCCATCATCAGAATTTTGTAGCATAACTCATAACATGTTCCTGAGTCATTTCATTTTCCTCTGTAAGTTCTCCGCGCATCTTTCCGTTACACATTACATAAACACGGTCAGACATACCAAGCAGCTCTGCCATTTCTGAAGAAATCATAATAATGGCTTTGCCTTCTGCTGCCAGATCGTTCATGATCTCATAGATCTCGTGTTTTGCACCAACGTCGATACCACGGGTAGGCTCGTCCATGATCAGGATATCCGGGTCATTTGCCAGCCATCTTGCAACGATAACCTTCTGCTGGTTACCACCGGACAGGTTTGCGATATGCTCCTGCATATTCGGAGTCTTGATACGCAGCTTCTTGATACTGTCGTCTACAATTCCGTTGATCGTCTTATGATCAAGCACAAATCCGGCTTTCAGATGTTTATTATAAATAGAAACACCTACATTATCCTTGATGGAAAGACATCCAAAAATACCATTTCCACGTCTGTCCTCTGTGATCAGACCGATTCCGGCTTTCATGGCATCTGCCGGATGTTTGATATTTACTTTTTTGCCTTTAATATAAATTTCTCCGGATTTGATCGCTCTCATTCCGAAAACGCCTTCCAGAAGCTCTGTTCTCTGAGCTCCTACCAGACCACCAAATCCAAGAATCTCACCTTTGCGGAGTGTGAAAGATACATCCTGGAATGATTTCTCATGGATAGAACTTAAATTCTTTACTTCCATGACCACTTCTCCCGGTTTATTCTTTCTTTCCGGATATACATTGGTCAGCTCACGTCCTACCATTTTGGTAATGATATCTTCTGTAGTCATTTCAGCTGCAGGCCAGGTTCCTACATATGTACCATCTCGCATGATGGTGATATCATCTGCAATACGTTTGATCTCATCCATCTTATGAGAAATGTAAACCATGGCAACACCTTTATCTCTCAGATCATTCATGATCCTGAAAAGAGCTTCTACTTCGTTATCTGATAATGAGGATGTAGGCTCATCAAAGATTACCACCTTCGCATTGTGTGAAACTGCTTTTGCAATTTCTACTGACTGCATCTGTCCGATAGAAAGATCACCCAAAAGAGCCTTCGGATCAAAATCCATCTTAACTTCTTTCAGCCAGTATGCTGTATCTTCATACATTTTTTTATGGTCAATTACCTGTAAAGGACCGTATTTCTTTGTAGGAAAACGTCCAAGGTAAAGATTTTCCGCTACTGTTCTTGCCGGAACCGGCTGTAATTCCTGATGCACCATTGCAATACCATATTTCATTGCTTCATCAGGATTATTAACTACAATTTTCTGTCCATCTAAGTAGACTTCTCCGGCATCCATTTTGTAGATACCGAATAAACATTTCATCAAAGTAGACTTTCCTGCACCATTCTCTCCCATGAGAGCATGTACTGTACCCGGACGGAGTGACAGCTGTACATTATCAAGTGCCTTAACACCTGGGAAAGATTTGCAGACACCCTTCAGCTGCAGTTTATACTCAGACATATTTCTCCTCCCTTTCCCTTTTCTTACAGAAAAGTACGGGTGCCTTTTAAGTCACCCGCACCTTTCTGAGCAAGATCAATTAAATTATTTTGTCATTTCTTTAATATCAGCTACGTTGTCTGTAGTTACTTTTACGTAATCACAGCCGATGTAGTGCTCATTTTCTTCGCCTGCAAGATATTTAACAGCTGCATCTGCTGCTGAATGAGACTGAGAAATATGATCGTTAAATACTGTACCTGTCATTTTGCCTTCTTCTACTTTATCAAGAGCCTCGGACAGAGCATCTACACCTACAAGGAAGATGTCATCGCCAACTGTACGTCCGGCAGCTTCGATAGACTGAAGAGCACCAAGTGCCATAGCATCGTTGTTACAGAATACAACTTCTACATCATCACCAAACTGGCTTAAGTCGTTAGCAACCAGCTGCTGAGCTGTAGCCTGATCCCAGTTACCTACCTGATCGTCAAGCTGGTTAACTTCAAGTCCTGCATCCTCAAGAGCTTTTACAGAGAACTCTGTACGATATTTAGCATCAACGTTCTCCGGGTCACCTTCGATCATGATATAATCAACTTTTCCGTTTCCGTTCTTATCAATTGTATCAAGACCAAGATCAGCAATAATCTCACCCTGCATTGTTCCGGACTGACGAGCGTCGCATCCTACATATGTAACGTTCCAGCCATTGTCTTCCCATCTCTTCTCTTCATCTTCGCCTGGCTCACGGTTTACATATACAAGCGGGATGTTAGCTGCTACTACTTTATCTGTAATGCTCTCTGCAGAGGAGGAGTTTACAGGGTTGATGATAAGTAAATCTACACCATCAGCAATGAAAGCGTCGATCTGGTTGGACTGTGTAGCCTGGTCATTAGCACCATCCTGGATTGTAATGTTGTCTTTAGAGAATCCAAGTTCGATCAGATAGTTTTCCAGTTCTGTACGGAACAGAGTCATGAAGTTATCAGAGAACTGATAAATACAAACGCCAACTTTTTTGTCTGATAAATCTACATCAGGTTTTTCTGTATCATCTGCAGCATCATCTTTCTTCTCGTCAGCTGTTTCCTCTGTTGCTGTGTCATCAGATGCGAATACAGGCATTGCCACCATAGATGATGTGATCATTGCTGTTGCAAGTACTAAGCTCACTAATTTTCTTTTCATTGTAAAAACCCTCCTTGAATTTACGTTTGATTTGTTTATTAAACACGCAGAGCCTTTGTCAACGCTCACTCTCTTGCGTGCCCGTTTGTTTTACTGTGATTGTATTATAACAATGGATTCTCAAAAAAACTATATAAAATACTTCTGTTTTTCTTTGAAATCCTTTTGTTTTTATACAAATTGCCAATGATTTTTTCAGGTTATATTTTTTCTATTGTGATTTTTTCATATTATTTCCTATTATATGATGTTAGGATCAAAAGATATTTTTCCCCTAATTTGATACCCACGAATTACTCCGCGCTTTGCAGCTCCTGCAATTTTATCATATATTTATATATATACAGCATAAAAGCCACTCTATAGATTATTCGTCCAAAGAGTGGCTCTCCTTATTCTTATCAAATACTTATGATGGTATACCCGTATATTCATTTTTACACAAAAAAACCAGCTAACTACTAGCTGGTTTTTACTGTATCTTCAAAACTACATACATGTTGACATTTCCTTGAGATCATTCTTCCTGCGATTCTTGGTCAAGCCCTCACCCGATTAGTAACAGTCAGCTCCATGTGTTGCCACACTTCCACCTCTGCCCTATCTA
>OIXA01005760.1_pt1 | contig 10837 bp, 11 predicted proteins | sample 1587721 | NCBI WGS metagenome assembly OIXA01 (sample SAMEA3888900, study PRJEB22519) | human gut metagenome | biome: human gut; feature: human-associated habitat; material: faeces | place: Denmark | collected 2013 | reverse complement strand
GTACAAATAAAGTTTTTTACAGACTAAATAGTAGTATACAGATATTTAAAACTATGAAGTTGTATAAAAAAATACTTAAGCACCTCTAAATAGGCTTTATCAAGCCTCTACACATATCATCTTCTATAAATATAGGGTATAATAGTAATTGAAATTTGATTCAATATATAAAGGTTTTATGTAGGGTATATTGACGAGTTTACAAATAAATGGTAATTTGTACATTGACAAAAAAGGAAGGGATAAAATGCACAGGTTTAAAGATAATCGAGTGATGTATCAGCGTATGTTGTTCTTGATGATCTTAGATGCGATGTTTACCGTACTTGCTTCGTTTGTAGCCGTTTTAACAAGAATGGAGTTCAAAATTGATTGGTGGGTATGGAATAACTATTTAGAGATTATTGGGATTGATATATTAATTACGCTTGTTGTTTATTATGTATTTAGGCTTTATAAAAGTATGTGGAGGTATGCTTCTATTGTAGAGGCCAGACGATTGCTTCTAGCCGTTATCTGTTCTGATTTTTTCAGAATGTTTCTCTATGTATTTGTATTAAGGGTAGAACTGCCACGTTCATGGTATATTCTTGAACCATGTATGCTTCTTATATTGAGTTCTACTTTGCGTTTCTTATATCGTGGAATGCGTTCAATGAAAAATGACAGTCCACTATTTGAACAGGACAAGCATTTAATCAATGTAATGATTATAGGAGCTGGGGAAGCAGGTAATATGCTTCTTAGAGAAATCAAGAGAAGTTCTCATCTTCCAATGAAGGTTGTATGCTTCATTGATGATGACCCGCTTAAACAGGGTTATTATATGAATGATGTACCGATTGCGGGTAATAGGGATGCCATTGGAGAGATGGTTAAAAAGTATGAGGTCGATGAAATTTATATTGCATTACCATCTGTATCTATCAATCAAAGAAGAGAATTGATGAATATCTGTAATGATACAGGATGTAAGATCAAGATTCTGCCAGGTATTTATCAGTTGATGAATGGGGAAGTGAAGGTTTCTAAGCTTAGAAATGTTGAGATTGAAGACCTTCTAGGAAGAGATCCGATTTCAGTTAATATGAATCAGATTGCCTCATATGTAGAAAATAGAACAGTTATGGTGACTGGTGGTGGAGGGTCTATTGGTAGTGAGTTATGTAGACAGGTCGCTGCGAGACATCCAAGAAAATTGATTATTGTAGATATTTATGAGAATAATGCCTATGATATTCAGATGGAATTAAGAAATGCATATCCAGAATTGAAGCTCGATGTACGTATTGCCTCTATTCGTGATGGAGAAAAGATTGATGCTTTATTTAATGAATTAAGACCGGAAGTGGTGTATCATGCAGCCGCCCATAAGCATGTACCACTTATGGAGGATTCTCCTAATGAAGCAATTAAAAACAATGTCTTTGGTACTTTGAATGTCGTAAGAGCTGCAGACAAGTATCATGTTAAGCGTTTTGTACAGATTTCTACAGATAAAGCAGTTAATCCAACCAATATCATGGGAGCAAGTAAACGTATGTGCGAGATGATTATTCAGGCATTCAGCCGTCATTCTCATACGGTATTTACAGCTGTAAGATTTGGGAATGTATTAGGATCTAACGGTTCTGTTATTCCTTTATTTAAGAAGCAGATTGCACACGGTGGGCCTGTGACAGTGACTGATAAGAATATTATCCGTTATTTCATGACTATTCCAGAAGCTGTATCACTAGTTATGCAGGCAGGTATATTTGCGAAAGGTGGAGAAATATTCGTCCTAGATATGGGTGAACCGGTTAAGATTGATGATCTGGCAAGAAATCTAATCAAGTTATCTGGCTTTACTCCTGATGTAGATATCCCAATCATCTATACAGGACTAAGACCTGGTGAAAAGCTTTATGAAGAATTATTAATGAATGAAGAAGGTTTACAGAAGACAGAGAATGGTTCTATTTTCATTGGTCATCCTCTAGATTTTGATGAAGAAGTTTATTTTGAACAATTACATCATTTAAGAGGTACGATTGATGATATGCACCAAGATGCAATCCGTGATGAAGTACGCAAGATTGTCTCTACTTATCATCCAGAATTAGGGGGAAAATAATGGAACAGAATACAAGAGATATACATGGTATCAAGTTCATCAGAGATGAAGATTTCATCTTAAGAGAAATTGCCGGTGAAGCCGTTCTTGTACCAGTAGGAGAAAATACAGAATTATCTAATTCTATCATTTCATTGAATGAAACAAGTGTCTTCTTATGGAAACTCTTTGATCATCCAGTGACTTATGATGAAGTATTAGATGAAGTATATAAAGAATATGAAGACCCTGAAGGAACAATCAGAATTGATGTATTATCATTCATCAACGATTTTGTCGCTCATGGTTTAATCAAGGAAGTTGAATAATCAACTTCTTTTTATTTTACATATATTCATTGTGATAATATGTGATAGATTTAGGTAATTGTGTAAATTATTTTTTTGTGTTAACATGACGATGTAAGGAATTTCATTATGAAAGGAGAAAATCAAATGAATCAGTCACAAAGCGTATTAGACTGCATTACTGTCCTTTATGATCAATTATTTGATGCAGAAAAGAAGATTGCGAAGTTCATACTTAATAATCCTAAAAAAGTAGTCGATATGACTGTATCTGAACTTGCAGAAATAAGTGATGTGTCTATTGCGTCTGTATCAAGATTTTGTCGTAAGGTGGGTTTAAAAGGTTTTGCCCAGTTAAAAATATCTTTAGCCCAGGAACTTGTAGATACACATAAGAGTGGAGAAGTATCTAATGATATTTCAGTAGATAATATTCCACAGTCTTTACAGAATATTCTCGCAAATAAGATTACTGAACTCAAACAGACAGTCAATCTTATTAACACAGACGAATTTAGAAAGATTCTAGAGGGTATTAGAGATTCTTCTAGAGTGCAGGTGATAGCAGTAGGAAATACGATTCCTGTAGCCATTGATGCAGCTTTTAAGTTCAATGAATTAGGTATACCAACAACTGCAGGAACGATCTGGGAAACTCAGCTCTCTTACTCTTTTACTTTAGGTAAGGGAGATGTATTAATAGCCATCAGTAACTCAGGAGAATCCGATAAAGTATTAGAAGCAGTCAAAATCGCAAACCATAATAAAGCAATGACAATAGGTATTACTAATAGTCCTCACTCAGCGATTGGTGAAGAAGTACAATATCATATAACAACAGCAACTCGTGAAAAACTTTTCCTTGATGAATTCTGTTTCTCTAGAGTTTCAGCAAGTACAGTAATAGAGATCATCTTCTTATTCTTGACAGAAATGATAGAAAACTCACATAAATCCATGATCAAGTGTGAAGAGATGTTTGCGGTAGATAAAAGATAATAACAAGATGGACAGTCTAGATGTTTGTCCATTTTTGTATGATGTGAGTGACTTGTGAACGTATAATAGCTATAATTTAATTGAAATTCGGCAAAATAACAAAAAGCCGAATATCGTTAAAAAAATCGTATTTAACTGTTAACAAACAACGAATAATCTATCATTGAGTAAATAGCGAATGAGGACTATAATCTTTGTTAAGATTATAAGAATAAGGGTATTAAGGGAAAAGAAGATGATACTCTAGTAGACTAATGAGTCTAAGATATTTAGGAACCGATAACACATATAGTATGACAATGATGTTTTTGCATCTAATCGTCATACTTTTTAGTATTATACAAAGTAAATTATTTACATGGAATCTATTGACAAAGAAAACCTTTACACCATATAATAGCACTGTAATAAAAAGATTTTTATAAGAAAAGGAGACCATGTAAATGATTTACACAATTACTTTTAATCCTGCACTAGATTATGTAATCACAGTTGATCATTTCCAACAGGGATTAGTCAACAGAGTATGTGAAGAACATATCTTCTGTGGAGGTAAGGGTATTAATGTTTCAGCCATCCTTAAGGAACTTGGTTATGAATCTCAGGCTCTAGGGTTTGTAGCAGGTTTTACTGGTGATGAAATTGTACGTCGTGCGAAGAGTGAGTATGATATCAATACTGATTTCATCAAGGTTGAAAAAGGTATGTCACGTATTAATGTAAAGATGCGTAGTGATGAAGAAACAGAAATCAATGGTATGGGACCTATGATCACTGATGAAGATGTAGCAAAGCTTTTTGAAAAACTTGATACATTAAAAGAAGGAGATGTCCTTGTTCTTTCTGGTTCTATTCCTAAGTGCATCAGTCCTAGAATCTATGAAGAAATTCTAGAAAGATTACAGGACAAGGGTATCTTGTTTGTAGTGGATGCAACTGGACAACTATTAGTTAATGTATTGGCTTATCATCCATTTTTGATTAAACCTAATAATCATGAAATTGAAGAAATCTTTGATGTTAAGTTAGAAACTGAAGAGGATCTAGTGATGTATGCGAATAAGCTACAGGAAATGGGTGCTCGTAATGTATTGATTTCACTAGCTGGTGATGGTTCTTTATTAGTAGATGAAAATGGTAATACACATCGTTTAGGTGTATGTAAGGGTACAGTAAAGAACTCTGTAGGTGCTGGTGATTCTATGGTAGCTGGTTTTGTAGCTGGTTACTTAAATAATGGGGATTATGATGAAGCATTGGCTTTAGGTACAGCATGTGGTGGAGCAACTGCTTTCTCATATTCATTAGCAAAAAGAGACTTCATTGATGAATGTCTTGCACAATTGAAGGGAGAATAACATGAAAATTACTGAGTTATTGGACTTAAAGGGCATTGAACTTGGTGTCTCTGTATGTTCAAAAGAAGAAGCAATTAACAAGCTTGTTGACTTGATGTGTGCAACTGGTAAGATTTAAGACAAAGATGCATACAAAGAAGATATCTTAGCACGTGAAGCATTAACTTCTACTGGTATTGGTGAAGGAATTGCGATTCCTCATGCTCAGGTAGCAGCCGTTAAAGCTCCAGGGTTAGCAGCTATGACTGTGCCTGATGGTGTGGACTATGAATCATTAGATGGTCAGCCTGCTCACTTATTCTTTATGATTGCGGCACCTGCAGATGGTGGAAGCACTCATTTACAGGCATTAGCTAAATTATCAGCATTATTAATGGATGAAGGTTTCCGTAAAAACTTATTAAATGCGAGGACTCCAGAAGAGTTCTTAAACATGATCGATAAGAAGGAAGCAGAAAAAGATGCTGAAGAAGCAGCAGAAGCTCCAGCAACTACTGGATATAAAGTATTAGCTGTTACTGCATGTCCTACAGGTATTGCTCATACTTTCATGGATGCAGAAAACTTAACTAAAGCAGGTGAAAAGCTTGGTGTACCACTAAAAGCTGAAACAAACGGTTCTGAAGGTGTCGGAAATGCGTTAACTGCAGAAGAAATCGCAGCATGTGATGGTATTATCGTTGCTGCAGATAAGAATGTAGAAATGGCTCGTTTTGATGGTAAGCCAGTTCTTACAGTGCCTGTTACTGAAGGTATCCGTCATCCTGAAGAATTAATCAATAAGATTAAAAACGGTGAGGCACCAATCTATCATGCAAGTGCAGATGCGAAAGAAGAAGCATCAAGTGAAAGTGCTGGTAGAAGCTTCTATAAGCACTTAATGAATGGTGTATCTCATATGTTACCATTCGTAGTAGCTGGTGGTATTATGATTGCCATTTCATTCTTAGTCGATGATAAGAGTGCAGGTGCTAAGTTTGGTTCTTCTACACCTCTCGCTGCTTGGTTTAATAACATGGGTAACGTATCATTTGGTATGATGTTACCAATCCTTTCTGGATTTATCGCAATGTCTATTGCAGACCGTCCAGGTTTAGCTGTAGGTTTTGCAGTTGGTTTACTTGCAAAATCTGGTGCTACATTCTTAGATCCTAGTGCTGCTAAAGTAGCTGCAACACCTGGTTTCTTAGGTGCATTACTATATGGTTTCGTAGCTGGTTATATCATTCTATTACTTAAGAAGTTATTCAAAGGCTTACCAAAATAATTAGATGGTGTTAAACCTATCCTTTTATATCCATTACTTGGTGTATTTGCCATGGCTGTATTTGCAAGTGCAATCAACCCATTAATGTCTATCATCAACCAGGCATTAACAAACTTCCTAAGCGGTTTAGGTAATTATGGTATTATTCTTGGTGTTCTTGCAGGTGGTATGATGTCTATCGATATGGGTGGTCCATTCAACAAGGCTGCTTATGTAACAGCTTCAGGATTACTTGCAAGTGGTAACTATATCTTAATGGCAGCCGTTATGGCTGGTGGTATGGTACTTCCTCTTGCAATCGCTTTATCTACTACATTCTTCAAAGATAGATGGACTGAAGATGAAAGAAATGCGGGATTAGTAAACTATATCATGGGATTATCATTTATCTCTGAAGGTGCTATTCCATTTGCAGCAAATGATCCAATCCATGTTATTCCATCATGCGTTATTGGTTTAGCTGTCGCTGGTGGTTTATCAGTCGCATTCAATTGTCAGTTAAGAGCCCTCATGGTGGTGCATTCGTTATCGCAACTGTAAGCAACTGGCCATTATACTTACTTGCTATTGCAGCAGGTTCAGTAGTAGGATGCTTAATTCTTTCTGCGTTAAAGAAAGCTAAATAGTCAGTATGAAGTGTCGGGTAAAACTGACACTTTTATTATGCATTAACGGTCAAAATGTAAAAAATGTTACAGAGAAGTGTAATGAATGGTGAAAAGGTGTTGTAAAAAATGGGGGTATGGTAGAATACTATTTGTCTGTTAAAAGAAGAACAGAACATTTAAATGGAAGAGGGAAAATTAATATTAAGAAATGGTTAACACCTAGCGCTATCCAGGAAGACTTTTTTGCTAATAGTGTTGTAAGTGCATGTTATGAAGTTGCATGTAATACAGAAGCTGCAAAAGCTTGGGAAAGGAAGAGATATGGTAGTTGGGATCTTGTACATAATCATGAGAAGGATCACTGCGGTAACTCAAAGAATCAGGTGCTAGTAACAGATAAAGACAACAATGTTATTGGTATGAAAGAAGTAGGAACTAGTGCATGGAATGGACATGCTACTTTATCATGTACTATTTATACAGATGATACTTATCATGTTAAAGAATCAGTTCAGAATCTTAATAATTATGTTGGTAAAACTGTTTATTGGATGACTACTAATAAATGGGGCACAGATTTCCATCATCAGGGAACTTTCAATATTATTGCATCAGATCATCCACTTAGATCTTAAACTATAAAACATTGAAAAAGCTTATGAAATATATTAATATTTCAGTAAGCTTTTTTATTTTGGAATGAAGGGGAGAATTATATGGAACCAATGGAAGATGCCAATACCGTCGAAAGAATGCTTATAAATAAGGCTGCAAGTGTGAAATCACCTGCCAACGGTAGTATAGAACTATTACCTCTATGTAATATGAACTGTGATATGTGTTATGTTCATTTAACTCATAAACAGTTAGAAGAAGCAGGAGGAAGAATTCATACAGGCAAAGAATGGTTGGAAATAGGGAAACAGATGGTAGAGAATGGTACACTATTCTTATTACTTACTGGTGGAGAACCATTACTACATCCTGATTTTAAAGAAATCTATTTAGGTCTTAAAAAGATGGGGATTGTTATTACGATTAATACGAATGCAACATTAATAGATGAATCATGGGTAGAATTCTTTAAGCAACATATGCCTAGACGTATTAATATTACCTTATATGGCTCTAGTAATGAGACATATGAAAGATTATGCCATTATAAGAATGGTTATGATAAGGTTATGAATTCTATTAAGATGTTACAGGAAGCAGATATTCCTGTAAGAGTAGGTTTCTCTCTTGCGAAGAATAACCAGAAGGACGCAGGAGATGTATTAAAGATGGTCACTGATATGGATATTCCAATTTCATTTGATACATATATGCTTCCTGCAACACGTGAAAGAAAGTTACCTTATAATCAACAGGCAAGACTTGCACCAGAAGATGCAGCTCTTACTTTCGCTCATAATCTAGATAAGATTGATTCTATTGATCATGTTGAAGAGTATGTGAATAAACAGCTTAAGTTAGTAGAAGATAGAGTGATTGGTGAGGAACAGGAAGGACAAATGGAATGTCTGGCTGGAAGATGCTCTTATACAGTAAACTGGCAGGGTGAAATGCATCCATGTGTTATTTTAACTGCACCTACCGCCAATGTCTTTGAGGTGGGCTTTAAAAAGGCCTGGGAGACTGTCTCTGATGGGTGTTCAAAGATCAGGTTATATTCTGGATGTTCTATATGTAAATTAAAGCCTATTTGTCGTACATGTGCTGCAAGCCATTTGTTAGAATCTGGCAGCTATATGGGTAAACCAGAATACATGTGTACCTATACAGAAACACTCTATGAAGAATATAAGAGAATGAAGAAGGATTTCGAGAAGTAAGAATTATTCTTACTTCTTTTTGTCCTTATGCTTAAGTTCTCTACAAATATATAAAATATTATGGTAGAATGGCAATAACTATCGGAAAGGAGTAATTATGGAACGTATATATACGATTGGAACTTTCACATTTAAGTTGATCTATGATGAGAAGTTAATAAAGATTCCTCCTAACTTTCAGATATTTGAAAGTCAGGAAGAACCTGAATATACATATGAGTTTATAGTAAGTGAGACACTACCACAAATAGAAGGGAAAGTAGTCTCTCAAAGGGATGAGTTATTAATCCTTGATTGTGATGGGTTAGAAACAAGATATCTAGGTATTAAGGGGAGTGATTGGTATTATGGAGTGTATCAAGAATTAACACCTCATAGTGCAAGATCCATTATTCTAAAAGATACTTTAGGAGAGTTGTATGTAGATCCCTTCTTCTGTTCTTTCTTCTCTTTAGAGAAGAAGTTATTAGAGAAGGATGCATTAGTGCTTCATTGCAGTTATATGCAGTATAAGGATTATGCGATTCTATTCTCAGCACCTAGTGGTACAGGTAAGACAACACAGGCGACATTATGGGAAGAATATAAAGGATCCCATGTAGTGAATGGTGATAAGGGATTACTTATGAAGGATGATGGTGTATGGACAGCCCATGGGTGGCCTGTATGTGGGTCTAGTGGTGTATGTCATAATAAGAATGTCCCTATTAAGTGTGTTGTGATGTTATCTCAGGAAAAAGAAAATAAGATAGAGAGATTAAGTCCTATAGCTGCTTTTAAGGAAGCCTATAGTCAGCTCACAGTGAATAGATGGGATAAGAGAAGTGTACTTAAGTCTATGGATTTATTACAGGATTTAATAGACAATGTGCCTTTCTATCATCTGGGATGTACTATTTCAAAAGAAGCTGTAGAAACTCTAGAGAAGGTCTTATAATGAAGAAGAAGGTTATAAGCTGTATTGTGATGTTATGTATGTGTATTGTGTTAGGAAGTGGTTATTTAGTGTATGAGTCTTATTACACGATTGATGTCACACAATACACAATGAAATCAGATAAGATTCATAGCCCTGTTAATATTGTCATGATAGCGGATGTTCATGATAATCATACAAAGATTAAGAAACAGGTTATAAATAAGATTAAGAAGTTAAAGCCTGATTTGATTATGTGCGTAGGGGATATTATTGATAATGAATCTAAGAGTGATCAAAGTACACTTGATTTCTTACATTCATTAGTGGGTATAGCACCTGTCTATATGAGTTATGGAAACCATGAGTTGGAGTATTATAGTCATCATGCTTTCCAGATAGAGAATATTAAAAAAACTGGGGTACACTTCCTAGATGAAAGTTATGAAGACATAACAGTGAAAGGTAATAGTATAAGAGTAGGTGGTCTATATGATTATGCCTTCAGTAATGAAGATGGGGGTATAAGTAAAAAGTCCATGCATAATAATCATGTCTATCGTTACTTAAGTACATTTAATAAGACAGACAGTTATCGTATTATGTTATGTCATAGACCAGATACCTTTATTTATGCAGATGCCTATATGTGGAATGTAGGACTTATATTAAGTGGTCATGTCCATGGAGGACAGATTATTCTTCCTAATGGCAAGGGGCTGTATGCACCTGAGCAGGGATGGTTTCCTAAGTATGATTATGGTTTATATAGGTTAGGTATTAATAATATGATTATTACAAGAGGGGTGAGTAGTTCTGGAGAAGCAATGCCTAGGATGAATAATCCAGCAGAAATCGTTCAGATCACATTAAGATGAAGATAGTAGATATAAATGAATATATGCCTGTATTAATAGATTTAATAAATCAGGGTAAAGATGTACGTTTTACTGTCACAGGTAGTTCTATGAATCCTTTCTTGATTCATATGCGTGATAGTGTCATTATATCTAAGCCTGTTGAACCTTTTAAGAAGGGAGATATCGTTTTCTTCCAAAGAGAGAATGGGCAGTATGTGATGCATAGAATACATCATATAAAGAAGGACATGTTATATATTATTGGTGATAATCAGACAGATATGGAAGGCCCTGTAGACCCTAAACAAGTGTTTGGAATCATACATACAGTATATAGAAAAGATAAAAAGATTACTGAAGGGGACTTCTGGTGGGTATTTTTTGAGAAGATCTGGTTACATTTAATACCTTTCAGGCATCTGATTATGAGATTATACAAGTAAAAATAAGAATTTAGTGTAATTTTTATTCTATTCATGCATTAAGTGTTGTCAAAACTCCCAAAATGTGTGAAAAGATGTTATACTATTTACTAAATGTACAAAGGGGTGAACTTATGATTGATATACATAGTCATATTCTTCCTCTCGT
>OIXA01005756.1_pt1 | contig 10844 bp, 9 predicted proteins | sample 1587721 | NCBI WGS metagenome assembly OIXA01 (sample SAMEA3888900, study PRJEB22519) | human gut metagenome | biome: human gut; feature: human-associated habitat; material: faeces | place: Denmark | collected 2013 | reverse complement strand
CAAGTGCGCAGACCTACTGAATAGTTACAAAGAGTCTATAAAAAGACCCCCGGAGCCATCAGACCCGGGGGCATCGTGCAAATGACACGTTTGATCCTGTTACTGTGCAGTTGTAATATTCATGACAATGCTGTCAAGAGCACTTGCATTTTTGATCCTTCCGTTGGTATAGATCACAACCATATATCCATCCTGTTTCCGGCAGTAGTAAGTGTTTGTTGTCTTCTTTCCGGTTACTGACGCTTTGTAATACTGCTGATTTGCGATCGTCACAGCAGCAGCCTGCGTTGCCTGGCCTTTCTGTGCTTTCTCAATACCGACAAGTGTATTTACAAATGTCTGTGCATCCATATCCGGTTTATTCTTCATATCGAGATAATAGATCTCAACATCACCGTTATCTGTGCTCATGCAGAGATCCTGTGTGCGGTACGGGTTTCCGATCGCATTATATTCGCTGCCGATATAGTCGTCACCGACATCTTCTTTTGTCTCCGTTGTTCCGATGATCTGCGGGATGCAGAGGTTCGACCAGGTATTGTAATATCTTCCTCCTGTGATATGTCCCTTCGGAGCAGTTGTTCTCGGCGCTACCCAGCTTCCATCGTCACCAAATGTATAATCAACGCCGTCAATGTTTCTTGTGGTGTTGGAGACCATAATGTGGGTTGCCGGATCGATATAGTACCATACTTCATTTCCGCGTCCGTCTCCCTCTTCGGATTTGATCCATCCGCTTGCGAGGTTTCCGTCCTTGTCATAATAACGCCAGTTGTTTTTTGCGTCACTCTCCCAGCCGTACTTTGTTTCTCCGGAAGCAGTCTCATCTGCAAATGCAGTCACCATATTTACACTGCCGATCGCTGCAGCGAGCGCTGCCATAAGCATAACTTTCTTTAATTTCATTTTCAATCCACTCCTTCATGGGTTTTTATCAACTAATGCCATTATACAGGGATTTTTTTGAGAACGCAAGCGCTAAGAACTGGGAAAGGGGCGGGATTCATGAAAACTTAAGAAAAAAGACGAAAGGTTTTGTCATCTCTTACAGGAACCTTTCGTCTTTCTATATTTTTTGCGTTTTCAAACTATCTATCGGGAAAAACCAATTCCGAACATTGTCCCCTCAAAGATCATCTGCGGCCGACGCATCCCGGATTACTTTCTCATAATGATCTCGTCTCTTCCCGGACCATTGGAAACCATCGTGATCGGCACTCCGATCTCCTCCTCGATGGTCTCGATATACTTCTTACAGTTCTCCGGAAGATCCTCGTAGTTCTTGATTCCGCGGATCTCGCACTTCCAGCCCGGAAGAGTCTTGTATACCGGTTTTGCCTTCTCAAGCTCCGGAGTTGTCGGGAAGTCTTTTGTTACCTTTCCGTCGATCTCGTAGCCTACACAGATGTGAAGCTCGTCAAGATATCCTAAAACGTCGAGAACCGTGAGGGCAACCTCTGTGGAACCCTGGATCTGAACGCCGTATCTTGTAGCAACAGCATCGAACCATCCCATTCTTCTCGGACGTCCTGTTGTCGCACCGAACTCACCGCCGTCGCCGCCGCGTCTTCTTAACTCGTCTGCCTCGTCTCCGAAGATCTCGCTGACGAATGCGCCTGCGCCGACTGCGCTGGAGTAAGCCTTAACGACTGTTGTGATGTTCTTGATCTCGTACGGCGGAATGCCTGCGCCGATCGCGCCGTATGCAGCCAATGTGGAGGAAGATGTAACCATCGGATAGATACCGTGATCCGGATCCTTTAAGGAACCGAGCTGGCCCTCTAAAAGGACATTCTTTCCTGCCTTGATCGCATCGCGAAGGTATTTGGATGTGTCGCATACATACGGAGCGACCATCTCCTTGTACTCCATAAGTGTATTGAAGATCTCCTTCGGATCAAGGGCCGGCTGATGATATAAATGCTCTAACATCACATTTTTCAGTGTGCAGACGTTTTCGATCTTATCCATCAGTTCCTTCTCGTCACCGAATAACTCGTTGACCTGAAAACCGATCTTTGCGTATTTATCAGAATAGAACGGAGCAATTCCGGACTTTGTGGAGCCGAAAGACTTACCTGCCAGACGCGCTTCCTCATAAGTATCAAATAAAATGTGGTACGGCATTAAGATCTGTGCTCTGTCGGACACGAGGATCTTCGGCATCGGAACACCCTGGCTTGTCAGGTCGTTTAACTCTTTTACAAGGAACGGGATGTTTAATGCCACGCCGTTTCCGATGATGCTTGTCGTATGATTGTAGAAAACACCGGACGGAAGCAGGTGAAGGGCAAATTTTCCGTAATTGTTGATAATTGTGTGACCAGCGTTGCTGCCGCCCTGGAAACGGACAATAATGTCGGATTCCTTTGCCAGCATATCTGTGATTTTGCCTTTTCCCTCGTCGCCCCAGTTGGCGCCTACGATTGCTCTAACCATGTTCTAATATCCTCCTTTGGACGTTCAAACGGAATGCACTTTGCGCATCCCGGCGTCTTACGCAGTTGTAGCTGTCATATTCATGACACTTTCATAGTTTACAACAAAAGTCTCCATAAGTAAAGTCAATATTTATTATGAAGTCCATAATAGCAGCTTATGCATTACTATACACGGCCGGATCCGTCACCCCCGACGTTCCCTCAGCACTTCTAAAAACCGCTCTCCCGCCGGTGAGATCGGTACCTTCCGGTCCGTCACGACGCAGATCTCGCGCTCCGGCATCATCTCCCGGAAGGCAAGCTCAAAGAGTTCTCCGCTCTCGATCTTCTCCTTCGCGAATTCCTCCATCACGCAGCCGATCCCCATGTTCCGGATCGCGAACTGGACGATCATATCACTGGTGGCGAGCTCAAACTCCGGTTCCAGGACGATCCCGCGCTTTTCCAGGAAGCGGTCCATGAACTTTCTCGTACTCGTATCCTTTTCAAGGAAAATACAGGGCAGATGCTCCAGTTCCCCGTACTCCATCCGCTTTCCCTTCAGCGTCCAGAACTTGTTTCCGGCGACAAAGGTATTCCGGATCTTCTTCACCTCAAAGGCTTCCACCTCCGGTCTCGCGTCAAACGGCGTGCTCACAACGCCGAAATCGATCTTTCCCTCGTACAGAGACTCGATCGTCTCCGGCGTCGGCGCATTGGAGACCATGACCTTGATATTCGGATATCGCTCGTGGAAGGTCTCCAGATACGGAAGCAGGTAGAACTGCAGCGTCATATCGCTCGCGCCGATCCGCACCTCTCCCATGTCCATATCCACGAGGCGCTTTAACATCTCCTCGCCGTCCAGGATGTTTTCCATCCCGCGCTCCACATAAGGATACAGGAGTTTTCCCTCCGTGGTCAGTTTTACGCCTTTCTGGGTCCGCAGGAAAAGTTTTGTGTTCAACGCCTTCTCCAGCTGTTTGACCGCCTGGCTCGCCGCAGGCTGGGAAATGCAGAGCGCCTCTGCTGCAGCGGTAATGCTGCCGAGGCGCCCTACATAATAAAATACTTTATAATATTCTGTACTGATGCTGCTCGCATGTTCCATTATACATTGATCTCCGCTTTTACTCCGAGAAGATCCGCATTTTCCTTTAAGATCGGGCGGACAACCTCATCAAGGAACTCATCAACCTGTCTCGGTGCGCGGCCGACATACTTCTTCGGATCCATAGTCTTCTTTAACTCGTCGAGGCTTAAATTGAAGGACGGATCTGCAGCGATAAGCTCTAAGAGATTGTTGTCCTTTCCTTCCACTTTGACGTTCTTTCCTGCCTCCATGGAGAGCTCACGGATGCGCTCATGGAGTTCCTGTCTGTCTCCGCCGGCTTTTACCGCATCCATCATGATATTCTCGGTCGCCATAAACGGAAGCTCTGCCATTAAGTGTTTCTCGATCACCTTCGGATATACCACAAGACCGTCGACAACGTTTAAGTAGAGGTCCAGGATGCCGTCGATCGCTAAGAATCCTTCCGGAATGGAAAGGCGCTTGTTCGCAGAGTCATCAAGGGTACGCTCAAACCACTGGGTGGAAGCGACGAGCATCGGGTTCATCATATCGGACATCACATAGTTCGCTAAGGAAGCGATACGCTCACTTCTCATCGGGTTTCTCTTGTATGCCATAGCGGAGGAACCGATCTGGTTCTTCTCAAACGGCTCTTCCACTTCTTTTAAGTGCTGGAGAAGGCGGATATCATTGGAGAATTTGTGGGCGCTCTGCGCGATCCCGGCAAGAACAGAGAGCACACGGCTGTCGATCTTTCTGGAATACGTCTGTCCAGATACCGGGAAGCACTGGGAGAATCCCATCTTCGCAGCGATCCGTCTGTCCGCCTCGCGGCACTTCTCATGATCCCCGTCAAAGAGTTCCAGGAAGCTTGCCTGGGTTCCTGTCGTTCCCTTGGAGCCAAGTAATTTCATGGAACCGATCACATGGTCAAGGTCCTCAAGGTCAAGGCAGAGTTCCTGCAGCCATAAGGTCGCACGCTTTCCGACCGTTGTCGGCTGCGCCGGCTGGAAGTGTGTGAAGGCCAGTGTCGGAAGTTCTTTATATTTATCCGCAAAGTCGGAAAGTTCTTTCATCACGTTGATGAGTTTCTTTCTGACGAGCTTTAACGCCTCTGTCATAAGAATGATGTCTGTATTGTCGCCGACGTAGCAGGAAGTTGCACCCAGATGGATGATCCCCTTTGCCTTCGGGCACTGGAGTCCGTAAGCGTATACATGGGACATGACATCATGGCGGACAAGCTTCTCTCTCGCTTTTGCTTCCTCGAAGTTGATATCCTCCGCATGGGCTTTTAACTCTTCGATCTGCTCATCTGTGATCGGAAGACCGAGTTCTTTTTCTGTCTCAGCTAATGCGATCCATAATTTTCTCCATGTGCGGAATTTCTTCTCCGGAGAGAAAATGTACTGCATTTCCCTGCTTGCGTATCGCTCAGAGAGCGGGCTCTGGTATCTGTCGTTCATGACAAAATCCTCTTTTCTAATTCAATGTTTTTCTAATTCAATATATTTTCACGAATTCTCCGCCAACTGCGGAGCTTTGTGGAACGTTGAATTTCCCTGATTATTTTTCGTAACTTCCGCGGATGTCTTCTTCCGGCGGATCCACCGGATACTCTCCGGAGAAGCAGGCCGTACAGATCGGAAGTCCGTTTGCCATTTCACTTAAGCGCTCCATCTTTAAGTAGGCTAAAGAATCTGCTCCGATCACCTTGCAGATCTCATCCACGGTACGGTTGTGGGCGATCAGCTGTTCGCTGGACGGAATATCGGTTCCGAAGTAGCACGGGTAAAGGAACGGCGGCGCGGAGATCCGCATATGGACTTCCTTCGCTCCTGCCTCACGCAGCATATCCACGATCAGGTTGCTGGTCGTTCCGCGGACGATAGAGTCGTCGATCATAACGACGCGCTTTCCTTCCACGGCCTCTTTTAAGACGTTCAGTTTGATCCGGACCGCAGACTCACGGCTGCTCTGTCCCGGTTTGATGAAAGTTCTTCCGACATAGGAGTTCTTTACGAACGCCATCGCATACGGGATTCCGGATTCCATGGAATATCCGAGGGCGGCAGCATTTCCGGACTCCGGAACGCCGACAACAATATCTGCGTCCACCGGGGAATCCTTTGCAAGGCAGCGGCCCGCATAGATCCTGGAGTGGTAGACGCCGACGCCGTCAAAGACGCTGTCAGGTCTCGCAAAGTAAATATATTCAAAAATACATCTCGCCTCTTTTTTCGGGTCATGCATCGCGAGGTTGGACTTGATGCCATCCTTATTGATCGTCACGATCTCGCCCGGAAGCACGTCGCGGACAAAGGTAGCACCGATCGTGTCAAGCGCACATGTCTCGGAGGTCAGGATATAGGCATTATCGCGCTTTCCGATACAGAGCGGTTTGAATCCCTGCGGATCGCGGGCGCCGATCAGCTTTCTCGGGCTGGAGATCACAAGGGAGTAGGCACCCTTGATCTTCTTCATCGCGTTTGCCACGGCTTCCTCAGCGGTTCCCACCTTGCAGCGCTCTCTCGCGATGTGGTAGGCGATGACCTCGGAGTCGATCGTGGTCTGGAAAATCGCTCCGTCGTAAGCGAGCTCTCTGCGGAGCTCCGGCGCATTGACAAGGTTTCCGTTGTGCGCCAGCGCTAAAGTTCCCTTCACATAGTTTAAAACGAGCGGCTGGGTATTCTCGATCGTACTGCTCCCGGCCGTGGAATACCGGACATGACCGACACCGATATTTCCCTTTAATTTTTCCAGTTTCTCTGACGTGAAGACTTCGTTGCAGAGTCCCATCCCCTTACAGGCATTGACAACACCTTTCGGTCCGTATGTATCGCTCACCGCGATTCCGCAGCTCTCCTGTCCGCGGTGCTGTAAAGCGAACAATCCGTAGTAAATGGTAGACGCAACATCATTTCCGTCCAGATCGTACATTCCGAAAACGCCGCACTCCTCGTGCAGCTCATCTGTTCCCCAGTCTAAAGTAAGTGATTTCTCCATAAATGCTTTTCATCCTCTGATTTATAAGTTTTTGCGATAAAACAGCAGTGTTTCAGTAGAAATTATAATACATACCATATGGAAAATCAAGAAAAAGTTCAGTTTCCGGGCGTCCTGCGTACTTCTTTGTGAAACCAGAACAAATTTCCGGCTCCTTTTTCGATCCCGATACCATAAATTTCCCCTTCCGTCTCAGAGACAGATTCCCCGGAGTGTCCCGCCTCCAGCTCCGGCACCAGGAAGGTCTTCTCCGTCATCCCGGATCTCGCATACGAGTATGCGAACCAGAGAAGCTCCAGCAGCAAAAGGATCCTTGCAGTCTTTACGGCGGCTTTTCTTATCTTTTCCCTTCGGTATCCGTGTCTCCACGGATGGTATGGACGATACAGATAGCGGATAGCGTTCCCTCCTTTCAGGATTTTTTAGGGTTCGTTTTCACAGTTTAACGGTTTCCTATGTAGTTTTTCAATATGCATTCTTATTATATCTTTTTTCCCGCATTTTCTCAACTGAAAAATGGCCCGCAGGATCATACTGCGGTATTTCACATTCCTGCACACGGGCGGGAATTTTCCGGCCGGAAAATGCCGCATGATACCGTCGCATTGGTTCCCGACATGCCGGTCCGGAATGCAGGGCATCGGCAGAAACATGTTGCAGCACACGGGCATGGGACGCTCGTGTACTGCAACGGTTTCGCGTTCCCTCTTAGTCTGCCCGGGTTGTCTCCCGCGCGCTGCTCTCCGCTCCCGCCGCGGTGGTCCCCGACATGCCGGTCACATCGTCCGTCAGGTTATTGATGCCGTCTCCCACATCATCTACCATGTCCCTCAGGACTCCTCCGCTCTCGCCGGCCGTCTGGGACGGGGCGTTCGTACTCTGGTTCGTTCCATCGGTCCGGCTCTCCATGGTCGTTCCCGCTCCGGCGCTTCCCGTATCCGGAGCCGTGGTCATATTATTTCCGTTCTTTCTTCCGCATGCTGTCATGACGGTCACGGTCATCACAAGAAGCACACATACTCTGATCCATCTGATTTTTCCCATAAAAAACAATCTCCTTTCTACGGCTATTATGTGCCATAGAAAGGAGAAGTATTTTGGAAAAAAATGGATATCAACCGATCACGTCGGACATATCATAAAGTCCTGCCGGTTTTCCTGCGAGGAATTTCGCAGCCTCCACAGCGCCCTTTGCGAAGATCTCGCGGGAGTAAGCGGTGTGTGTGAAGGTGATGACTTCATCGCGGCCTGCGAACATGATATCATGCTCGCCGACGATGGTGCCACCGCGCATAGCCTGGATCCCGATCTCCTTCGGATCTCTTGCGACACGCTCGGAGGAACGGTCATATTTATAGTGGTAGGTATTGTCAAGACTCTCATTGATAGCGTCTGCAAGAGCGATGGCTGTTCCGCTCGGCGCGTCGATCTTACGGTTGTGGTGCTTCTCCAGGATCTCGATATCAAATCCTGCTGCCGCAAGGACCGGGGCAACCTCTTTTAATGTCTTCATGAGAAGATTGATCCCGATGGACATATTTGCAGAGCGAAGGACTGCGTCCACTTTGCTCGCCTCTTTTACATGGTTTAACTGATCCTCAGAAAGTCCTGTGGTACATAAAACGACCGGAACCTTCTTCTCCTCACAGTAATCCAGGAGTCCGTCAACCGCTTTCGCTGTGGAGAAGTCGATGATGACATCGGCCTCCGGGCACTCAGCGAGAGATTTGAATACCGGATATCCTGCGTAAGTTTCTGTGTTCATATCCACGCCTGCGACGATCTCGATCGCGTCATCCTTTGAGATAATATCCGTGATCACATGTCCCATCACACCGTGGCATCCATTCATAATTGCTCTGATCATTGTTTTCTCCTCATCTGAAACCGACCGGCAGTGCGCCGCCATGCTGCAGCTCCGCCGCGGCTTTTTTCCTATCGTTTCCTACAGGATACCGAAATCCTGCATTGCCTTCTTTAATACTTCCTGGTGCTGCGGCTCCATCACTGTAAGCGGAAGTCTCGGCTCGCCTACGTTCTTGCCCATTAAGTTAAGCGCAGCTTTTACCGGAATCGGATTTACTTCGGAGAACAGGGCCTCGATCAGCGGCATTGCCTTTAACTGAATGCGTCTGCTGGCCTCGATATTGCCCTTGAAGAACTCTGCGCACATGTCATGTGTCTGCTTCGGAGCCACGTTGGAGAGAACGGAAATCACGCCCTTTCCGCCGAGAGCCAACATCGGAACGACCTGGTCATCGTTTCCGGAGTATACATCCACATAGCCGCCGGAGAGCTGAAGGATCTTCGCTGCTGCGGAGAAGTTTCCACTCGCTTCCTTGACACCCACAATATTCTCCACATGCCTGCAGAGATCAACGATGGTCTCCGGTGCGATATTCACGCCTGTACGGCTCGGTACGTTGTAGAGGATCGCCGGGATCTTGATGGAGTTTGCGATCTTTGTGAAATGTGCCTTTAAGCCATTCTGTGTCGCTTTATTGTAGTACGGGGAGACTAACAGGACACCGTCCGCACCAGCTTCCTCAGCCTCAACGGAAAGTTCAACCGCTGTCTGCGTACAATTGGATCCTGTTCCGGCAACGACCGGAATCCTTCCGTTTACGACTTCGCATACGAAACGGATCACCTGGATGTGCTCCTCCTCGGATGTTGTCGCGGACTCGCCTGTGGTTCCCATCGCTACGATACAATCAGTTCCGCCTGCGATCTGTTCCTCGATCAGGCTTTCCAGTACCTCATAATTTACTGATCCATTTTCCTTAAATGGCGTTACAAGTGCTACGCCGGCTCCTTCAAAAATAGCCATACTGCGTCCTCCTCTTTATTTGTATAAATGAAATTGTCCAAAAAAGAAAGGAGCTGAAATCAAATAAGATGTCAGCTCCTGGATCTTCCAGATTAAGCAGCCCTCCATCTTTTTCTAAAGATGACAGTCATACGATTCTTCACCGCATGCCCAGAAACGGGAACCCTAGGGACTTATTTTCCTGTCTCTTCGGCGCCCTCCCCTTTTCTCCGACAGCCATTTCCCTTTATCTGCCGGTCTACTCATGTCAGGCGCGACCTCTACTTATCATTTATGGTATCATCATTCCTGATGATTGTCAACGTCAATGTTTTCCATCCGTGAAATATCGGTTACATATTCTTCAATACCTTCCGGACACACGCGCCCGGTCATGACCAGCTCAGTCTCCTCATCTCTTGACTCAAGAAAACTCTGGAATTCTTCCTTCGAGATAATTCCCTGATCCACGATTCCAAGGATCTCATCCAGAATCAGAACATCACATTCACCGGTCGTCATCACCTTTCTTGCGAAATTGAAGCCGTTTCGCATGTTCATCAGTTCCTCGTGCTTCTGCTCCTCCGGAAGGTCCTCAAACCGTTCCTTTGAATGTTCGAAGCAGAAAAATTTCAGATCCGGCTCCAGACGTTTTAAAACGTCCGCCGCTTCCTCTCCGATCATTCCTTTCAGGAACTGTACCATAATGACCCTTTTTCCGCGGAAAACGCCCATCATCGCGTATCCCAATGCCGATGCGGATTTTCCGTATCCCGGTCCGCAGATCACACGGACTCTGTCACTTGCCATGATCATTCCCTCACTTTGTGTATACCGTTAGCTGAAGCTTTTTAAGGCTTCTATTATGCTATATTATCACATCTCTATCCTGTTTGCAAGAGGTTTGCCTGTCTGTCAAAGTTGCCCTCCCTGATGTCTTTAATATGTATTTCTACGACTCCGCATGATCCGCACATTCAAGCTTACTGACGGAGACTTCATAGGCCACACGCTTCTCGCACTCCGTCTCGCTGACCTTTTTCGTGTACTCCCTGCTCTGGACACGGCCCCAGATGAGGATCCTTGTTCCGACGCCAAATCCTGAGGCGTATCTGGCATTGCGGCCCCAGGCGATGCATGGGATATAGTCTGACTTGCCATACGGGCGGTTCACTGCTACTAAAAGGTCTGCGATCTCCCTTCCTAATGGCGTCTTCCGGTAGACCGGTTCTTTACAGATATATCCGTCCAGAAAGATCTGGTTCGTTTTCGTGTAGTCCGTGAACTCCTCCATAAAGCGGACCTCTCTGACAAACACGGACAATACCAGACGGTTCTTCGTCCCCTCGTGGCGGTTGTAGGACCGGAACTGACCGGAGGCCTCCATGGTGCAGCCCTGGTAATCCTTCGTCACATCGATCAGACGCTCTGATATCATAAGCGGAATAATGTCCGCCTGCTCACTCAAACGGTTCACGAGAAGATCCACAAGATAAAAGCCCTCCCCAAACACGGCATGGCTGAATGTGAATCC
>OIXA01005749.1_pt1 | contig 10856 bp, 6 predicted proteins | sample 1587721 | NCBI WGS metagenome assembly OIXA01 (sample SAMEA3888900, study PRJEB22519) | human gut metagenome | biome: human gut; feature: human-associated habitat; material: faeces | place: Denmark | collected 2013 | reverse complement strand
CAATTGATATTCTTCTTCTTTTCCTTTTTCTTCTTCTCTTTTTTGAGAAAACGCCTGAACGTGACCGCTCAGGCGTCTGGACATGCGGGGAAATCCGAAGGGTTTCGATAAGGTTGAACGTTTTGGGAGAGGAGGGGGCGCGGCAGTTTTTGGGGGAGGGGAGGGAGACGTGAGCCCCTCTTTTCCAGAAAGGCTCTCCTTCCCCTCCCCCAATGCAGTTTCTAGAACCCTACCGCGTCGCGGACCATGCCGCGGAAGCGGGCGAAGAAATACTGGCTGTCGATGGGGCCGGGGCAGGCCTCGGGGTGGTGCTGCACGGCGAGGATGGGCTTGGTCTTGTGGGCAAAACCTTCCAGCGTGCCGTCGTTCAGGTTTACGTGCGTGACGACCACATCGGAAACGTTGTCGATATCCACACAGAAACCGTGGTTCTGGGAAGAGATGTATACGCGCCCCGTTGCCAGGTCCTTAACAGGATGGTTACCGCCTCTGTGTCCGTATTTCATTTTATAAGTATCTGCTCCTGTTGCCAGCGCCATAAGCTGATGTCCCAGACAGATGGCAAAGATAGGAATATCTGTATCGTAGAGCTTGCGAATCTCAGCAATGATCTCTGTACATTCCTTAGGATCTCCAGGTCCATTGGAAAGCATGATACCGTCAGGCGCTGCGGCAATGATTTCCTCTGCTTTGGTCTGTGCAGGATATACTGTTACGTCACATCCTCTGGACTTTAAGGAATAAGCAATATTAGCCTTGGTTCCAAGATCCAGCAGGGCGACCTTCTTACCCTTACCGTTAAGCTCTTTTACAAGAGAGGGCTTCTTCTCGCGAACTCCTTCTGCAAAAGCTGTTGCATCGAACTTCGCACTTCCTGAAATAGCACCGTTCTCTGTCAGGCTCTGTGAACCCTTCACTTCATATACATGGTCACATGTAACCTTCTCAACTACCTTACCAGTGGTATAAGCTTTTAATCTTGGAAGAATCTCATCAAAATTATAGTTCTCATTCGTGGTAATCATGCCATTCATTGTGCCCTTTTCACGAAGAATCTTAGTCAAGGCTCTCGTATCAATGCCTGCGATACCAGGAACTCCGTTCTCCTCAAGGAACTGCTGGATGGAAATATCTGCCCTGAAATTGCTGTAATTTCTTGACAGTTCTCTGACAATGAATCCGTCCGGCCATGGCTTGCGTGACTCCATATCATCCTTGCAGATTCCATAGTTGCCGATCAGTGGATAAGTCATGCAGACTGCCTGCCCCGCATAGGAAGGATCTGTCAAGACCTCAAGATAACCTGCCATAGAAGTATTGAACACAATCTCACTAATTACTTCTTTGTCTGCACCTATATGAGTTCCCTCAAACACAGTGCCATCTTCCAATATTAAAAATGCCTTCATCTCTTTACCGCGCCTTTCTAATATAATAATAATGTACCTTTTGCATAATCGTCTAATTATATCACAAGAGCCCCCAGCATTCAAGGGATTCTGCACTGGTAAAAGGTACGAAAAAATGTATATTTTTGCACTTTTGATGGAATAAACATACAAAAAGAGTGAACTTGTCAGCCAAGTCCACTCTTTTCCTGTTTATCCAATCCCAATTGCAGTCCATGCATCTGATGGGATAAGTCCAATATAAGTCTTGCCAGGATTCAACTTAATCTCCTGGCCTGTATAGTCATAATATTTCGTAATGGCAGTCTCACCATTCTTATACCAGGTAATAGGAATAACCTGTCCATCTGTAAAATAATATCCTGTTGCCGTAGTACTTGGCATATATCCAATTGCGTTATAAATCAGATATCCATGTGCATCCAGCTGTGAAAAAGAAGTCTCCTGCAGAATAACATTCTTAAATGTCAATGCCTGTCCATCCTCTCCATCTGTATGAAGGGAACCATACTCATAATAATCATAAGTCATTGTGTTGGCATTGTATTTTAACATGGATTTGTTATGTGGGAAAGCAGGAGTCAGATTAATCTGAGTCGCTGATGCCACACCTACTCCACCGTATGTTGTACTAAGCAATGTCTCCACAGGATTAAAGAGGAAATGAGACTCTCTTTCTCTTGTAGATAGATACATCGGTGTATAATTCTTGGAATAGCCTGCTACTGCGATACGGTTATTTACTTCACCTGTTGTAACATACTCTGTAAATTCCCTCTTCTTACCGTTAGGGATTCTTGCAAATCCGGCACTGAGATTATCTGACCAGGGTTTAGCAAGCCACTCATTGATATAGTAAGGACCACCATCATGTACGCAGATTGCATTATATTCACCTGCTAAAATAACATTAGTTGGTCTGATGCTGCGGATGCTTCCAATCGTAGGAACTGAATTGTAATCCTTGTAAATGCACATCAGTCTGGTGATGCGGTCATTTGCAGTAGAGTTCATCATCTCATATACAATATCTGCTTCGGCTGTACCGAAATGCTTCAATGCAACCTTCTCATTATCTACCATGACTGCAATAGGTCTCTGATCCTTGAGACTTGCACTGATAGGCAGACCGGTAAGCTCTGATGTATACACTTCGCCTGCTGCCTGCACCTGTATAGGCTCTGCCATTAAAGCTGCTGCCATTGCAACTGCTGACGCAATGCACAGGAATTTCTTTGCCAAATTCTTAACTTTCATCTTCTGAATTCTCCTTTTCTCAAAATAGCACCATATAGTATACCCTTTTTTGCTGCATTAATCCATAGTATATATTCACATATTTTATTCCCTGTAATTGTGACAATAGAGAAAAGGAGACCTCCATTAATATAAAATCAGATATTCCTGATTCGTATCTGCCTGTATCGTCACTGTTCCTATCTCACTGACAGGCGACGCATTGAGCAGCTGATAAGCATTCTGTGCTTCCCTGCCAAAGACATAGGCAATGCTTTGTGCCTTAGCGGCTGATAAAGCCACATTGATTACTGCTTTATCAAGAACTGATGCCTTTTTATTCTTCTGTATATAAAAAGCATCAAAATCTGCGGAGAATTTCTGTATACTGCGCAGCTTGACATTCAGATCCATCTCTCCCTCCCATGAAGCTATTGCTTCTGCATCTACAGTCACTGCAATATTCTCAATATAGAAATTATAAGCTGCCTGAGTCTGCTTCATCTTCTCTACCGCAGACTCAGGAATCACAAGCTGTGCCTGTGCCACAGAAGCTGCTGCAGTTGAATTATTCTGACTCTCACCACTGCTGCTCTCCTGTCCTGATGACTGTCCGGGTGCAGACGGTTGCTGGGGAGTAGACGGCTCAACCGGTACATCAGGCTCGGAAGGCTCTGTCGGAGTCTGCTCTGCTTTCTTTACCTCAGCAGCTGTCTTGCCACTCTTCACAGCTGTTATGCCATCATAATAGACTGTGCCTTTTACCATATTGTCTGCATCTATAGCTGCGCTTCCTGCGATTGCATTCACCCACAGTCCTATAGAAGTAATATTGCTCTTGTCGTTCTCCAGTCCGCCTGCAGGATTGCCTGCAATATCTCTTGCCACGAACAGCGCAAAAGGAATCGTTACAAGAACAGGCTCTGTTCCGGCATTGCAGTAATCTTCATTCAGATTCATATAATATTCATATACATTGCCGCCTGCTGTTATCTGAATGACTGTCTTCTGCTGCTTTCCATCCGGCACTGTCCAGAACTGCAGAGCATCACAGTCTTCCCAGCTTACTTCCTTAGAGATCGTAGCCCCTGCCCATCCATCCGAGGTCTCTGCGTACTCGAACTTCATGACATATTCGCCTTCATAGCTGTAATCCCTGGATAAGCTGATCGTAATGCTGCTGCCTGTTGCCTTATTCGTAGCCCAGTTCTTGGTCAGCATCGTGTCCACACCATAGTAGTTCTCGAATCCGTCAATCTCATAAGGGTCCTGCTCAGGCTGCGGAATATTGAAGGTAGCGCGGATTGTATCAGCCACTGTATTATTGATATATAAGCTGATCGTACCAACTGCCTCTCCAAGCGCTGTCAGGGAATCCTGCTCAAGCTGTGCAGTCGCATAGCCATCTGCAATCTGTGCCTGCAGTGTGATCTCCCTGTCTTTTCCGGAAAGGACAAAGGTAACCTGATCATCAGCAGTCACACCACTTATTCTTGCAGACAGTAAGGTCGCATCCAGGATTCTGCTGCCTGCAACCGGAGCTACGATATATCCGCTCTGCGTTGCTGCCGGTTTTGCCTGGATGCTTACAGACTTCATCTGCTCCAGAGCATCCTTCTGATTTACGGCAAAGATGCTGTTGTTCTGGTTGAAGAATCTGATAAACGGATCCATCATTTCATGGCCATGCTTCGCACCATCTTCTTTTACAGATTTTACATAAGGGGTATAGAAGCCGTCCTTCTCGCCAAAATTAGCCCATACCAGATAATAGGATGCATTGCTGCCTTTTACTGCATCCAGAATCTCCTGATGCCAGTCCGGTCTTGTATTCTCTGACTTGAGCAATGCAGTCTGGTTATCTCCCTCTGCAACATCATGAGCGGTTCCTGTCTCTGTAACTGCTACCAGCTTGCCATGCGCCTGGGCAAAATCATACACAATCTGCAGCTCCTTCGTAAAGTTAGTCACAAAAGAATCTCCCTGCTGTGGATTTCTGTGATACATATCAAATCCCACCATATCAACATATCCGTCTCCAGGATAACGTGAAGCATATTCTTCTACAGAAGCAGCTTCCGAGCCTGGTCCGTATACATACAGGAAATTATGTACATTCTTCTCGTCTCTGAGATATTCTACTGTGTACTTGTAGACGCTCTTATAGGTCTGCTCATCACAGAAGGCTGCGCCCCACCAGAACCAGCTTCCTGTATTCTCATGGAATGGTCTGAACAGAACTGCGCCATCTACCTGATGTGCATAGTCAGCTACCATGTCCAGATAAGCACGGAAGGCTTCATTGTATGCTCCTCCGGGCAAAATCTGATTCATCACATCACCTGTCAGAAGATTGGGTGTATAACCGCTGAAGTTATAGCCTGCATAGCTGACACCTGTGTCATTTCCCGTTTCGGATACAGTACTGAAATTAGGCATATGCAGTGACAGCGTAGCAATTGCGCCATTTCTGATATTATAATTCGTCAGAGCTGCTGCTGCGATTACATTCTTCTCGATCTGTGTAGAAGCCTGATTGATTCTGGCTGCTACTGTCTCATATACATCATCCAGCCCCTGCATTTCGCTCAGATAGCGGTCTGCAGAATATTCATTTCCTGCAAGTGACAATCCATCCAGCCCGATAATACCAGTATAGGAGCCGACCACATCCATTGTATCTGAGCAGGATAAATCACTGCTTCCTGCCTTATGGCTTGTATTGTTCTGCTGTCCGAATATCACGCTGTCTGTTTTGCCTACAGCCTGCAGATATGCGTATACCTGTCTGACACTGTCTGTTGCCTGACCGTCTGCAAGTGTGATATTCTTCTGGATTTCACTGCTTCCTGCGCCTGTCACAAGAGTATCTCCCTGTATGGAGAGCTTCATATCCTGTCCTGTTATCTCTTCTGTAGCATCCACATAGATATCCTCTTCCTGTTTAGTTTCTGACATAAGTGTCACATTATCAAGATATACCATTCCCTGATAATCTGTCTCACTGCCGATAAGACCTATTGTGAAGCCATTCTCAATATTCTTCGTATCATAGCTCATGGAAAAATGCACCACCTTAAAACCATCTGCATAGTCCTCTGCATTATCAAAATTGATAGAGGCATTGATATCAATTCCGCTGTCTGCGAACAGCTTGACCTTGAAGCTGCCCTTTGTCATCAAAGCAGGATCATAGATAAAATCAAAAGCGATCTTATTGGCATCCTTTACCTCGAAATCATCGTCCCAATAGGAGGACTTGATCTCACTCCATGTAGATTTCACATCCTTGGAATAATCCACCTGCATGGCCAGTGCCTGATACTGCCCGCTCCAGTCCAGACTGTTCTGCCCCTGATTGTCCCATACGCCGTCATAATACCAGTCATTGATATTCTCATCAAAACTCCAGCTTGCAAGGACATTCTCCTGTACGGGCTTATCCGGTTTCTCCTGTGCTCCATTCTCAAGAGTCACATTGCCATAATAGACAGAGCCAGTATAGTTACACATCCAGCCTGCAAGCTTTACTGTGAATTCTGCCAGATAATCCTGTGTTATTTCATCACCAAAGGAAAATGACACATGTGCTTTTCTATATAATTTACCATCGATCTCTACTTCCCGTGTAAAATCACCGCTTCCAAGCTCAGGAATCACATCATTCTGTGTCCAGCTCCAGCCGCTGCCGAGTCTGGCAATTCCCTGAACCTTAATAAGTCCCTCATATTCTGCATTCTCTGCCGGAATATACAGATCAAAGGAAACCTTCGTGCCACTGTTGAGCGACGTGTCTGTGGAAAGCCCCAGCTGATTCTCGCCCTTGTCATCCCAGCTGCTTGTATCATCAAAAGCAAGCTCCTGTCCATAAAATTGCTGCAGCTGTGTCTCTTCTACGTCAGCTGCCATGGCTACAGGCTCTTCCTCTGTAAGCTCAGTCATTTCTTCCTCTGTGACTTCCTCTGTGACCTCTTCTGTGGCTTCCTGTGTTGTTTCCTCCTGTGAAGCCTCATCCTCGCCGGCTGCTTCTTCGGTTGTGGATTCTGTTGTTTCCTCTGTCTCCTTCTCTACAGTAGTCTCCTTCGTCTGTACCGTAGCTTCCTCTACTTCCTCATTCTCCTGCTCTTCTTCCTCTGCAGCAGCTGATTCTGTAAATGTCTCTTCTGTGTTCTCCCCTTCTACAACATTCTCCTGTGATACTTCTTCTGCATAGACCATGCCGCCTGCCATGTTGCAGGATGATATTGCCAGAATTCCAGCCATACCAATAGAAAGCATCTTTACAACCTGTTTTCTCTTCACGTTCCTACCTCCCTGTATATTCTGTCTGTTCATCCGTACTGCATTTTGCAGTACGCAGAATAAATTAATTTTAGCTAATTTAATTATTTTTAGCTTGTTAATTTATTTCTTATTTAAGTTTACATATAAATTATACAAATAGTTCATTTGAACGTCAATTATGAAAAATAAAATAGCCGTTTTGCACATTTTTTAACTCTTTTAATTTATCATTTGGCATTTTAAACCGTAATATTTACTAATTTTTAACCTTTTAGTTAATTCTAAATGACATAAAAAAAGATCCTACTGTATCAAATACAATAGAATCTTTCATTTAAATTAGTCCAAATGTGAATACGGAATAAATGGTTCAGGAGCTCCATCATGTTCTCTGAGTGCCTTCTCCATCCAGATCATATCGACCCAGTGTCCTGATTTGAAGCCGGAATGATGGAAATGCGCTACCGTCTGGAATCCCATTCTCTCATGAAACTTCTCACTGTCTGGATATGGATATGCAATACATGCACAGAGATTATATACATTCTGTGCATATAGGATCTTCTCAAGCTCTGTATATAAAAGCCTGCCCACACCCTGTCTGTGTACTCCGTCCTTCACATATACTGACAATTCCACTGACCAGTCATATGCCTCTCTGGACTTGAATGCAGAAGCATAGGCGTATCCCAGCAGCTCACCGTCTTCATTCTGTGCCACCAGATAAGGATACCGTTGCAGTGTGTGTGCAATCCTGCCCGCAAACTCCTGCACAGATGGTGTCACATACTCAAAGGACACATCTGTATGCTCTACATAGGGTCTGTATATTTCCAATAACTCTGCCGCATCTTCAACGGATGCTTCTCTCACTGATACCATAACCTAATTCATGCTCCTTATCTGGGCGAACAGATCCAAGTCACTCTGTGTAAGCTTCATATTGGTGTTATATTCTCTGCCATCAGCGCTGGTGACTTTCACTTCAATAATGGTATCCACACCGATTCCATCCCTGCCTACTGCCTGACAAAAGGGCATGAACTTGGGATGATTTCTGTTAAAAGTATCCCATGCATTCTTAATCTTCATGACGCTTCCGAAATCTATCATTATTCTTCTCCACTCCGTTATGCTAAATATACAACATCTTCATCTTTCAGATTCGTATCTTCCATGGCGGCTTTTGCCTCGTCTTCCTGATAACGATTAATATAAAAGGAAAACTTCTTCTGGCTTTCAAATAAGCCCTTCTTCCTGTTACGTACTTTATCTACCTTGATCAGATAAGATACTCCATGCTTCAGGAAAGTCTTCTCAATCGCATTTTTAATCTCTTCTTCATATGTTTCAACAAAAGCGATCTCTCTTCCATTATTCTTTTCCGCCATTATGTACATCCTTCTTTCCGGCAATGATTCAGGAACTATACCTGCCAGAATTACCTCTCATTAACCTTACTTTCAATATTATATCCAAACCATATGTATTTGACAAGATAATTTTATGTAACCATCCGAATTTCATCGCTGTTTCATCAAGAAGAAACCTCAGGCTTTGTTTTAATCCTGAGGTTTCTTATCTGCTTATTTAAAGTACTTCACACCTGACTCAAAGATTTTAAGATCCTGTTCGCCATAGATGTTGATTGCTACGGATTCGCCGCGTCTCTCTACGTGTGCCATCTTGCCCAGGCATCTGCCATCCGGCGAGGTGATACCTTCGATTGCAGCATAAGAGCCGTTTACATTCCACTCTTCATCCATGGAGATATTGCCATTGAAGTCAGCATACTGTGTAGCAACCTGACCATTCGCAAATAATTTGTCAATCCACTCCTTAGGAGCTACGAAACGTCCTTCACCATGGGAAGCCGGTGTTACATAGGTCTTGCCAAGCTCTGCAAGCTGTAACCAAGGGGACTTATTGGATACGACCTTGGTATATACCATCTTGGAGATATGACGGTTAATCGTATTGAAGGTCAATGTAGGAGAATCCTCCTTCTGGCCTGTAATCTCACCATAAGGAACCAGACCTAATTTGATCAGTGCCTGGAATCCGTTACAGATACCAAGTGCCAGACCATCTCTCTCGTTCAACAGCTTCATGACAGCTTCCTTCATCTTCGCATTCTGGAATGCTGTCGCGAAGAACTTCGCACTACCATCCGGTTCATCACCTGCGGAGAATCCACCAGGGAACATGATGATCTGTGCCTGTCCGATAGCCTTCTCGAATTCATCTACAGATTCACGGATATCCTCTGCTGTCATATTGCGGAACACCTTGGTAATGACATTAGCACCCGCACGTTCAAATGCCTTGGCACTGTCATACTCGCAGTTTGTTCCTGGGAATACAGGGATAAATACGGTAGGCTTCGCTACTTTGTTCTTGCAGATATGGATATCAGATGTCTGATACAGTTTAGTTTCAATTGCATCTGTAGCCTTTACTGCCTTAGTAGGGAATACCTTCTCCAGCTTGCTCTTCCATGCATGGAGAGCGTCTTCCTCGCTGACTTTTACATCTTTATATACAAATCCGGCATTTTCAGGAAGAACGGTTGCTACAACACTGTAAGCAATTCCACTTTCTTCCAGTGCTTTCATACCATCTGCGGATACTTCTGCAATCATATTGCCGATTTCATTTGCAAACAGTTCCTTAGCGGATAAAGCATCTGAAAATTCTACACCAAGCTTATTACCAAAGGACATCTTGGCTGCGCTTGCCACAATACCTGCACCATCCAGAGCATAAGCAGCTACGATAGCTCTCTTCTTGATCAATGCGGAGATACCGTCAAAAAGCTTCATGACTTTCTCATATACAGGAATATCGTACTGATCTTTCTCAATACGGAACACAACAAGCTTATCTCCTGCGCTCTTCAACTCTGGTGTAATGATGTCTTTTTCCTTCGCTACATCTACTGCAAAAGACACTAATGTAGGAGGTACATCAATATCGTTGAAGGTTCCTGACATGGAATCCTTACCGCCGATAGAAGGCAGACCGTATCCCATCTGTGCATCATAAGCACCTAACAATGCTGCAAAAGGCTGACTCCAACGCTCAGGATCTTCTGTCATACGTCTGAAGTATTCCTGGAAAGTGAAACGGATCTTGCTGTAATCACCGCCTGCTGCCACGATCTTAACCATAGATTCTGTTACTGCATAGATAGCTCCATGATATGGGCTCCATGAAGACAGATACGGATCAAAGCCATAGCTCATCATGGTAACAACATCTGTCTTACCCTTTAATACAGGGAGCTTCGCTACCATAGTCTGTGTCTCTGTCAGCTGATACTTACCACCATAAGGCATGTATACACTGCCTGCTCCAATAGAGGAGTCGAACATTTCCACAAGACCCTTCTGGGAACATACATTCAAATCATTCAATTCTGCAAGGATTGCTGCTTTTACATCGTCTTTTGCAAGAGCTTCTTCTACAGCAGGAACTGCTACCTTGTTCAGGTAATTGTCTTCCTTAACAGGCATGTCTACGTATACGTTAGTCTCCTGATGAGCACCGTTGGTATCCAGGAAAGCACGGGATAAATTAACAACTTCCTTGCCTCTCCATTTCAGTACCAGTCTTGGCTCTTTGGTTACAACTGCTACTTCAACTGCCTCCAGGTTCTCTTCTGCAGCATAGCCAAGGAAGGTATCTACATCCTTAGGATCAACTACAACTGCCATTCTCTCCTGAGACTCGGAAATAGCCAGTTCTGTTCCGTCAAGACCTGCGTACTTCTTGGGAACCTTATCCATATCAACAACCAGACCATCAGCCAGCTCTCCGATTGCTACAGATACACCGCCTGCACCAAAGTCGTTACATTTCTTGATGATATGGCTGACTTCTTCTCTGCGGAACATTCTCTGGATTTTACGTTCGGTCGGCGCATTA
>OIXA01005747.1_pt1 | contig 10859 bp, 9 predicted proteins | sample 1587721 | NCBI WGS metagenome assembly OIXA01 (sample SAMEA3888900, study PRJEB22519) | human gut metagenome | biome: human gut; feature: human-associated habitat; material: faeces | place: Denmark | collected 2013 | reverse complement strand
CATCGGCTCTGCCGGCAGCTACACCGACAAGGCCAAGCTGTTCGATGTGGTGCTGTCCACCGGTGCGGTGAGCGAGTCCAACTACGCCCGGGTACAGAGCGGCTTCGAGGGGGACATCACCCTGCCCAGCCAGAGCTTGAACGACAAGCTGCGCGCTTCTGCCGCCAAGCAGGGCATTCCCCTCATTGAGGGCAACATCCACTCTTCGGATGTGTTCTACCGCCAGCCCTCCGACGAAAAGCCCACCTACTGGGAAAAGCTGCGGGATGAGCGCGGCTGCCTGTGCGTGGAGATGGAGAGCTTTGCCCTGTTTGCCAACGCACAGGTGCTGGGCAAGCATGCGGCCTGCCTGCTGACCATTTCCGACAGCTTTGTGGCACCGGAGATCACCACGGCCGAGCAGCGCCAGACGAGCTTTACCAACATGATGAAGGTGGCTCTGGGCGCAGAGTACTGAGAAACCCAACCGAAGATCCAGCGCGGTCTGCCTGCAAAAAGGCCGGCCGCGCTGTTTTCGCCCCCAAAAGGAGGAACATTTTATGACGAACCTGACCCTGGAAGAAAAGCAGGAACTGATCCGCATGGCACTGGCTGCCCGCGAAAAGGCTTATGCACCGTATTCCAATTTTATGGTGGGCGCTGCCCTGCGCGCAAAGGACGGACGCATCTACACCGGCTGCAACGTGGAAAATGCGTCCTTTACCCCCACCAGCTGCGCCGAGCGCACGGCCCTGTTCAAGGCCGTGGCCGACGGCGTGACCGAGTTTACGGATATTGCAGTGGTGGGCAGCCGCCGCGGCGAGGTGAACGAACAGATCACCTCGCCCTGCGGGGTGTGTCGTCAGGCATTGTTCGAGTTCGGCGGGCCGGAGCTGAACGTCATTATGGCAAAGACCCCGGAGGATTTCATCGAGCGCAGCATGGACGAACTGCTGCCCTTCGGCTTTGGCCCCTCCAACGTGGCGGGCAACAGCGCCGTGGAAGGAAAGTAACTGTCTTTCTGCGAAAAACAGCGCAAGCAGGGGAAATTTGGTGAATAAGCATTACTTTTTTATAAATTATACAAGGGATTTGTAAAGAATTTGTAATCGGAAATTGCTTGCATCTGTCACTTCCACCCGCTATACTTGAGCCAGTAAATGTGCCAGAGCGCACATTCCATTCATTTGACGCAATTTTTTAAAATAAAAGGAGAGTTTCTTATGAAGATTTCTCGTCGTAACTTTCTGGCTGTGGCCGGTGCTGCTGCCGCTGCCGCTGCTCTGACCGCCTGCGGCGGTTCTTCCGCTTCCTCCACCAGCACTGCTTCCTCCGCAGCTGCCAGCTCTTCCGCCGCTTCCGGCGCAGCAGACGGCGCTGAGAAGATCGCCAAGGTCGCTCTGACCTGCGATACCGGCACGATCGATGATGAGAGCTTCAACCAGGCTTGCTGGGCTGCTGTTTCCAGCTACATGGGCGACAACTGCCAGTACTACATCCCCGATTCCGATGCTTCCGATGAGGATCGTGAGACCATGATCCGTCAGGCTGTCAACGATGGCGCTGATGTTATCGTCTGCGTGGGCTACCTGTACGGTGCCTCTCTGGCATGGGCTGCTGAGCAGTACCCTGACGTCAAGCTCATCGCTATCGATGTGACCCAGGGCGATATCGGCACCGACAGCATCCCCGCCAACTGCTACTGCATCACCTTCAAGGAGGAGCAGGCAGGCTATCTGGCAGGTTACGCCATTGCCAAGGACGGCAAGACCAAGCTGGGCTTCCTGGGCGGCATGGCTGTTCCCGCTGTCATCCGTTACGGCTACGGCTATGTGCAGGGCGCTGACGCTGCTGCTCAGGAGCTGGGCACCAACATCGACATCAACTACTTCTACGGCGGCCAGTTCTACGGCGATGCCAACATCACCTCCCGTATGGAGGGCTGGTATGCCAACGGCACCCAGATCGTCTTTGCCTGCGGCGGCGGCATCTACACTTCCGCTGTCGAGGCTGCTCTGAAGAACAACGGCTACGTTGTTGGCGTTGACGTTGACCAGAACTACATCGGCGCGAACGGCGTGGAAAAGGACGGCTACGCTTACAACCCGTTCATCACCTCTGCTATGAAGGGTCTGTCTGAGTCTGTCAGCACCGCTCTGGGCGACATCGAGGCCGGCGAGTGGAGCAGCATCGCTGCCACCAACGGCAATTTCGGTCTGGAGGACGGCGACTACGTTGGTCTGCCCACTGCTGATGACAGCTGGAACTTCAAGACCTTCACTAAGGACGAGTACGAGACCCTGAAGAGCAAGATCGCTTCCGGCGAGCTCGTTGTGGACAACAGCTCCGACGACGCTACCAAGCCCACCGTCAGCGAGTTCACCAAGGTCAACTATATCCAGTAATCGCTTTCCCGGAATTACTCCCGTAATAGGGGCGGGGTGCTCATGCAGGGGCACCCCGCCCTTTTTGTATGCCTGTGTGGGAGAATCAGGCTGGAAATCGTGCAGACCGTACAAAAGTAATACTTTTACTTGTGCTTTTTGACAAAAAATCAAAAAGCCGTGTGCAAACCGCAAAAAATCAGGTATAATGGTTTGTAGTATAGAAAAGGTGTCGTTACGGCACGAAAGGAGAGTGAGCAGATTGGCAGAGGATTATGTGATCGAGATGCTCCACATTACCAAGGAATTCCCCGGTATCAAGGCAAACGATGATATCACCCTGCAACTGCGCAAGGGCGAGGTACACGCCCTTCTGGGCGAGAACGGCGCGGGCAAAAGTACGCTGATGAGCGTGCTGTTCGGCCTGTATCAGCCGGAACAGGGCAAGATCCTGAAAAACGGCAAGGAGGTTGCCATCCGCAACCCCAACGATGCCAACGCACTGGGCATCGGCATGGTGCACCAGCACTTCAAGCTGGTGGAATGCTTCAGCGTGCTGGATAACATCATTCTGGGCGTGGAGCCCAATAAGCTGGGCTTTTTGCAGAAGGCTGAGGCCCGCAAGAAGGTCATGGCTCTGAGCGAGAAGTACGGCCTGCGTGTGGACCCCGATGCACTCATCAGCGATATCTCTGTTGGTATGCAGCAGCGTGTTGAGATCCTGAAGATGCTCTACCGCGACAACGAGATCCTGATCTTTGATGAGCCCACCGCTGTTCTGACCCCGCAGGAGATCGACGAGCTGATGGAGATCATGCGCGGGTTCAAGAAGGAGGGCAAGTCCATCCTCTTCATCACCCACAAGCTCAACGAGATCATGGCAGTGGCAGACCGCTGCACGGTCCTGCGCAAGGGCAAGTATATGGGCACTGTGGACATCAAGGACACCACCAAGGAAGAGCTTTCCCGCATGATGGTCGGCCGCGATGTTCAGCTGCAGGTGGACAAAAAGCCCGCCGCCCCCGGCGAGGTGGTGCTGGACGTGCAGAACGTTACCATGCACAACGCCCAGCACAAGAAGGATGCCGTCAAGAACGTCTCTTTCCAGGTGCGTGGCGGCGAGATCGTCTGTCTGGCGGGCATCGAGGGCAACGGCCAGACCGAGTTTGTCTACGGCCTGACTGGTCTGGAAAAGTTCAACAGCGGCAAGGTGCTGCTGGACGGCAAGGAGATCACCAACGAGAGCATCCGTCAGCGCTCCAAGGACGGCATGAGCCATATCCCTGAGGACCGCCACAAGCATGGTCTGGTGCTGGATTATAGTCTGGAGAACAATATGGTGCTCCAGCGCTACTGGCAGCCCGAGTTCCAGCACAACGGCTTTATCCGCAGTGAAAAGGTGCGGGAGTACTCCGATAAGCTGATCGCCCAGTATGACGTGCGCAGCGGCCAGGGCAGCGCCACCATCGTGCGCAGCATGTCCGGCGGCAACCAGCAGAAGGCGATCATTGCCCGTGAGATCGACAAAGACCCCAAGCTGCTGGTGGCAGTGCAGCCCACCCGCGGCCTGGATGTCGGTGCCATTGAGTATATCCACAAGCAGATCGTGGATGAGCGTGACAGGGGCAAGGCTGTGCTGCTGGTCAGTCTGGAGCTGGACGAGGTGATGAACCTCTCTGACCGGATCCTTGTGATGTACGAGGGTGAGATCGTGGGCGAGTTTGACCCCAAGACCACCACGGTCCAGGAGCTGGGCCTGTACATGGCCGGTGCCCGCAAGCAGGGAAAGGAGTAAGCAGAAATGAAAAACAAAAAACTTTCCCACAACGGGCTGCAGGGTTCTGTCACCAGCGTGATGGCTGCTCTGCTGTGTATCCTGATTGGTCTGTTTGTGGGCTTCCTCGTGCTGCTGGCCATCAATCCGGCCCACGCATGGGCAGACGGCTTTGTCCGCATCCTCAAGGGCGGCTTCCATGATGCCCCCTATGGTGTCGGCAAGGAGCTGGCCAACGCCGCGCCCCTGATCATGACCGGCCTTTCCGTGGGCTTTGCCTTCAAGACCGGCCTGTTCAACATCGGTGCCGCCGGTCAGTACACGCTGGGTGCTTACGGTGCCCTCTACTGTGCCATCATGCTCAAGCTGCCCTGGTTCGTCTGCCTGCTGGCTGCGGCCATTCTGGGCGGTCTGTGGGGTGCCATCCCCGGTTTCTTCAAGGCCTACTTCAACATCAACGAGGTCATTACCTCCATCATGTTCAACTGGATCGGCCTGTATCTGGTAAATGAGCTTATTTACCAGAACGGCACCGGCCCCATGTACGACGTGCGCAACACCCGTACTTTGAACCTGAGCAAGAACGCCGATTTTGCCCAGTCCCTGATCCCGGACTTCGGTCTGAACAAGCTGTTCCAGACCAACAGCACCACCATTGCCATCTTCTTAGCGGCAGCGGTGGCCGTGCTGATCTGGGTGGTGCTGAACAAGACCACCTTCGGCTACGAGCTCAAGGCCGTTGGCCTGAACAAGAACGCCGCCCGCTATGCCGGTATCAACGAGAAGAAGAACATCATCCTCTCCATGGCCATTGCCGGTGCGCTGGCGGGCTTCGGCGCGGGTCTGTTCTTTCTGTCCAACGTGTCCCAGTGGAACCCGCTGAACTCCACCAGCCTGCCGGGCATGGGCTTCAACGGTATCTCGGTGGCACTGCTGGCAAGCTCCAACCCCATCGGTACCGTGTTCTCTGCGCTGTTCATCTCCCATATCTCGGTCGGCGGCTCCTTCCTGTCCACCAAATTTTACCCCACTGAGATCTCGGATCTGATCAGCGGCATCATCATCTACCTGTGCGCATTCTCCATGCTGTTCCGCGGCAAGATCCAGAGCCTGCTGTTCCGGAATGCCGAAAAGACCAACGTGAACGCAGAGCCTGCATCTGCCGCAGAAAAGACCAAAAAGGAGGGCAAGTAATATGCTGCTTCTGATCAAATATACCCTGCTGTACGGTATCGTGCTGATGCTGGTGGCACTGGGCGGTATGTTCAGCGAACATTCCGGCATCATCAACATTGCGCTGGAGGGCATCATGGTCATCGGCGGCGTGGCCGGTGTGCTTACCCTGACCATGCTGCCTGCAAGCCTGTCGCCCTTCCTTGTGGTGCTGATCTCCATTCTGGTGGCGGCACTGGCGGGCGTGGTTTACAGTCTGCTGTTGGCCTTTGCCTCCATCAACCTGAAGGCAGACCAGACCATCGGCGGCACGGCACTGAACCTGCTGGCCACCGCCATTGCCGTGGTCATCTCCAAGTACTTCAGCGAGAGCGGCAGCGCCAAGCTGAACTACTCCAACAAGCCCTTCCTGTTCAGCATCGGCGGGCTGGAACTCAGCGTGTTCGTGCCGTTGGGGCTGATCTTGCTGGTGGTCAGCTACATCGTGCTGTATAAGACCCGCTTTGGCCTGCGCCTGCGTGCCTGCGGCGAGCATCCGCAGGCTGCGGACTCGGTGGGCATCAACGTCTACAAAATGCGTTACGCCGGTGTGATCCTTTCCGGTGCACTGGGCGCCATCGGCGGTCTGGCCTATATCGTGCCCCCGGTGCAGACCTGGAACTTTGAAGTCGGCGTGGCCGGTGCAGGCTTTCTGGCACTGGCAGTTATGATCTTTGGTCAGTGGAAGCCTTTCCACATCTTTGGCGCGGCCATGTTCTTTGCCGTGTTCAAGAGCCTTGCCAACATCGCAGACTCCACCTTCCTCGCACAGCTGCACTGGTCCAGCAACATCTATAATATGATGCCCTTTGTGGCCTCCATGGTCATTCTGGCCTTCACCTCCAAGAACAGCATGGCACCCAAGGCCGAGGGTATCCCCTACGACAAGGGCTCCCGTTAAGCGCTTTTGCTAAAAATCCATAAAATCAGGGCATCCGCAGCCATCAACGTGCTGCGGATGCCTTTTTTGTACGGGAGATGGCACATTTTATCCATGTATTTGCCGGTAGAAAATGGCATTTTTGCTTGTAAAATACAACGAGATATGTTATCATTAAAGAACGAATGTGTATCTATAGGAACCCGGTGTACATTTCTTGCACTGCGGAAGAACAAGAAAGGTGAGTTTCTCTATTATGGACGAAAAAACAACTATGGGACAGTCGCTCCGGAACATGGAGGACGAAGAGACCATTGATCTGATGGAACTGGCGCGCCTGCTGTGGGCGCATGCTGTGCAGATCGTGGCAGCAGCTGTTGCGGCAGCGCTGATCTGCCTGCTGGTGTGTATGTTTGCGCTTACACCCAAGTATCAGGCTTCCATCAACATGATCGTGAACACCCGGCAGGACACGACCACTACTTTCACCAGTGATAACTTCAACTCGGCTAAGAACCTGATCAGCACCTATGCGGTCATCATCAAGGGCAACACCGTGCTGAACGAGGTCATTGATGAGCTGGATCTGGACATGACCTACGCCGAGCTGTACGACATGGTGGATGTTGCCGATGTGGACTCTACCCAGATCATGAAGATCACGGTCACCGATACGGATGCAGAGCGTGCGGGTGAGATCGCACAGACCATTGCGGACATCGTGCCCGACGTGCTGGTGGAAAAGGTGGAAGCCGGTTCCTGCAAGACGGTGAGCGATGTGTCTATCAACCCCAACAAGGTGTTCCCCCAGACCAAGAAGTACGTTGTGCTGGCTGGTCTGCTGGGTGCTGTTCTGGTGTGCGGCGTGCTGGTGCTGGCACATCTGCTGCATGATACCATTGTGGATGACGAAGATATTCAGAAGAAGCTCGGCCTGCCCGTGCTGGGCCTGATCCCGGAGGTGTAAGACGATGTGGAATCTGTTTGGTAAAAAGAAAAAAGAAGGTGAGCACTGCACCCTGCAGCTGATCACCGATAAAAAGATGCCCTTTGGCTATGTGGAGGCTTACAAGTCTCTGCGCACCAATCTGGACTTTATGGCAGGCTCCATGGACGTGCACACGCTGGTCATCACCAGTACCGTGCCGGAGGAATCCAAGAGCAATGTGGCGATCAATCTGGCGCTGACGCTGGCCGAAAGCGGCAAAAAGGTGGCACTGGTGGATTGCGACCTGCGCAAGCCGGTGCTGCACCGCTATCTGAAGGCCGGTCACAATGTAAAGGGCGTTTCCAACGTGCTGTCCAACCAGTGCACGCTGGACGAGGCTTTGCAGGAGCTGAAGGAAATGAACATGACCTTCCTGCCCGCAGGCACCCCGCCGCCGAACCCCTCCGAGATGCTGAGCCAGCCGCAGATGCAGGCTATGGTGGATACTCTGCGCCAGAAGTTCGATTTTGTCATCTTTGATGCACCCCCGGTGTCGGTGGTCACCGATGCAGCCGTCATCGGCCGCTATGTGGATGGTGCCATCTTTGTAGTGCGCTCCGACTACGCCCCCACCGATGCGGTGCGCGGCGCAGTGAAAAAGCTGCAGGATGCCGGTGTCCGGGTGCTGGGCAGCGTGCTGACCCGATACGACATGAAGAAGGCACTCAAGGGCTCCAGCTACGCATACAGCTATGCTTACAACTACAACTATGCCTACGGCAAGCAGGATGCCACTGCCGGTAAATAATAAGGAAGCATTGTTATGACCGATCTGCATTGTCACATTCTGCCCGGCATGGATGACGGCGCAAAGGATACGGCAGTCTCGCTGGAGCTGCTGCGCAGGGAATATGAGGATGGTGTGCGCAACATCGCGTTCACCAGCCACTTCAACAGCGAACGCACCACGGTAGAAGCCTTTACGGAAAAGCGGCAGACTGCCTTTGAACAGCTGACCGCCGCACTGGAAGGGCAGCCCATGCAGTTCGACTTCAAGCTGGGAGCAGAGGTGTTCTTCTCTCCCGGTCTGTGCGAGCTGGACACCCGGGCGCTGTGCATGGGGGACACCGCCTATCTGCTGCTGGAGTTTCCCACCACCCACAAGCCGCATTTTATTCGGCAGACCCTGTACAATTTGCAGCAGCAGGGCATCGTGCCGTTGATCGCGCATATCGAGCGCTACCCCTATGTGCTGGAGGATCCCACTCTATTGTACGACTGGGTAGCCGCCGGTGCCTATGCACAGATCAACGTGGGCGCCCTGCTGGAACCCAAGCTCTGCAAAAAGCTGTGCAAGTTCATCCAGTGGGGGCTGGTTCATGTCATCTCCACCGATACCCATTCCCCGGACAAGCGCCCGCCACACATGGCACAGGGCGTGCAGCAGCTGGAAAAGCTGCTGGGTAAGGAAACTGCTGCCCGCATCGTGCGCAACGGCGATGAGCTGTTCCACGATCAGGAGCTGGACGCTGTGACCCTGCATCAGCCCAAAAAGTTTTTGGGCAGATGGGTCTGATCCTATTACAAGGAGAAAACTGCCCGGGCGGAGGTGCACTCTGCCCGGGCAGCGGATTTTGGTATGAAGAAAAATAAGGTCCTGAAAATCGTATTGATCGTGCTGGGTGCGCTGGTGCTTTTGCTGGCAGCAGCAGTCCTTGGGGTGCTGTTCTATCTCCACAGTATGGCAGCCGGTCTGCCGGAAACCCTGCCGGATGCCCCGGCAGACAGTACACAGCTCACCCTAACGGATGAGGATCTGGATAAGCTGCTCAGCGGCGAGATCACGCTGGAAGAACTGACCGACGAAACCGCTGCGTCCAACAGTGGGGAACAGGAGGCGGCGGCCAGTGCTCCGCAGGAGGAAGCAGGTTCTGCCGCTTCCTCGGGGAGCTCTGGCTCCCAGACGGAGAGCAGCAATGCGTCCTCTTCCGGCAAGAAGGAGAACACTACCGGCACATCCGGCTCCAGCACTGCTTCTGCCGCAGAAAAACCGGCGTCCTCTTCCGGTAAACAGGAAGCTGCCTACGAGACGGAGGTCAAGGCGCTGCTGAAGCAGCTGTACAGTGTCAAGGCGCGCGCTGAGTCGGAGCTGAACAGCTGCATTGCCGGGGCAAAGGCAGAATACAAGGCGCTGCCTGAGTCTCAGCAGACACAGGCGCGCAAAATCTCCATTGCACTGGCGAGAAGCGGCAGACTGTATGCGATGCAGGCATCTTACGATAAGGAAGTGGAGAACATCGTCAGCCAGATGCGCACTGTGCTGACCGCCAACGGCCAGAGCACTGCCTTGGCTGATCAGGCAATGGCTTCCTATAAGGCACAAAAGAGCGCCATGTACTCCCAGCTGACCGCAAAACTGTACTCCTGACCCGCAAAACGACCTATGACCACCCGCAGTACCTTTTTCCGGGCATTGACCGTGCCGGAGAGGGGAGCTGCGGGTGGTTTTGCTTGTGATATAGAGAAAAATAGCACCCTTATGGATGGATGGCTCAGGAGCGGAGACGCTGCCTTTTGTACTGATAGGGGAGAACAGATTGTACGTGTCAACGGAACAGTTGCCCGAAAGAACTAAAAAGTAGCACTTTTGCCTACAAATAAACAGAAAATTTGTATAAAGTATAAGATTTCACTCATGCTCTGCTGTAATGAAGTGAATTTTTTTCATGTAAATTGACAAAAATCGAGGTTGTCTTTATAATAGATAGAGTGTTTCTCGGGTATGGACGATGGTGTTTATGCAACCGCAAGATGCCATCGTTTTATTATTCGCTTTTCTGTCCGCGTGCCAAGGACAGACGTCCGCTATGTGTGAGGCTGGCGGACTGCGGGAAAGTGTGGCTCGGCCTGAGAGCAAAAACAGTAATTCATTGATAGGATTGGAGTGGCATCAAACGATGGCAAAGTACATCATCAAGCGTGTCGCAATGGGTATCTTCAGTATCTTCATTGTGGCTACGGTTACCTTTTTTGTCATGAACCTGGTCCCCGGTGGCCCGTTCGTGGCAGAAAAGTCCATCAGCGCCGCTGCTCAGCAGGCTTTGGCCGAAAAGTATGGCCTGGATAAGCCGCTGGGTGTGCAGTACGTCAACTACATGGAGAGCCTTCTGCACGGCGATCTGGGTCTGAGCCTGCGTCAGCGCGGCCGTACCGTGAACCAGATCATCGCCAGCAAACTGCCGGTGTCCTGCCGTCTGGCAGGCATTGCAGTGGTGGTGGCTCTGTGCGTGGGCATCCCGCTGGGCTGCATTTCCGCTTACAACCGCGGCAAGTGGCTGGATAACGTTATTATCGTGTTTGCTACCTGCGGCATCGCGATCCCCAGCTTTATCTCCAGCGTGCTGCTTTTGTACCAGTTTGGTATGAACATGAAGGTGCTGCCCACCGTTGGCCTGAACAGCGCAGCCGCCTATATCATGCCGGTCACCGCACTGGCCATCTATCCCTCGGCTTATATCACCCGTCTGATGCGCTCCAGCCTGCTGGACGTCATGGGTCAGGACTATATGCGCACTGCCCGCGCAAAGGGCGTGTCCCAGTTCATGATCCTGTTCAAGCACGCACTGCGCAACGCCATCCTGCCTGTTATCACCTACGTCGGCCCCATGCTGGCCAGCCTGATGACGGGCTCCTTCGTGGTGG